>PDWI01001426.1_pt1 | contig 37882 bp, 34 predicted proteins | sample 1430891 | NCBI WGS metagenome assembly PDWI01 (sample SAMN01162508, study PRJNA174530) | Oral metagenome, whole genome shotgun sequencing project. | biome: Marine environment; feature: Marine mammal; material: Swab sample of the gingival sulcus; isolation source: swab sample of gingival sulcus... | reverse complement strand
CGTATGTCTTTATACGCTGCGACCCGCCATTTTGCTTGCGCCTCGAACTAGAACATTTTCTACAGCCTGGAGATTATCGACTTTGTCGACACTCTCAGCGCATTCGTAGAAATGCGCAGGTTTTGGATGGATAATAACGAAATTTTTTCGAGACTAGAGAGAGTTGAACTTAATCAATCAGATACGAGAAATAGATTAGATGGTGTATCCTAAAAATTTGATGCGTAACAAAATATTGCGCAGCATATTGTGAGTGATGAAATCGTTTCGCTATATTTTTACCTAGGAATACGGTAAGAACAACAACTTTGCGCATAGAATTGAAACGAAAGCACTGCGCTTATATCGACGGCGGGTATTATTCTTCTAGAAGGTAGCGCTACGCTACAAACTACCTTTACGAAGAACAATACCTCTCGCCGCGCTTAGCACTTTCTGACAATCCATGCGGATTGCTTGCAATCTGCGTGTCGCAATTGGTCATCTGACATAGTACCTAATTGTTCGACACTTAAATCATCAAAGACAATTTCTGTCATGAATTTGAGTTCATCTGCATAGTTTTCTTCGAGTAGCGTCTCTATTTTTTGTAAACTTTCTTCTTGGGTCATTGCGACTACTGGTTCGGATTTTGCGCTTTCGCCTTCTGAGGCAAGTGCCTGAACGCCAAATGCGCTAACTGTTAATACCAGAATACTAATTGCTACGATTGTAAATAACTTTTTCATTTTTTCCTCCTAATTCAAAATTGATTTTTAAGCCGTCCTAAGCGCTGTAAACATCATATCAAAACGACAATTTTAAAGTTACCGTAAAGCTGCTATAAAAGTGTACTAAAACTGCCACAAGTTTTGCCTAGTTCATGCGCTTTATGAGCGTTACCTAAAATGCAGCATTATCCAATGGCGTGGAGATGGCATTACGCATTTCATTTTGTTTTGGACTATAAGCCATCATGGTTTAGTGATATAATTGTTTTATAAAAGTGGCTATACGTAGGGAAGTCGCGTGGATTTGGGATTTGCCAGCAAAAATAACTGGTTTGGAAAGGATTAGATAGAGATACCAAGAGGTATAGATTCACTTAAATGCGCCAACAAGATTTTGGAGGAAGTAGAATGAAAACTGCGATTGTTAAAAAACTAAATCATGACGATGTTTTAGAGTTCAGAGATTTAATAGAAATTTTTAGAGATGTCTTTGAAGTTGAAGAATTGATACCTGATGATAATCACTTGTCTACATTGCTTACAAAGCCTGATTTTTTAGTCTTTGTTGTCAAGGCAAATCAACGCGTTTTAGGGGGCTTGACTATTTATGTCTTGAACAGCTATCACGCAATTAAGCCGGTCGCTTATATTTACGATGTTGCTGTTACTCCGCAATTTCAAGGAAAAGGTTTTGGAAAACTATTAATCGCAGAAGTTTGTAAGTACTGTAAAGCTAGCGGTTTTGCAGATGTTTACGTCGAAACTGAAAGCGATGATACGGATGCGGTTGGCTTTTACAGAAAGACGAAATGTAGTAGTGAAATGAACGTGCTACAGTTCACGTACGATTTTGATTGAGAAACATATATCTAGTGGATGATAAGATAATAAAATAGCGTATCCACGCGCTTTTTTTATGCTTGTGCTGTTAGAAATAGCTTTTTTTATGCCTTGATATATTTGTTTTAGCCTCATATTTATGATAATCTGGAGATACCAATATAAAATTGACAGGAGGTGTCATTGTGAAAATTTACACAAAATCAGGGGATCGGGGTCAAACCAGTTTATATGACGGCGCGCGCGTCGACAAAGACGATATTCGCGTCGAGGCCTATGGAACGATTGACGAGCTGAAGTCGACGCTCGGCGTGGCTAAAAATCTATTGGATGATCAAGAAATGCGCGACCAGATTGAATGGGTTCAAAAGTACTTATTCAAGGTGGGCGGCGAGTTGGCAACGCAAGACGGCGCCCAGTTTAAAGACCGCATTGTCGCAGAAGATATTGCGCAGCTCGAAACTTGGATTGACTTATATGTCGACAAAATGAATGAAAACGGCGCCTTTACCTTTATTATTCCGGGAACGAATAGCGCAGCGGCGGCACTGCACGTTTCCAGAACGGTGTGTAGGCGCGCCGAAAGGCGGATGATTTCACTGGCTAAAATTGCACCGGTGGCGGACATAATTATGAAATTTGTCAATCGTCTATCGGACTTTTTATACGCCATGGCGCGCTTTATGGAAGACGATATTATAGCGATTAGGGCACCGCGTTCACAAAAAAGCAAAAAATAATTTTTTTAGTTTTAGTGTCCAAGAAAACGCTGGAAACGTTGGAAAATGGACGTTTTTATAAAAAATGTTTGTTATAAAAAAAACAAAAAACTGTCAAATTTCGAATTTACACTGTATTTTTGTGAACTTTTTGTGTATAATAAACGAAGTGAGTCGCGGGACTCAGTTAGTAGAAGGAGGGGTATTTTAAAATGAAGGAAAAGAAACAAGCAACGTTAGGCATGGCGCTAATACCAATTATTTTCTTAGTGGCAAACTTGGTATTTGTTTTGACTACGGGACTTGAAGAAGTTCACATCCCGTTGTTTATGTCTGCTATTTTCGCTGCGCTATTTGGCATGTTCGTCCTCAACTACACTTGGGATGAACTCGAAGAAGGTATTGTTGACGTTATTAAGATGTCCATGGGAGCTATTATTATTCTTATGATTATTGGTATGGTCGTCGGTACTTGGGTTGCCTCAGGTGTCGTTCCGACAATGATTTACTATGGTCTTAAAATCATGTCACCAAAGATCTTCTTAGTTGCTACTTTGCTCATCTGCTCAATCGTATCATTGGCAACTGGTTCTTCTTGGACGACAGCTGCAACAGTCGGTATCGCATTGATGGGCGTTGGCCAAGGTCTTGGTTTTACAGCTCCGATGATTGCCGGTGCAGTTATCTCCGGTGCGTATTTCGGCGACAAGATGTCACCGTTGTCTGATACAACTAACTTGGCTCCGGCCGTTTCCGGCGCTACGTTATTTGGTCACATCAAGGCCATGCTCTATACGACTACGCCGAGTTACATCATTTCACTTATCGTATTTGGCGTACTCAGCATGCAAGGTCAAGGCAATGTTGACGGCGGTGCAGTTACAGAGTTGATGGATGTATTGGGCACTACCTTTGCAATCAATCCGTTATTGCTCTTAATCCCGGTTATCACAATCGGTGCCGTAATCATGAAAGTTCCGGCTATTCCGGGCTTATTCGGCGGTGCATTACTCGGTGGTCTCGGCATGTTTATGCAGAAGAACGCTGAAGGTGTAACTTACAAATTAGCTGACGTTTACAACGTCATGCAAAATGGTGTTTCTTATGACACGCCGTCTACTTTCGTCAATGACCTGCTCAGCCGCGGTGGTATGCAGAGCATGATGTGGACAATTTCACTTATCCTTTGCGCACTTGCTTTTGGTGGTGTAATGGAAAAAACTGGCATGTTAAAAGCTATGGCTAGCGGCATTTTGAAAATCTTCAAAGGCCGTGGCGGTCTCGTACTTTCAACAGTTTTAACAGCTATCGTTATGAACATTATCGCCGGTGACCAGTACTTAGCTATCGTTATCCCGGGTCGTATGTACAAGACGTCTTACGATGAAATGGGACTTCACCCGAAAAACTTATCTCGTGCACTTGAAGACTCAGCTACGTTGACATCTTCACTCATTCCGTGGAACACATGCGGTGCTTACATGATGGGTTCACTCGGTCTTGAGCCGTGGACATATGTTCCTTACTGTGTACTCAATATCTGTAACCCGATTATCTCAGTTATCTACGGTTACACTGGTTTCTCAATGAAGTCAATCGACGAAGATCCGGAAGATATGGTTCACGTTAAGTAATTGATTTTATGCATTGAATAACGCAAAAAAAGCCCTTTGGTTGAGTAGATTTCAACTAAAGGGTTTTTAATTTGGAACCGCTATGACTGAGCGCTAAAAGCTGAGTGGTTCACTTTCAAAGTAAACGCGTTCCGATTGTTTTTTAATGGTGAAAATTTCGTCTTTCAAGTGATTTACTTCGGCTGAAAGCTTGTCCAGCGATTCGCTTTCGATATTGTAATAAAGATAGAGGTCTTCAAAGGTTCTTACGATCTTGGCGATTTTTTTGTCGATTTCAATAAAGCGCTCGAAGTTGCTAGAGCGCATTGCGTTTTTAAACTGTTTGATGTCGTTTTTAATGATGTCGACGATTTCCGATTCGCTTTCGTAAATGCCGATTTCCATCGCATAGGGTTTAGCTCTTTCAAAGTGAAATTTATCTTCCGGGCTTACATTGTAAATATAGGCGACTGTGGTTTTGCCTAAATCGAATATGACGTAAGTCATCGTAGACGAAACGTCTAACACTTCGGCGCCGAATTCAGATAATTCTTGTTTACAAATATCGTGTCTGATAAGTCTTGAAGATTTTGAAATCATATAACCTCCTATTCTATCGCTTAATGCTCTCATCTATCATTATACCACGAAAACATGTAATTACAGTCACAATAAATAACATGTTTACCGTGCATATTTTTGCTTAACGTGATACAATGAACATATTCCGATAATGTTTTAGGAGGATTTAAGACTATGCAGTCTGTTGGTAATGTCATTGCGACATATCTGAAAATGTTGATTCAAGCGTATCGTTATCTAATCAAAAACTCGATTTTTATGATTATTGGTACGTTGATGTTTATCGTTATAGTAGTAGTTAGGTTTGCCACGGCATCGTTGCCGCTATTCGGCTACTTGATAAGTGCCTTAGTCGAGTCGGCCTGCTATTCTTCTTATTTGCATTTGGTCGAGCGCGCGTCACTCGGCTATAATGTCGATTGGCAAGATGCCAAGACGGGGGCGTATGCCTATACGCGCGTCATCATGGGATTGGTCATACTGAACAATTTTATTATGATTATCTTGGCGCAACTTTTGATGATGTCACTTTGGCCACTTTTATTATATTTAGTAGCTGTATTAATTGTCTTTAATGCCTTGCCAGAAATCATTTCCAATAAGCGCTATTTTGTCATTGACAGCCTTAAACAGACTGTTTTGTTTGAGCGCAAGCACGCCTTGATTTGGTTTGTCCCAAATGTTATTGCGATAGTCATATTTTTGGCAATGCGTACTTTTTTGGCGAAGTGGCTGTATGCATTTAACGTACAGTTTTCGATTAAGATGGCGGCGTTGATCATCGTTTCGTTGCTCGTTTCGCAATTTGTCGGCGGCATAATTATGATTTTTCGCCAATTGTTGTTTAGGAGTCTCGACTCGGGGAACTTTAATCGTCAGTTTAAAATTGTAAAGTAGGTAAAATGAAAAAGGTACTGATTCATCATAATTTCAAACGAGAAACGCTGCGCGTCAAAGAGCAATTAGTTGACATGCTAAAGGGCGAACAAATAGAAATTGTCAGCGAACATCCCGATTTAGTCGTTTCGATTGGCGGCGACGGCACAATGCTCAACGCCATCAGAAAGCACTTTTCTGAAGAAGTGCCATTTATCGGTATAAACACTGGCAGCCTCGGATTTTTGCCGACGATAACGTCAGATAGTTTAAACGAATTTATCGATGTCATCAAAAAAGGCAAGTATACGATTTCTAAGTATCCAATGATTAAGGTGGAAGTCGAAACCATAAAGGGGCAAAAGAAAATGTGTTACGCCTTTAACGAAGTTGTCGTCAAACAAGCTGAACCGCGTTTGATGAAGGCCGATGTCTTTATAAATGGCTATAAATTCAACCGCTTTACGGGCGATGGGCTAATCGTTGCCACGCCGGCGGGGTCGACCGGCTACGCTATTTGGGTCGGCGGTTCGGCTATTCATCCAGACGTAAGGGGTTTGCAGCTGATACCGATGAACGCCAACGATTGTGCGATTAATCACCCGATTAAGACGCCGATCGTCTTGCCCGAAAATACTAAAATTGACGTTCAGATCAATAGGCCGCTCTACGCCGCGGTAGTCGTCGGTTGCGATGGCGTTAAAGCCGCCAGGCAGGCAGCTAAATCCGTGCACGTCGAGTTATACGAAAAGCCGATTTTAATATTGCGCTGTCATCCGTTTGATTATTTTGGACTCTATTCTGAAAAAATACTGCAAAAGAAAACCGGAGATTAAATGAAATTACAGACTTTAATAGATAACAAATTGGCGGAGTTTTTCTTTATAACGCCGAACAAGCCATTACTTCTAGGTGGCTATACGATACCGCAAAATGTCGATTTGCCGATTACCGAGCAGGCGCTGGGCGCCATTGCAAAAGAGGATAAGGGGTTTGATTTTGGCGACATCGTCGGCAATATCTGCCTCGTCATTGGGCTCGATGAAAATTTTGTGCACCGCGAGCAATACATGAGTATCGTTGAAAACGTGCTCAAAGATGCCGCACAGTACTGTCTGGTTAGCGGCAGTCGGGCGTTGCGCGCCAAACAGTGGGTCGAGGCGATTGGCTTTTTTAAAGCCGCTACACACTTTGCCGCTGACGCCTATGACGCGCACTTTCAGCTCGGGCAAGCCTACTATCAAATGTATCGCGAAAAAGTGGTTTTAAAAGAGAGTTTAACATTGGCTCGGCAGTCTTTTGTGAATGCGGCTGAGCGGGCAGACACGCCTGAAGTGGACTATTTTTTGAGCTTTATAAATTTTCATTTACAGCATTACGCAAGTGCCTATCAAGCTGCCAAGCGCGCCCTGCAAGGTGGTTTAGCAGGTGATTTAAAAGCTGATCTACTTCAAAGTATTACAATCTTTGAAGATCGCGCCAAGTACCAAAGCGGCTATCGCTATGTATTGCAGTCGCGCTATCAGGAGGCTCTGGAGGTGCTGTTAAGCATCAGCGAGGAGAGCACTGACGATTGGCGCGTGCAGTTTTTTATTGGCTTATCTTATCGCGGCATGGGTCAAGTTTCATCGTCGATACCGCATTTTAAAAAGGCTTGCGATTTAAATCCGACGGCGCCTGCCACATTTAACGACTTGGCCGTCGCCTATTTAATGCTCAATGATTTTAGCGCTGCAAAGCAAGTTTTATCAGACGGCTTGTATCAACATCCGCAAGCATTCGACTTGTTGTGCAATATGGCGATTGCGCAGCTGCAAAGTGGCGATTTGGAATTGGCGGAGGCGTTTTTAAAACAAGCTGAGTGCGTTGCGGGCGACGGCGCGGCGTTAGATGAAGTGCGCCAACAGATAGAGGCGAGTAGGGCAATATGACAATTCGCGATATTCAAAAACTATACAATGCTGTTAAAGAAAGTGAATTGGAATCGTTTATACGCGGCCATCAGAGCGACCAACGAGCTGGCGTGGCTGCCCTCGTAAAGCGCGCCGAAAGGCGACTGCAACGATATCATCTGCGCCTATTACAACTCGAAGAGCTGCAGAGTTTTGACCTTTCTTATGGCGTGCTGGGCGCGGTGATAGGTGTAGATGAGGCCGGACGGGGGCCGTTGGCTGGCCCGGTCGTAGCCGCCGCCTGTCAAATAACTGCGTTGCCCGAATTGCTCGGCTTAGACGATTCCAAAAGGGTAACGCAGAGCGAGCGGGAGCGCCTTTACGATGTGATAGTGGCGTCTGCGACGACCTGGGGAGTTGGCGTTGTCGAGCCGGATGTAATAGACCGGATTAATATACTCAATGCGACTAAATTGGCAATGCAAAGAGCGCTCAAAGTTGCCGATATCAGTTATGAAGTGATACTGACCGACTATGTCGGGTTAGATGATGTAAGCCGTCCGCTCGTGCCGATTGTAAAAGGCGATGCCAAGAGCTTGTCAATTGCGGCGGCATCGATACTCGCCAAAGTGACGCGCGATCGCTTAATGTGTCAGTATCACGAGCTGTATCCGCAATACGGTTTCGACCGACACAAGGGCTACGGTACACAGCAACACGTCTCGGCGCTCAAAAGCCACGGTGCCAGCCCGATTCATCGCCAATCGTTTATTAAAAATTTATAACGTAAGAGTAAGATATGAAAGTTCACGCTACGATGGCGGCATCAGCCACCGCTAAAACAAATCAATCTACAGTCGGTTCAAACGGCCAAGTTGAAAAAAACTTGACTGTTGGGCAACTGGTGCGCGCCACCGTCTTAGAAATCATTGCGGATGGCGATGCGGTGTTGCTCGACATTGCCGGCCAAGTGATGCGCGCTAAAAACCAGTCCTCCGGTGAGCTCGTTCCCGGAAAGACGATTTATGTGCGCATTGCCGAACGCACGCCTGAACTAATAACGGTAAAAATAGAAGACGAAAAGGCGGTTGTCGCCGAGCGCTCGATTGAAAATGCACTCGGCAAACAGTTACAGCGCTTGGGATTGGACGCGCGGCCAGTTTTAAAAAATGCCCTGCGCGCATTACATCAACAACAAGTGCCGATAACGCGGCACAACGTCGTAACACTGCGCGACGACGCGACCAGTTTTCGACAAATTGCGGCACAGTTGGGAGGGGCGGCTCAGACGACGCAGCAGGATGATCAAATCGTCGATTGGACAAAGCTCAGCAAAGCCTTGATTGTTGCAGCTAAAACTACACTTCACAAGGCGGCCGACGGTACGGGCGAGCGAAGCGCTGCGCCGTCGGCGAGCCCAAACGAACCGCTGCCAAATGGTGCTGAGCCACTTGTAAATCGACCGCGTGCTCAAGTTTCGCCCCCTAGATTAGGGTCGTCGTCAGAAACAGTCGTCAAGGCTGCGCTGCCAGCTGAGCAAAATATAGCTGCGCCGTCAGCGGGAACGGACAAAGCGGTGCTAGCCACTGAGCAAACTGCCGCTGTAGCGCCGTCGGCAGGGGCTAAGACGGCGTCGCCGATTGAGCACAATGCCGCTGCGCCAAAGGGCGCAATCGTCAAAGCTGAACCCGGGCTGGGTGAATCCCTAAAAGCGCCGGTCGGGGCGGATTTAAACGATAGCGCAACGGTGGGACAAAGCGATCGGCAAGAACTGCCGCTGCGCCATTTAAACGCCGTCTTGACGAATAGAATGCTGGCCATAGACGACCGCGATGACGCTCAAATAATGCGTTTATTTGCGGCGATGCAGAAATTAAATGTGCCGCGAACGCCGCTCAATACGGTGTTGTTCGATCAACTGATGCAGGGCAAAACAGATGCCCTAAGCGCAGTGCTCGACGCGATTAAGCCGGATCGTTCGGCGGTTTCCGACAAATTGGCAACGCTTTTGGAGCGCTTTAGCGCGTCGATAATTGAATATCGCGCTTTAGCGCGCGAAGAAATCGACGGCAAAGCGCTCAAGAAACTCGCCGAACTCAGCATATCGTTGAATAAAATATTGGTTGAGGCCAGCGTTCGCTCAGAAACTGGCCAGCGCGCAGATCAGGTTGAAGTTGCCAAACAGAATCTCAATTTGCTGACAGATCAAGTCAATTGGCAGGCGATTCACTTGCCGCTGCGCCTACGGGAAGAGCTCAGGGATGTCGAAGTCTATGTGCGTGGCGACGCCAAAAAGGGCGGGCGCTTTAATCCCGATAACGGTTTGGTTTACATTGCCTTAAACACCGAAAACTTGGCGACGGTAAAGGTTAAACTGTACTTTAAGGGCGATCAATTGTCGATTGTCTTTTTAGCGCAATCAGATGCTTATCGCGACCATTTAAAGCGCTATGATAAAGAACTGGTAGATGTCGTTTCCAGTTTAATCGATAAACCAGTGACGGTCAGCTATGCGCTCGCCGAGCGGGATCTAAATCTATCTGAGATGATTAAAGTCGCAGATGTGCAGCTGTCGTCGTTTGATCAGCGTGTATAGGAGGGCATATGAAGGAGAAAATTGCCGCCGCACTCGGCTACGACCAAACGCGTGACGATGCGCCTAAACTACTCGCCAAGGGCAAGGGCTATGTCGCCGATAAAATTGTCGAGGTGGCAGAGCAGAGCGGTGCCGCCGTGTATAAAGACGAACGCCTTTCCAGGCAACTACAGAACTTAGAACTGGGGCAGTCAATTCCGGAGAGTCTGTACGACGTCGTAGCTGAGGTGTTGATTTTTATTGGCAAGGCCGATGCGAGGTATAGGCGATGAGTTTGCGGATTGGACATCAAAAAGAAACTTTGGCTATTGACTATTTGCGTCAATTGGGGTTTACTATAATAGCGCGCAATTATCGCATTAAGCAGGGCGAAATTGACGTCGTCTGCATCGATCGCGACGCCTTGGTATTCGTCGAAGTGAAATATCGTTCAAGCGATGACTGCGGCAAGGCGGTCGAGTACGTCAGACCCTATAAAGTTAGGCGCATCATGAAGGCGGCGTGGCATTTTATCGAAAGCGCCGAGCGGCCGCTGCCCGAAAACTACCGGATAGATGTCGTGGCAATTGATGGCGATGCGCTATCGCATTATCGAAATATACCAATAGTTTAAAGGAGAGAATATGTACGGCTATAACATAAGGGCGAAGGGCTTTTCGCTACTAATTGTATTTATGCTTATTTCGTTGGCGCTCTTCGTCAGCAAGTGGGGGTTTAAAGCGCTGTTCTTTTTAGCGGCGGTATTAATGACAAAAGATGCGATTAGAATCGTTTCTGCCAAGTATTACGTCACGTCGAGCGGTTTGCATTTAAAAGACAGGTTTGGCGACAAAGAGGTCGTTCGTTGGCGCGAATTAGAGTACATCACGATTACTAAAAAGAATAAGAAGTGGATAGCTCTGGTAATGCCGCAGAGCATACACTACCTAAAGCAAAACATAGAAGATCGCGAGGCGCTCTTGCACACCATCGTCGAAAAAATAAAGGGTAGTAAGACTTTGGCGATTCACGACGAAATCAACGAAAAATTCAATCTCGGCTTGACGTTAAATGACGAGGGAAGAATAATTAGGAGAAGATAAGCCCGAGCGCCGTTTCGGGCTCGGGTAAACTGGCTATTTTTTTAGGGCGACTTTGAAACCGTGTCGACAAGCGGGACAGTTGATTTTTAAAGTAGCGCCGCTCTTTGGGATTCTCAATTTCTTTTGACAAGCGGGACAATTGATAAATTTGTAATCGATTGCACTTAGTATCCTGTTCATATCCAAGCCGACGAAGGCCTGGTCGTCGATTTTAAATGCCGGAACGCCGGTAAATCCAAGTGCGCGTAGTTCGCTTGCCGCCGCGCTATCGACGCTGACGTCCTTTTCAATAAACTTTATGCCCTCTGCAACCAACTGGTGCTTAGCCGTTTGGCAATGCGGTCAAGTCGGGCTGGTGTACACAATTAAAGTTTTCATAAACAATCCTTTCATATACTTTACTGCGCTAACTCGGCTTTATAACAGCATGCCGAGTTTAGTTTTTTTATACCCGAATAATTGGCAATGCGCCACAAAAATAACAAAAAGTGTAAAAAATATACAAACGGGCTAAAGTTATTTGAAAACTTGACGTTAATAATAGTGTAAGCAAGAAATATAGTGATAGGAGTTAAAGCAGCAAAGTAAGACCGACATTTTCATCGGGAATTACTTAGTTTTCCTCAATGTGATGGGGATTGCTTTAAAGGCAAACTTAAAGAAATTTAAGGACGCAAAGTCAAGGGTCTAAGGGTAACTATGATAGCCGACTGCAGTATGAATAGATGAAGAATAGGAGGTCTGTCTTGGAATATACATATAATCCGTATTTTACAACACAATCCGAAGTGATTTACGAATTGGTTAAAGTATTGCGTATGCATTCAAAGGGCAAACTGACGCATGAGGAGTTGGAAAACCTGGTTAGCCGATACGTGGAAGACTATTCGAGCTTTATATTTGACTTTGAAGGTGACAAAGTATTGTTTAAGGGATTCCCCAGACAAAAACTCGGCAAAAAACGCATTCGCATCATCGGCATGTGTCTGGAAAAGAAAAAGGACATCAATAATTTTGACGTCGAGCGCGCCGAATTTATTTCACCGAATTTTTTAGATGACATTGCTTAATATCGCTTGATTTGTTATATATTTGTTTTTTACTCTCCTTTACAAACGCGCGTAAGCGCGCTACTCGGACTTTATGATTTTCGCCTAGGCGATGTCATAGGGTTCTTTTTTTCTGTTGTTTAGGTTCGTCAATTGACTAATCGTTTTTCTTGACGTAAAATGTAGGCAATGTGTAACTGTTCAGTCAAGTTGTCATTTCGAGTGAAGGCGGAGCCGTAATCGAGAAATCTCGGGTTTTAAAAGCGAGATCTCTCCACTTCTCTGGCGTTTCGGTCGAGATGACACGATGGCTGCACTATTCAACTGAACAGTTACGGCAATGTCAGTTTCATTACAGCTATTTGGTGGAGTTATGGATTTATTGTTTGATAAAATACTACATACTTTGGTTTTGGCCATGCTTCCCGTTTCGGAGTTGCGCGGTGCCATTCCCTATGCTGTGGCGCAGGGCATACCGCTGCTTGAGGCGGCGTTTATTGCAATTTTAGGCAACGCTTTAATCGTACCTTTATTGCTGTTGGTTACAGAGCCGCTCTTTACGTATTTAAAGACTTTTAACGCCTTTCGCCACTGGGTTGAAAAATACGAGGACAGGGCGGCGCGCAAAATGCAGAATTATCGCAAGTATCGCTTTTTTGGACTCGTCTTATTGGTCGGCATACCAATACCGACGACCGGCGTCTACACCGGCGTAGTCGCCTCGCGCGTATTCAATATGCGCTTTCGCACGGCGCTCTTTGCCAATCTACTCGGCGTCTTGATGAGCGGCGCGATTGTAACGCTGATTACGGCCGGCGTTTTAAGATTTTAAAATTCCCCTTTTTATTGGCTAAAATATGGTAGTCGTCATCGCGCGTTTTGACGACGGCCTGTTTAAAATAGCCGGATAGCAATTTTGTCATTGTCTGCAGACCGTCCTGCCAGCTGCAATTTTCGTGGATGACGCGCCCCGCGTAGTGATAAGTTATTTGCAATGCGCAGTCACTTTGTGATTTTAATTTTTTAATCGTCACCTTGTCGTAGGTGGCGATTGATTTTTTTGCAATATTGGAGAGCGTCGCCGCTATAAATGTCTCCTGGTTTACAATTTTTGCCAGCTCTTTTTTCACGTTTTACCTCCGTCGTCAAGTTGTAATCATCATACCATAAAACCTACTAAATTGCTCTGATTTATTTGAAAAATAAGATTAATATATACACTTGAAACGGCGCAATTTGTGTACTATACTATAGGTGAGTCTTATTGCTTTAACCCGTCTTTTGCACCCACAGGGTGGTTTGTGCGATTCGGGACAAAATGCTTTACATGTAGAAATAACGCAGAACAAATCTAATACCAAGGGAGGGAGATATCCATGAGTAGTAAAGTAATGAAGACAATGGACGGCAACACGGCGGCAGCTTACGTTTCGTATGCTTTTACAGACGTCGCGGCAATTTATCCGATTACACCTTCTTCAAACATGGCGGAGTTTGTCGATGAGTGGGCGGCAAATGGCAAAAAGAACATCTTTGACCAAACGGTACAGGTCACGGAGATGCAATCAGAGGGCGGTGCATCGGGAGCTGTACACGGATCTTTGCAGGGCGGTGCGTTGACGACCACTTATACGGCGTCGCAGGGCTTGCTCTTGATGATTCCAAATATGTATAAAATTGCCGGCGAGTTATTACCGGGCGTATTTCACGTATCGGCGCGCGCGGTGGCGTCGCACGCACTTTCGATCTTTGGCGATCACTCAGACGTCATGGCGGCTAGACAAACTGGTTTTGCTATGATTTCGTCTGCATCTGTTCAAGAAGTTATGGACTTGGGCGGCGTCGCTCACTTGGCGGCGATCAAGTCGAGCGTTCCGTTTTTACACTTCTTCGACGGATTTAGAACATCACACGAGATTCAAAAAATAGAACAAATTGATTATAGTGTATTTAACGACTTAGTCGATCACGACGCCATTAAAGCGTTTAAGCAGAAGTCGCTCAATCCGGAGCACCCGGTGACGCGCGGTACGGCGCAAAATCCGGATATTTTCTTCCAGGCCAGAGAATCTGCTAACCAATATTACGACCGCGTTCCGCAAATCGTCATCGACTACATGGAAAAAATTAGCGAAGTGACGGGCAGGGAGTACAAGCCGTTTAACTACTATGGCGCAGAAGATGCCGAAAACGTCATCGTCGCAATGGGTTCGGTTTGTGAAACGATTGGCGAAACTGTCGACTACTTACTCGAAAAAGGCGAAAAGGTCGGCCTCTTAAAAGTTAGACTATATAGACCGTTTGTACCGCAATTGATGTTCGACGTCTTGCCGAAGACGGTTAAGCGCATTGCTGTACTAGATAGAACAAAAGAGCCGGGCGGCATTGGCGAACCACTTTATCTAGACGTGCGTTCAGCCTTTTACGATTCTGACATGTCGCCGCAAATCGTCGGCGGCCGCTATGGATTGGGTTCAAAAGACACGACCCCGTCGCAGATTAATGCAGTATACAAGATGCTCAAAACCGAATTAAAGAATAACTTTACAATAGGTATCAACGACGACGTCACGCACTTATCGCTCGACGTCGACGAAAAAATCATCACCGCACCGAAGGGAACGGTGCGCTGCATGTTCTGGGGACTCGGTTCCGACGGTACGGTCGGCGCCAATAAATCGGCGATTAAGATCATCGGCGACAACACCGACAAGTACGCACAGGGTTATTTTGCCTACGACTCCAAAAAGTCCGGTGGCGTTACAATTTCTCACTTGCGCTTTGGCGACACGCCGATCCACTCGACGTATTTAATCGACGAAGCCGATTATATGGCCTGTCACAACCAATCCTATGTCTATCAGTACGACATGCTAAAATCGCTCAAAAAAGGCGGTACATTCGTACTCAACACAATTTGGAATAAAGCAGAACTCGACGCCAATTTACCGGGCGAAATTAAAAAGTACATCGCCGATAACGACATCGAGTTCTACACGATAAACGCAACTAAGATCGCCGAAGAAGTCGGACTGGGCAACCGCATCAACATGGTCATGCAGGCCGCTTTCTTTAAACTGGCTGAAGTACTGGATATCGACAAGGCGGTTTCGCTACTCAAGGAAGCCATCGTCAAGTCCTACGGCAAGAAGGGCGAAAACATCGTCAAGATGAACCACGAGGCGGTCGATCACGGCATTGAGAGCTTAGTTCATATCGATGTGCCAGAGAGCTGGAAAGCGGCCGAAGGCACAATTGCCGAAACTAAAGAAGATCCCGAATTTATCGCCAATGTGTTGCGTCCAATGGCGGCGCAGCGCGGTGACGATTTGCCAGTTTCGACATTCGCAGGTCGCGAAGACGGTACTTTTGAGAATGGTACAGCGGCCTATGAAAAGCGCGCCATCGCGGTCAACGTTCCGGAGTGGCTGTCGGAAAACTGCATTCAGTGTAACCAGTGTTCATTCGTCTGCCCACACGCCGCTATTCGTCCGTTCTTATTAGATGAGAAGGAAGAAAGCGCCAAGCCGGAAAGCTTTAATACGCTAAAGGCGATGGGCAAGGGCTTTGAAGATTTGACTTATAAAATTCAAGTGTCTACAATGGACTGTACAGGTTGTGGTAACTGTGCAGACGTCTGTCCGGCGAAGACAAAGGCGCTCGTCATGAAACCGCTCGAAACGCAATTAGAAGCGCAGGTTGCGAACTGGGATTACGCCATGGAACTCGAAATAAAAGACGACAAGATGAGCAAGACTACGGTTAAGGGCAGTCAGTTTGCACAGCCGCTATTCGAATTCTCGGGCGCCTGTGCCGGCTGTGGTGAAACGCCTTATATGAAGTTGATTACACAGCTTTACGGCGACCACATGATGATTGCTAACGCCACGGGTTGTTCGTCGATCTGGGGTGGTTCGGCACCGTCGACGCCTTACACTAAAAACTGCGAGGGCAAGGGTCCGGCTTGGGCGAACTCGTTATTTGAGGACAACGCCGAGTACGGTCTTGGCATGAAGCTTGCCGTCAACAAAGTGCGCGAAAAATTACAGCTCTTAATGCAAGAAATGATTACGCTCAACGTCGATAAGGCGCCGTTTGAGGCGTGGCTTGCAGGCGTTGAAGACGCTACGGCATCGAAAGCCGCTACAATGCAAATCTTGCCGCTGTTTGGCAAGGACTTGGGCGACGCCAGAGCAAATCAAATCTTAGCTGAAATCGAAGATTTAAAAGATTACTTAATTCAGAAGTCGGTTTGGATTATCGGCGGCGACGGTTGGGCCTACGATATCGGCTACGGCGGTTTAGATCACGCCTTGGCCTCCGGCGAAAATATCAACGTCTTCGTATTTGATACAGAAGTGTACTCGAACACGGGCGGTCAATCTTCTAAATCGACGCCGGTAGCTGCAACGGCTAAGTTCGCCGCAGCCGGTAAGCGCGTCAAGAAGAAAGACCTCGGCTTGATGATGACGACCTATGGTTACATTTACGTCGCTCAGGTTTCAATGGGCGCTGATAAGAATCAGACCTTGAAGGCGCTTAAAGAGGCCGAAAGCTATGACGGACCGTCACTGGTCATCGCTTATGCGCCGTGTATTGCGCACGGTATTCAAGAAGGTATGGGCAGAACGCAAAACCAAGAAAAAGAAGCCGTGTTGTCGGGCTACTGGCATTTGTGGCGCTTTGACCCGAGGTTGGCAGATCAGGGTAAAAATCCGTTTATTATGGATTCTAAGCCACCTAAGAAGAGTTTCCAAGACTTCTTGAAGTCAGAGGTCAGATATACTGCCTTGCAAAAGGCGTTCCCCGAAGTTGCCCAAGAATTATTTGATCGCGCAGAAGAACAAGCTCAAGAGCGCTATCAGAGTTATTTGAGAATGGCGGCTATGGAATATTAAAAAAACGGTCGTGAAGACGCGTTAATCATTGAGTGAAAATTGGGGGCTGTTACAGTAGTCGTATTCGACCGGTGTAGCAGCTCCTTTTGAATTTTTTCTGGGATTTGGTCATTTATTTTGGGTATAAACTGAAGTGCAGTTATTTAATTGCCGATAAACACTTATATATTTATTGCTTTCGCAAATAGGAGTTCAACATGTTCAAGTTTTATCAAGATTGGTATACATATAAAAAAGAGACGCGCAAAATCATAATGACTAATCCTCAGTTAGTAAAAGCCGAATTAATCGAAACGGAAAAAACGGATTATTACAAGAGGAATACGAAGTATAAAATCATGACTGATTTACATCACGTCATGTGTGACAATCTGTTGGCCGATTACGATAGCGCCGTTCAGCGCGGCGGTAATTTGCTGAAAGAATTGGCAAAATTTGATTATCCAAATTTGTTGGCGGAGACCTATCACGTCCTGGGTATTGCCTTTGCAGCAATGGGCATAGCCAATGAAGTAATGCATTGCTACAGCAATATTATCAGCATAGAAGAAGAAAATGGACGAACCAATTTGACCAGTGTCGCCTATATCAATATCGGTACGATGTATCACGATTTAGCCGATTATCAAAACGCTTTGAAGATGTACAGGAAAGCCTACGAAAGTTTGTTGGAGAGTCGTTACGGTGCGATAATAGATGCATCTATCCGCGCCAATTGTGCGGCAAATTTGTTGTCGCTTTGTAGTTATTTGGGGAATTCTGAAGAAGCCACTAAGTATTATAATATCATTCAAGAAATCGATTTAGCGGAAAGCGAAACGCGAACGCATCATCTCATCAGTTCTGCTAAAATGGTCTATTTTGGCTCGATTGGCGAATATCGAGAAAGTCGTCGTTACTGTGAGCAGTTAATTGAAATGATATTCGATAAAAACGATAGGGTTACACTGCTAACTGACATTATGAATTATATTGAAATATGTCGTAAAGCCGGTTTGGACTACGCTTCTTACATAGATGTAGTTACGCAGTTTGAAGACGATGAAATGGATGAGGTGCCGGCCAATAAGCTGGTTAAGTATTATGGGATTTTGGCAGATTATTATGAAGTGATCGGCGATCATAAAAAAGCATATCATCATTATAAGAACGTCAGGCGTTTCTCGGATGCGGCATTGACCTTTAGTGACGACCTACAATTGAGATCGGTTCAAGTGCGGCAAGAGTTAGAGCGCGTACGGGAAAAGGGCGAATCGGCACGCCTAAAGAATAAAGAGCTCAGCGAGATTACAAAAGAAGCGCTCTTGATGCGCAATAAATTGCAAGAGGCCTACAATAAAATTAAGACCATATCAATGCTCGGTAGCGGCTTGACGACGGCGACTGAATTTAGTGAATTGGCCGGTATGATATACGAAATTATTAGCGATAAGATGCACATTACGGGGTTTGTTTTAATGTCGCGTTACAGCGATGAAGATAGCTTGGAATCGGTTTCGGTTTACGGCGTATCAGAGGAAGAATCGAAGATTAGAATAGCTTTAGACGACCCGGAAAGTCAGTACGTGAAAAGCTATTGCGAAAACAGGACTATTGTAGTCGACGAAGTTACAGATACGATTAGAAAGAACGACGCCATTCCGATGTTTGAACACATTATAGAGTCCATCGTCTTCATTCCGCTCTCTTATAAAAACGAAGTCATTGGCGTCTTTTCGGTTCAGACTATTCACAAGAGCGCCTACGATGGCGAAAAAATTGACTTTTTAAAGTCGATTTCACCTTATCTCTCAATTGCGCTAAACAACGTCAATAAAGCGCGCGTTTTAAGGGAAGAAATCGATTCGCATAGAAAGACGCAGCATCAATTGGAAGAAGTCAACTTGTATTTAAAAAATCTCTCTTCTATAGACGGTTTAACGCAGGTCAGCAATCGTCGCACCTTTGGCGAAGCCTATTTTAACTTGTTGAACAGGGCGATAGAACAAGATATTTCGATTTCAGTTATTATGATTGATATCGATTATTTTAAAAAGTTTAATGATCGCTACGGTCACATTAGGGGAGACGAGGCACTGATAAAAGTTGCGCAAAAAATAAATGAGGCCTTCAAAGACGACAAGTCCGTATTCGCGCGTTTTGGCGGCGAAGAATTTATTGCCGTGCGCATCGGTTTCACTTTAAAAGAATTAAAAGACACATGTGAGCAAATACGCTTATCGATTGCCAACTTCTTAATTCCCAACGAAGACACAGATAGCGGTTACTTAACAGTCAGCGTGGGTGCGGCCTTTTGTCAGCCGGTGTGTCTAAAACTTAAGGCGCCCTTGATGAAGCGAGCTGACGAGCTCTTATACGTCGCGAAGGGAAATGGCAGAAACCGTTCAGAAGTTGACACGCTTTAATTAATCAATAGATGAGGTCGCTGGGATGTCAGATGATTATCAAAGAATCTATAATTTAGTACAGAGTATATACGACTTAGCAGAAGTGTCAATCGACAGAGCGCTGGCCAAAGCGAATGCTTTAAAGCTGTCCTGTGACGGTTTGACATGCGTTGCGCTACACGCCTTGAGCGCTGATATCAACCGTCAAAAACACGACTATCAGGAGGCCTACAACGACGTCTGTTCGATTAAGTGCGACTATACGACGATTGAAAACGCGCTGCTGCGGTCGTTGTGCTACAAGGTGTTGGGCGATGTCTATTCGGTGCATCATCTTTATAGAAATGCAAACGACGTCTATTTGGATGCCGTATATCACGAAGGGCATCGCCAGCGGAATAATTACAAAGCGCTCTTTTACTATAAAATTGCTTTAAATTATGTCGCCATGGATGATGACTTGATGGCGGAAGGGTATTTTTTAAGAGCGCTCGAAAACTACGATAAAAATAATCTCTGCCCATTGACGATGCACTTGGAAGCGGCAATATACGGCGGTTTAATTCGCGCATCGATTCATGCCAATCGCCTTGAGTACGTTGTGCGCCGATTGACAAAATTAGAGATGATGGCGGCGCGCGGCGGTCGACGCGTTCAAATTGAATTCTTGTTTAGTCAACTGAATTACCTGATTTATTGCGAAGACGACGAAGTGCTGGAGGGTGTATTTGGGCAAGGTCTAGAGTGGTTGCAAAACAACGCTGAGGCTTGGATGGTGCTGCGTTACGCCGGCCGCTACTATGACTATTTAGTACGCCGACATGTCGATCCGCATGTGATTGCCGACGGCATTGAAACCTGTTTGGATCTAATCGATGACCAGCAGTATTCGCGCATGTATCAGCAACTGTTGAAGATGTTGATGCAGGCTTATCGGGAGATTGGCGAATGCGATAAGGCGCTTGCCGTGTATCGCAAACACGTCGATGTCGTAAAGCGCGGTGAGGCCTATTTGAAAGACTTGTCCAAGCAGTCGCTAATCGTCTATCAAACGCAGTTTTTTGACAATAAAGAACATAAGATTATCGGTGAAAAAGACACTAAAATCGAAGAACATAATGACATATTGGATCGCGAGTCAATGCGCCTGAAGATGATTAGCGATATTGGCAAAATGATTGTAGACAGTTCGGATTATAAGAGTATTTCTGATATTATCATCAACTATTTAAGTGAAGATTTTAGTATTGATATTTTATCGTTGGTAATGTGTGATGAACAGGCAGATCAGTTGGTTTATTTGACCCATTTTAAATGCGATGAGTACGGCGTGTTGCCGCCGATTCACATGTCCGATGAATACAGTTTTTTTGCAGAGTGCGTTAAAACGCGACAGTTTATTTACATAAACGACATTGCCAAGCGCTATACTAGAGAAGAGCTTGACAAGTATCACATAGATGAAACAGATGTAAAATCGCTTTTGTTTTGTCCGATTTTTTACGAAGAACAGGTCATAGGTGCCTATTCTTTTCAATCGCATCGCGTCAATGCCTACGACATGATCGATGTAAAGCTAATCAAAGAAATTGCGACATTCTTGGCAATTTCAATTATAAACACTAAAAAAGCCGTCGCCCTTGGAATGGTTGAAAGCGAATTACTTGTATTGAACGAGAACTTAAAAAATGCCCAGAATCAATTTGAGCTGACCAAATATCAAGACGGCTTGACGAAAATATACAATCGTCGGCACTTAGAACAAAATTACCGACAGTTTGTCGAGTTGGCACAAAAAAGAGGCAAGGTGGTCGCGCTGTATTTAATTGATATCGACGATTTTGACGCCTATAACAAACGCCATGGCAATTTAGAGGGCGACAATGTACTTTTAATTGTCGCCAACCTGCTGGGCAACTATCGCGGTGAAGACGATAATTTGTTGGTTAGATATCGCGGCGATGAGTTCATTTGCGTAGAAATGCTCGACGCGATAGACGAAGTCAATCTAGGTTGTCAGAGATTTTGCGAGATGATTCAAAGGGTTGGCATTGCATTTGAAACGTCGAGCTTGGGCGTTTTGACTGTCAGTGTCGGCGCCTGCGCAATGTCACCCAATTCGATACGAGAATTAAACAAGGCGATCGACGTCGCTTACAAGATGCTCTACAAAGCTAAGAATTTGGGAAGCAATTCAACTTGTGTTTCCGCAAATGGAGAATTGTCATGACTACACATGATCAATACCTGAAACGCGTTAAAGAGATAATAACCCAATATCCGGATTGTGAAGAATGCGTTCGCATCTATGAAACAAAGCTGGATGCGCTAAGCGATGAAGAACGCTTAGCGCATCTCTATGCCATTGTCTTGTCCTACTTTTCGTCTGCTCACTTCGAGAAATCATTTGCCAGTCTAATTGAAATGTTGAAGACGGCAATCAATGTCGGCAATCACTATTTTATCGTATACGCCTATAATTTGATTGGCGTCATGTATACTTATTTAAAGATTTATTGTAATGGATTTGAAGCCTTTTTAATGGCCTTTGAAATGGCCATCTATTACGATATTGAAGGCGTTCTCGGCATGATTTATAACAACATTGGTGAGATTATGGTCGAATTGGGCGACTATGAAGTTGCAGTCCAGTACTATAAACGCGCCTGCGAACCGTTTTTAAACGATGACTTCAATCGAGAAGATTTGACTTTTCGACCGGTTTATATCGCCAATTTGGCGCGCGCCTACTTTTATCTGGACAGGCTTGATGAAGGCCGCAAATTGCTTGAAAAAATAGACTATTCGCCGGAAGAACAGTCCTACACGTATTTTGCGGAGGCCGAAGTGCTCTACCTCAAAAAAGTCGGTGATTTGGATGGTATCATGGCTATTTTCAAAAAAGCATTGGCCGATATCGATAAAAAGATCGACAAGAAATCACTAATCGATTTAGTGTTGACCTGTTGCCAAATATTTAACGACAATGACGTTGATATCGCTCATCTCTTCGACTTGTTAATTGCCGTTCGCAATCAGGCGATCAATCACCAGTTGTTCGATTCCTGTGCAAAGTTGGAAAGGTGGCTGGGCGATATATACCTCAATCGCTCTGAAGTTAAAGCGGCGCTCGACTCGTACCAAAGGCATACTGAATATATCGAAAAAGACATTCAATTTAAAAAGCGCGTCTTGTTGTTGGCGATGCACCTGAGGGTGGATATGAGCGCACATCATCACGACATGGTATTAATCGAAGAAAAAGAAATGGTGATTACCAAGGCCAAACAATTAATTGTGCAGACATCAGATCAAATTGAGCTGATTAAGAGCATTGGATTAAAGATGGCGACGCTGGTAGACTATCGCGAATTGTCGATGAGTGTGTATTCGCAATTAAAGCGCCTGATGTCGGTCGACTATTTTTATATTTTACTAAAAGATGAAGACACTAGGGACGTCATGCCCTGCGTTTTAGTTGTTGAAGGGGCTACACTTGACAAATTGGCAGTCGACTTAAACAGCCCCGACAGTTTAGTCAGGCGGCGCTTTGAAGACGTCAATCTCTACTACTGTGGCGAAATGACGAGCAATGAGCGTGAAGACTATATACTTTCAAGACCCAATAAAATGCCCGAAGTCAGCAGCGCGGAATCCGTAGTGATTATGCCGTTGGTGCGCAACGGTGAAATCATAGGGGTCTATTCAGTTCAGTCTAAGCAGCGCAATGCCTACGACGATGCGCAACTTGAAATCATCAAAAAATTGGCGTCTTTTATTACAATTGCTGCGGAAAATGCCATATTGGATATAAAGATTACGAAAAAACAAGCACTGTGTCATAATTTACAATTTCAGATAGACGATTTAAATCACAAAATTGCACTCGAATCGCGATTGGATGGTTTGACGCGCGTATACAATAAGTCATACTTTTTTACGAGTTATCATAAACTCTTACAGAACGCTCGCAAAGAACGGAAAGTATTTGCAGTTTACGTCATTGACATCGACGACTTTACTGACTATAACGAATACTACGGCGTCGCTGAAGGCGATCGCGCATTAAAGGCGTTGGCGGCAAATCTGAGCGAATACTTTAAAGTCGAAAACAAAATATTGGCCCGTTATGGCGGCGGCGAGTTTATCGTCGCAATAGTTGCTGAAAGCGTAGGCGATTTGGTAGTTAAAGGACAAGTTTTAATCGACAAGGTCAATGCGCTTAATATTAAAAATGAAAGATCGCCTCACGGCGTCATCACGATTAGCGTCGGCTTAGTTTACGTCGCCGACGATGGCGTTCAAGTCGGCGATAAAGTGTTTAGTTGTGCAGAGCGGCTGATGGCCAAAGCACAGGTGCTCGGCGGCGCTCGATTGTATCACGATAAGTATCTAGAATGTGAGCAAAATCAATAGAGTTTTAATGTTGAAAAGCTGTTCTCTCTCATCAGACAGCTTTTTTTATTTGCGCTTTTCGTGTATAATAGTAGTGAGGGGGATAGGCTTAGACATGAAGAAAATTGGACTGCTATTGTGTGTCTTTTTGTTGCTGTGCGGCTGTAAGCAAAGTGTCGCATCGCCCGTGGAATTAATAAAAAAGCCGCGCTTGCCGGAAGACAAGGTCTTTCCGCGCGAACACATCTATCAAGATATACCGGGGGGAAGCCGATTGATTCGTCCACTGCAATCGAGCGATTTGAGTTCGATTAACTACATCGACTGGGATGGCGATCCAACGAGAGAAGTATATGCTTTTTATAAGACTGGTGCGGCGAACAAAGTTGGTGTCATCATTTTGGACGAGGGCGCTCAGGGATGGTCTACGCTGACGACGACGGAGGTCGTCGGCGAAGATATCAAGTTTGCCGAATTTGTCGACTTTAACGGAGATGGCGTCAAGGATTTGTTGATGGGCGTCTCGATGAAGGGCGAATTGTTTGATGCGTTGGTCGTATACGAATGGCGCGATGGCGACTATGTCGAAGTCTATAGCGACATCTATAGCCATTTGACAGTTGACGACATCGACGAAGACGGTGTGCTCGACATTATATTATTGCGTTTTGATAGAAATAAAATCGCCTTTGCAAGCCTGGCGTCCTACGTCGATGGCGAGTTTGAAATAGTTGATTTAATCGGCTTAGACGAAGACATAATGGGGTATTACAACATTGTATTTGGCAACGCGACCAGCGATCTAAAGGGCTTGTTCTTAGATGAGCGGCGCGGCGCGCATTATGTGACGAACATCGTCTACTATAAAAACGGCAAGCTGGCAAAGGCCTTTGACGACCGCTTAACAGAGCGCTTTCCGGCGAGCCTGACTAAAACGTATCAAGTAAAGAGTCGCGATATCAATCGCGATGGCATCATTGAAGTCGGCAATCGCAGTGCACTGGAGTCGGCTCGCGAACAGAGTGGCATCTCGACGTCCTACATCGAAAACTGGTATCAATGGGACGGTAACCGCAATTTGAATTTAGTCTATATGCGTTATTTTAGCGAACTCGACGGATTTTCTTTGACGCTGCCGCAGCGCTGGGTAAAAATATCGCAAGAGGAGCAACTGCTCATCATACCGGCGCGCGACAGTTTTAACAGTCGCTTTGTGCACGTCTACTTCAAAGTGGCAGAAGATGAAATATATAAGTTATTAACGATAGAAAAGTTAAATTATGATAAATTTGTCGAAAGGCAAGCCGAAATGAACGCGGCCGGAGTCGTTAATTTTGAATTGACGCACGATGACAAAAACTATTACATCGCATATTATCAAAGGAATGACGCGATGGTACCGAGTGCGTATCGCGACCTCTATAAGTCGCTTTTTATCAATAAAGCTGAATTGCGCAATTATTTTCAACTGCTAAGATAGGAGAATGTAATGGGTAAGATTTTGATATTGGAAGACGACGAATCGATTAGACAGATGATTAAAATTAATTTAGTACGGGCCGGGTTTGAAGTTGTTGAGGCCTCCAGTGGAGAGCAGGCGTTGGTGTTGATTAAGGATAACGCAGATATCGACATTGCTATTTTAGACGTCATGTTGCCGACGATAAGCGGCTTAGATGTCTGTCGTAGAATCCGCAAGAAAAACATGATAATGGGCATCATGATGTTGACTGCAAAAGGGCTTGAAAAGGATAAAGTTTTGGGGCTGGATTGCGGTGCCGATGACTATATGACAAAGCCGTTTTCGCCCACCGAATTGATGGCGCGCATCAAGGCGCTGCATCGCCGCATTAAGATCAACGAACAAAAGTACATCGAAGAAGTCGTCGAAGACGGCGTCTTTAAACTCAATATCAACACCAGACAGTGCTTTAAGTGCGGTGAAGAGGTGATGTTGACGCCGACCGAGTTTTTGCTCTTAAAAGTATTCATTACCAGCAACAATGAAATTTTGACCAGAGAACAGTTGCTAAAAATGATTTGGGGCGATAATTTCTACGGCGATTATAAAATCGTCGACGTCAACATCAGGCGGTTGCGCCGTAAAATAGAGTTCAACCCCTCGGAGCCGGATTACATTGAAACGGTTTGGGGCAAGGGTTATAAATGGGTGGGATAAATGACGTTTAGAGGTAGCATTCGCAATAAGATGGCCTATACATTCGTCGTAATACTGTTTATCACGGTATTTGCCTTTGAATTGATTTTCACGTTTGGCGTCAAGACTTATTATTATTCCAATATAGAACAAGTTTTAACAGATAAAATACAGACGACGTTGGATATATATAATACTTACTTGGGATATGAATCGCTTGGCCGCAAGGCCAAGTTTATACTTGAAAACGATGCCGTGCCGGATTACGTCGAGGCCCAAGTGCTCGACATGGCTGGTAATATCGTCGAAACAACTGCTTATTTTGTCGATCAACAGGCGGTTGATAGCGATGACTTTAATCGTGCTCGGGAAGGTGTCGTAGCCACCTGGCGCGGTCGCAATCGCAGCACCGGAGAGCGCGTCATGTCGGTTTCGGCGCCGCTCTATCAGGCTGGTCAAGTAAATGGTGTCATTCGCTATACCACCTCGGTGGAGGCGGTCAGTCAGCGCGTAAATGAATACCTGATTTCGGCTTATTTTATCGGCTTGATTATTTTGTTGCTGGTCCTCTACCTGAGCACCTTGATGTCGAATCGCGTCATTCGACCGATCTACGAGTTAAAAGACGTCGCCGACAGCATAGCGGCCGGCGATTTATCGGCGCGGGCGCGCCAATACGATCGCGATGAGATAGGCGAGTTGGCGGAGACGATAAACTATATGGCCGCGGAAATCAAGAAGACGGAAAACTTAAAAAATGATTTTATCTCTTCGATTTCGCACGAATTGCGTACGCCGCTTACTTCCATAAAGGGCTGGAGCGAAACGATTTTGACGGGCGACATCAGTAATACCGAGGAGACAAAATTGGGTTTAGAAATCATTTCGCGCGAATCGGAAAGGCTCTCCGGATTGGTCGAACAGCTACTCGACTTTTCCAAGTTAGAAGCCAATCGCATACAGCTCAGTCCAGTTGACTTTAACATCGTCGAATTGGTAGAGCGGGTCTTTAAACAACTGTCGATTAATTTAAAAGAACATAAGATTTCATATGGCATTAGTTATGATAAAAAAGAACTGATCGTATACGGCGACAAAAACCGCTTGCGTCAGGTGCTCATCAATATACTGGATAACGCCATAAAGTTTACTCCCGATTACGGCAGAATCGACTGTCGGATTCATCAAGATGACGGCGGTTTGACGATTGATTTAGCCGATAATGGTTCCGGCATCGCGCCAGAACATTTGGCAAAGATCGAAGAACAATTTTATAAAATCGATCCCAACACGGTCGGCAGCGGCTTGGGGCTTGCCATAACAAAGCGAATAGTCGGCTTGCACGGTGGCGAGTTAAACATTGAGAGTCAATTGAATCGGGGGACTGTCGTGACGATTTACTTGCCGAATGGAGGGCTGCTAAGATTATGAACTACTTTAATATTTCGACGGCAATTGTCGATCGAACGGATTTGACAATATATGAAAAAATGGCTTGTGTCGTGATGGCGCGCTATGCCAATCGCAGTCAATTCGACGGACTTTTAAACATAGCTGTGATTGCAGATAAAATGGGAGTGACGCCGGCGATGGCGCAAAAGTCGCTCGATCAACTGGTTCAGAAGGGGCTTTTGACATTGCCTGAAACATTGACCATGCCGCATATCGAAAATTCGCGCGAATCGGTCGCCGGCGATGATGCGCAACTGGTCGCCGCTGCTCCAAATGTCAGTTCGCAAAAATCGCAAGTCGATTTAGACGCGCCCTTAACAGATGCACAAAGTGCAGCGCTGCTCGCCGAATTGGCCGCCGACAGTCAGCAGTCGGAGGTGCGCGGCAGGCGTTTAAATAGCCAAATTAACATGAATCGCGTAAAAAAATTATACGCTAAAAAGAAGTGAATTATTTCGGCTGCAGTGAGTTGATTAAAAAAATTTTAAAATTTTTGTTTATATTCGCTATACTACAGTATATAATGATATGCAGAGGTCGTTATGAATAACAAAACAAATCAAACAAATTCTGATAAATTGCCAATAAATCGCTGGTTACTGACGTTTAATCCGGTTTTAGAAGGCGAATATATGCAGTGGCTGGGAGACGAACAAATCGCCAGGTTGCGCATTAGTCAATTGATAGGCGCCTTTTTAGCGCTCTGCTGTGCGGCGTTTGACTTTGCATTTGGCGATGCCTTGGGGGCGTTTTCGCCGTTCGCGCACTTGCTTGTGGCGCTGCCCTTGACAGTCGTGCTATTTGCATCGACTTATTTGCGCCAGGGCAGGCAATATCTAAAATACAGCACTTTACTATGTGCCGCAATCCTGCCGATTGCACAGTTGGTAGCCTTTTGGCAGGCGCCGGTTACGCCGTTTAGTTTGACGACGCATGCCGTCTATTTGGCGTTGACGTTCGTCTATGTGGCGGTTGTCTTGACGCTACACTTTTTGCCGATTGTGATCGTCAACGCAATTGTCTATTTGGCGCTGGCGCTGCGCTTATACAGTTATTCTTCTCTGACTGCAGATTGGCGCACGGCGATTTTGTTCGGCCTGTTGGCGTTTTGGGGAATTGCTGCGATTAGTTCCTATTATCGCATTTATGGCGATAAAAAATTGTATTATACCCTAAAGGGACAGAGTAGATTTGCCGATAAAGTAAACCCGATGACAAAAAATGATCCGGTGATTAAACGGGTAGAATCGCCGATAAATAAAATGTATCAGGCGATTTCCGATGTCATATGGTTTATTACAGTCGATGGCGACGTCGCCTATGTGTCGCCGTCCGTCAAGGAGTTTATGGGCTATGAACCGGAAGAATTAATTGGCAAGCGGGCGATTACACTGATGACGCCGGAACAGTATCGGGTCTTTGAATCAAAGTTGACGCGCCTTTACAAAGATAAAAATATTATTCAAGATGTCTTTTCGTTTAAGACAAAAGCCGGTTTGTTAAAGACGGGTGAAACGCACGTCCGGGCTTATACGGATAACGAACGAGGCGACGGTTACGTCGGGACGACGCGTCCGATTTCCGAACAAAAAGCCAAAGAAAAGGCGACCAGTGAGAAGAAGTTAAAAGAATTGACAGATGAAAACGGCAGCCTTAAAAACGATTTGCACAACTTGACTGAAGAACTCAACACGCTAACCGAAAAGTTGACTGTCGTCAATCGCGAGTTGGCTGCATCCGATAAGGTCGGCAAAGAGACGTTTGCTGCGGCGCTGGGCGATTTGCTGGACAATTGGCAGAAAAAACAACAAGTGCTACTGAAAAGTCACGACGATTCAATCGCGCAACTCCAGAAAAAATTTAATGATAAAACGATGGGTAAGCACGATTTAAAGCATTTTCTGGGCAGTGCACAGGACATTATTAGACTGCAACGCAATAACATTGCGTTTGCCGAAAGTTGTTTTGCAATTTACAATGCAATGCTGCTGAACAAAAACGAAGTGGAAACGTTTAATGTGCAGAAACTGTTTGAAAGCGTTGTGTTAGAATTGAAGCAGGCGTTCAGTCATTCGGATTACGTCGTCAATATCGATTGTAAAAGTGATTTAGTATTAGACGCCGACAAGCGCGCCCTAATCGCGTTGATGCGCTATTTGATTTTGAAGTCGTTGACGCAGTCGCTAGAGTTGGAAAAACGCGGTACGATAGACGTTAAAGCATACCGCGTCGCAGATGAATTAATCGTCGAATACAGCGATAGCGGCAAGGGGGTTGACGACGATGACATAGAACGATTTTTCTTGCAGTGTTTGGGAAAAAGTGGATGCGACGTCAAGGAAGCTGTACACTTATTGGACTATTATGTCGCATGCGGTTTGTCGGGAATGATTTCCAAGTTTACAGAAGAAGATAAAGGCATTGTATCAATTACCTTGCCGAGTAATAAAGTAATGGAGGATAGCAAATGACGTTAAAACCAGAAGTGATAATTGGAATGCAAAGTGCAATCGATAAAATTCAGGGTGTACACTCTTCTAAATTGGTCACAGATGAAACAGGTGAGATCGTTGAATGTCATATACTCGCGGCAGCGGGTAGACATCCAAAGCAAGTATCGAAAGATGTTCAGTCCGTATTGGCGGCGACTTATGGATATCGCATAAATCATCGCATTATCAGCGTTGCGCAACTGGAGGGCAAAGAAATGGCCAGAGTGGTGCCGCGCATCGTCTATAAGTCGGTCGACGTCGTAAAAGAAGGTCAGATGTTGACTGCCACTGTGGTGTGCGAACTAAAGGGCGTTGAATACAAGGGGCAATTTACCGGTGTGGCGACTAAAAATGGCGAGTTTAGAATTGTAGCTGAAGCCGTTTTGGAAAGTGTCAGATGCCATTTAAAGAGCGAAGAACACATTGTGCTCGAAGGTTATCGCGTGCAGGATGTCGGCAGCATGACATTGGCTAATGTCATCGTCACGTTTATCAGAGGCGATAAAGAGTATCCGCTCGTCGGTACGGCAATCGTCGGCACGCACGCCCACGACGCCTATGTAAAATCTGTTTTCGATGCGCTCAATCGCGTATTATTTGTCGAATTATAGTTTTTTCATAGCAACAAAAATGGGCAATTGCAGACTGTAGGCAAATGCCCAGATTTTGTTGTTTCACAAAATGTCGCACTCCGTACCCTTGCTACGTCAAAGTCGCTCCCTGTGGTCGTAGTCGGACTTCTTTCCAACAGCGCTTTACATATGGCTTTATGCGGCTGCGACCCGCTAATTTACTTGCGCTTCGAACTTGAACATTCTCTACAGTCTGAGCTATGGTTGAAAAACTATAGCTTTTTTGTGCACAAAATACATTTTGTCCGTTAATAGTTTTGTAAAAAATGATGATTATAATAGTGTAATCACTTGATGCGTGATATAATGGACTAGTGTAAATAATTTGATGTAACAGAAAGGTTGGTAAAATGTGGATTGAAGCGATTGTAATCGGTCTACTTTTAAGTGCTTTTAGAGGGGGCAGATTTTCTAATTTGGAACGTTCCTCGCTGCGCGGCGTTACCGTGCTGGTCTTCGGTCTGGTGATTCAGTTAGTTCCGTTCTTTTTGCACCGCGTTGTTATTTTTAAGCAATACGCTGCGCTATTTTCTTTTTGGGGGCTATGTTTTGCCGCGCTGTTCATCACTTTAAACATAAAATTGCCGGGTATGAAATTGATTATGGGCGGAACTGCTTTAAACATCATCGTGTTGGCGTTTCACAATTTTAAAATGCCGATAAAACTAACCGATACTACGATGGTTGAATTGGCGCAGATGAAATTAAACATTGCGACTGGCGCAATAGCCAATTATATGAACATGGCGCAATCCACTAATATTACGCGGTACTTGGGCAAACTTTGGACGATGCCGGAATTTTATCCCTTTAGCAAATTTTTTGGCATTCCGGATATATTAATTGCAATCGGCGTCATTTGGCTGCTGCAGTATGAGTTGTCGAATAAAGTGACTGACTATGGACGCGGAAATTATTATAATCATTACTATAATAGATAGATGTACGAGGTGAAAAATGAGTATTCAATCTTGGATTTCTAATAAGTTGTCGAAGAGAGAAGTAGATAAACTTATGAAGACGGCAAAGCTAATCGAGGCCTATGAACCCAAAATGCAGGCTTTATCCGATGAACAACTAAAGGCCAAAACAAGTGAGTTTAAAGATCGTTTGAAGAATGGCGAATCGCTTGACGACTTGCTAAATGAGGCCTTTGCGGTAGTGCGCGAAGCGGCTGTTAGAACTTTGGGCATGCGCCACTATCCGGTTCAACTGTTGGGTGGCATCGTCCTTCATCAAGGCCGCATCGCCGAAATGAAGACCGGTGAAGGCAAGACCTTGGTGGCGACGCTGCCGACTTATCTAAACGCCTTGACGGGCGACGGCGTTCACGTCGTTACGGTCAACGATTACTTGGCGGAACGCGATCGGTATTGGATGGGAAAGGTGCACGAATTTCTCGGCTTGACGGTCGGCTGTATCACCAATGACGTGCGCGGTGCGGCGCGCCGCAAACAGTACCTGTGCGACATTACCTATGGTACGAATAACGAATTTGGCTTTGACTACCTGCGCGACAACATGGTCGTCAAGCGCGAAGATCGCGTTCAGGCAAAGCTCAACTACGCCATTATCGACGAGGTGGACTCCATTTTGGTAGACGAGGCGCGCACGCCGTTAATCATTTCCGGCAGCGGTAAAAAGTCGACCGATTTATACACTAGGGCCAATCAATTTGTCTTGACGCTCAATAAAGAGACCGATACCAGCATCGACGAAAAGGCCAAGTCGATTGTCTTAACCGATGAGAGCGGCGTGGTAAAGGCCGAGCGCTATTTTAATATAACTAATTTATCGGATCCCGATAACATGGAAATACAGCACCATATCAATCAGGCGCTGCGCGCCGTCTTCTTGATGAAACGCGATGTCGACTACGTCGTCAAAGACGGTGAAATATTGATCGTCGACGAGTTTACCGGGCGCCTTATGCACGGCAGACGCTATTCCAATGGTTTACACCAGGCGATTGAGAGCAAAGAGCGCCTCGAAGTGCGCAAGGAATCGCAGACTTTGGCGACGATTACGCTGCAGAACTACTTTAGGCAGTACAACAAGTTGTCCGGTATGACCGGTACGGCAAAAACTGAAGAAGATGAACTAAAGCACATTTACAACATGGATGTCGTCGTGATTCCGACCAACAAGCCGATTGCCAGAGATGATATGGACGATGTCATCCTGCGCTCTATTAAGGCTAAATTCGACAGCGTCGTCGAGGAAATCGTCAAGCGGCACGCCACTGGACAGCCGATGTTGGTCGGTACGATTACCATTGAAGTGTCCGAACTACTCAGCAGTATGCTTAAAAAGCGCGGCATTAAACACGAAGTGCTGAATGCCAAACAACACGAGCGCGAGGCCGAAATCGTCGCTCAGGCCGGTCGCTTTGGAGCGGTTACAATTGCCACAAATATGGCTGGTCGCGGTACTGACATCGTCTTGGGCGGCAATCCCGAGTTTATGGCGATGAAGGAAATGCGCAAGCGCGGTTATGAGGACGACATTTTGTCGAAGGTGGATTCGCCGCTCGAAGACGACGATCCAGAAGTGGTGCAGGCTAAAGCGCTGTACAATCAAATATTAAACGATTTTAAGGCCGAAACGGACGAGGAGGCCGAGCGCGTCAAGGCGGCTGGCGGACTTCATATCATCGGCACCGAGCGCCACGAGTCGCGCCGTATCGACAATCAGTTGCGCGGTCGCGCCGGCAGGCAGGGCGACGTCGGCTCGACGCAGTTTTACATTTCGTTCGAAGACGATTTAATGCGTTTATTCCTATCTGATCGCATGAAGGGCATGGTCGAACGACTCGGCATGGAAGAGGATATGCAAATTGAGGCGGGACTTTTGACCAAGTCAATTGAAAACGCGCAGAAAAAAGTTGAAGGGCAAAACTTTAGCATCCGCAAACACGTTTTACAATACGATGACGTCATGAATAGGCAGCGCGAAATCATCTATAACGAAAGGCGCAAAGTGCTCGACGGCGAGAACTTAAAAGACCATATTTGGGGCATGGTAAACGACGTCATCGACAATATTGTCGAACAGCACACGTCGGTTTCTGAGTATCCGGACGATTGGAATTTAAAGGCCTTGGAAGACCATTTGCACAGCGTCATCTTTGCCGAAAAACTGGAATTATCCTACAGTGACGAACTCACGTTAGAATCGTTGACGACATTTATAAAAACGCGCGCCGAATCGCTTTACAACGAGTTGGAAAAGCTAATTTCAGCCGAACGCCTGCGCGAAATCGAACGCTACTTACTGCTAAAAGTAGTCGACGACAAGTGGATTGATCACATCGATGCAATGGAACAGCTAAAGCAAGGTATCGGCCTGCGCGCAATCGGTCAACAAGACCCGGTCAAGGCCTATCAGTTAGAGGGCTTTGAAATGTTTAGCGAAATGATCAACGCCATCAAAGAAGATACTGTCAGAACGATATTCCACGCCAAGGTGACGATGGAAACGCAGCGCCAAGAGGCCGCCGTAATCAAATCGTCGCACAAGGGACAATTGCAAAACGCCGGTCGCAAGGCGCCTGGTACTTTCGTTAGAAAAGATGCCAAAATTGGACGAAACGACCCTTGTCCCTGCGGCAGTGGTAAAAAATATAAAAAGTGTTGCGGTAAAAATTAAAAGCGTTCTATTCGTCATTTCGACCGCAGCGCGAAGGGCGTAGCGGAGAAATCTGAGGTTTTGAAGTAGTACTTGACAAACGCCAATAAAAAGGACAAAGGGGTGATACTGTGTTGATTTTTGAGCAGGGAAGACAAACGCTCAAGACGATAAGCGTAAAAATGAACGATTTGAGTGATTCACTTTGACTTGGCCAGCAAAGAGCGGCAACTATCAGATATAGAGGCCGCACTACTGGATCCGGCGATTTGGCAGAATCAGTCCAAGTCGACCGATTTGATGAAACGACAGAAAAATTTAAAGCGAATTATTGAATTATACTACGCCATGCAGGCGCAGCTAGAGGAACTCGAAATCATCGCTGATTTGGCTTTAGCTGAAAGCGATGAATCAATGGTTGCGGAATTTGAAACGACTTTGGCAGAATTGATTAAGAGTGTCGACAAGATGAGCTTAGAAACGCTCTTTTCCGGTGAATACGACAATGAAAATGCGATATTGTCGGTGCACGCCGGCAGCGGTGGACTGGACGCGATGGATTGGGCGGACATGCTCTATCGCATGTACTTGCGCTGGGCTGAGCAAAACGGCTATAAGCTGACCGTACTCGACTACAACTACGACCCGATTGGCGGCTTAAAGAATGCAACTGTTAAAATAGCGGGCAGTAACGCCTACGGCTACTTAAAGTCGGAAAAGGGCGTGCATCGCCTCGTACGCATTTCTCCATTTGATTCTTCGGGTAGAAGACACACCTCGTTTGCGGCAGTCGATATTATTCCTGAACTGGATGACGACGTCGAAATTGACATCGCGCCGGACGATTTGAAAATTGATACCTATCGCTCATCCGGCGCCGGTGGTCAACACGTCAATACGACCGACTCGGCAGTGCGCATCACGCATTTGCCGACCGGCATAGTAGTACAATGTCAAAATGAGCGCTCGCAGATACAAAACAAAGAAGTCGCCATGAAAATGTTGATGGCGAAGTTAATCGACTTAAAAGAGCGCGAACACAAAGAGCGCATTGAGGACATTCAGGGCGATTATTCTGAGATCTCGTGGGGCAGTCAAATCCGCTCGTACGTCTTTCAACCCTATCAAATGGTCAAAGATCATCGCACCGGGGTGGAAAACGGCAATGTCAATGCGGTGATGGATGGCGATTTGGAAACCTTTATGATAGCGTTTTTAAACAGTCTATAGCATTATTATAAAATGTTTGACAATTCTTACTTTTTTTTATTTTTAGTTGATTTACTATTAACAAGTGCAGATTATTCATATATAATAGACTACGTGGGCAGATGAAATAATCGGAAACACTAAAGAGAATGCGATTTATTACGATAACGATAACATGGGCTATTTGTCTGCTCGCGGCGATGCGGAGCTTTGCTTTGTTTAATAAAAATTTTAAGACATATCGCAATTTGGCGCTGATTGCCCAAATTGGCATAATGATGGCGGTATATATCGTAGGGTCGATTATCGCGGGACACTATTTGGACGAGTGGCTTAACAGCTCGCCGATAGCGTTGCTAGTGTGTTTGTTGCTCGGCGTTATAGCGGCCTTCTACAACGTTTTTAAAATGCTATTTAAAATAGGTAGCAAGGGAGAGGATAGCGATCCGTGGAAAAAGTAAAAGAGCTGGAACGCAAGATCATTCGTGCCGCCGTAATTTTGTTGGGGGCGCTGATTGTGATTGCCGCTCTGCTATTGCAACGCATTACAGTAGTATTGGGATTGATATTTGGCGGCGCCATAGCGATACTCAATTTTATTGAGTTATCGCGCACGCTGCAACGCGCCGTGCACAAGGCGCCGGCTGACGCCAGCGCCTACACGACGTTTAAGTATTTTATACGCTTTGCGCTGAGTGGCGTCGTACTGTATGTCGCCGCCGTCAACGACCAGGTCGATTTTTTGGCTACAATTGTAGGATTGTTATCAGTGAAATTGGTCGTCTATGCGACTAATCTCTTTGATGATAAAAATTTTTTTAAGAGAATCTTTAAAAGAAAGGAGGATTAAGTCATGCAAGAGGGTTTTGGGCCTAAGTATTTATTTGATCTCTTCGGTATACCCATTTCTGAAACGGTATTTGTGACTTGGATTATTATGGCGTTTATCATGATATTCGTCATGTTGACAGTGCGTAATTTCGAGCAAGTACCTGGTAAAATGCAGAATTTTATTGAAATGGTTGTCGATGGGATAAATAGTCTTGTCAAGCAGACGATGGGCGAGCACAACATTGCTTTTGCACCGTATATGGGCACATTGTTAATTTTTATCGGCTTGGCAAACATTGCTGGTCTATTCATTTTAAGACCCCCAACTGCTGATATTAACACCACGTTGTCTTTGGCGATGATGACATTTTTTGCGATTCATTTCTTTGGCGTTAAAAACAAGGGCGTTCGGTACTTTAAAGAGTTTATGGAACCGTTCCCACTCTTGTTGCCATTGAATATTATCGGCGAATTGGCAACCCCCATTTCGTTGGGTTTCCGTTTGTTTGGTAATGTGTTGGGTGGAATGATAATTATGTCATTGTTGTACGGTGCGCTCAGTTCGTTGCAAGGTGCATTGAGCATTTTACAATTTGTACCCGTACCGGCGGTACTGCACGTTTATTTTGATTTATTTGCAGGTTTATTGCAATCATTTATTTTTACGATGCTAACGATGGTGTTTGTATCGATGGCTACTGACTAGGAGAGCGTATGGAACAATCGAATTTTATTTTAGATTTTATTAATTGGTTGGCAACTTTTGAACCGCACGCGCTCGTACTTTCTGCATCGGCCATAGCGGCTGGGCTGGCGATGATAGCGGGCATTGGTCCCGGTATTGGACAGGGCTTTGCCGCAGGTAAAGGTGCGGAGGCAGTTGCCAAAAATCCAAAACACGGCAAGCAGACGACCATGATTATGCTGTTGGGTGCAGCGGTTACGGAGACATCCGGCATTTTGGCGCTGGTCATCGCATCGATCATATTATTTGGCAACCCACTGTTGTCGCATCCGCTCTATCAGACGGATCACGCGGTAGGCGGTGCATTTATTATGATGGGGTCGGTAATCGCAGCTGGCTTGACGATGATTTCGGGTATTGGGCCGAGCGTGGGGCAAGGCTATACAGCAGGTAAGGGAACGGAGGCGGCAGGCAAGAGGCCGCAATTACAACCGCTTATCATGCGGACGATGTTCTTGGGTCAAGCAATTGCACAGACATCGGGTATTTTTGCATTAATTATGGCGATTATATTTATCTTTGCCAATCCTTTGTTGGCGAAATTCTTAAATATGGTCGGTTAAGATAATCATTTTTGTTAATACGAGGAGGGAATCATGAGTCCTATTTCAGGAGAAGCATTAATTTTGGCATGTTCGGCAATTGGCGCAGGTTTGGCGATGATTGCAGGTATTGGACCGGGAATTGGTCAGGGCTATGCGGCAGGTAAGGGCGCCGAAGGCGTCGGCAGACAGCCCGAAGCACAAGGCGATATTATCAGAACGATGTTACTCGGTGCGGCAGTTGCCGAAACTACCGGTATCTACGGTCTTATCGTGGCAATTATTCTGTTGTTTGCTAATCCGCTAATTGGTAAATTCTTATCAATTGTCGCACAATAAACACTGATACTTTAGGAGGTGTTTATCAATGATTGACGTTTTAGCAGCAACCGTCAACCGCGGCGAACTATTTGGCTTAGTCGAGTTTAGGTGGGAATTCGTTATTATGATCTTTAACGTACTCGTCCTATTCTTGTTCTTAAAGTGGAAATTGTTTGGACCGGTTTCGGAATACATGCAAAAGCGTAGGGATAAAATCAAAAAATCCATCGCAGA
>PDWI01001750.1_pt1 | contig 37899 bp, 29 predicted proteins | sample 1430891 | NCBI WGS metagenome assembly PDWI01 (sample SAMN01162508, study PRJNA174530) | Oral metagenome, whole genome shotgun sequencing project. | biome: Marine environment; feature: Marine mammal; material: Swab sample of the gingival sulcus; isolation source: swab sample of gingival sulcus... | reverse complement strand
GATTGTTTGTGAGATACCAGAACCTTTTTTTACCCTGGAAAGTGCCGTTAAGAGCCGACTGGCATTTTTAGGAGAGCGAAGAAGGTGCGCTGTTTCAAGTACACCTGAAAGCTCCTCAATAATAACGACTTCTCTGTTGTTGGTAACCTCATCCATCAGGGATGCTAGACTTGCTCTGGCCTGAGTATACGTAGTTTGTATTGGCATAATTCCTCCCGTGTTTCATTGTACATATGTACGGTACATATTTGCAGAAAAAATGTCAATACATGAATTCCGGGGAATTCCGGAATTCCGGGGACACCATACCTAATTATTGACAAAAATCCTGCTGATAGCAGTAATCATTTTTTATGGTATGCATGGTGAGAGTTGTTCCTCCAGGTTACCCGCACCATATTACCCAGCGAAGCAACAGCAAACATTTTTTCATGACAAAGACTACCAGACATATCTTAATCTGATGGTAACTACTTCCATGAGAAGGCTTGTCAACACCTCTCAGGTTGCCTATTTCCTTACATTATTGTACACTTAGCCGCTACCAAGTGATGATGTATTTTTTGAAATGTACAATCACAGCATGAAAAAAATTGGAAGGAGTGATCTTTTCTCTTTTGTATATGCTGCAATATTGAGTACGTTTGTTTTTTCGTATTGACGCGGTTTTCATAACTTCTATCACTCAACATCCTGGAGGCGTTACCTTGAAGAAGACGATTACGACAGCATTACTTTCCTGTTCTGCCCTACTTTTTGCCGGATCTGTTTTAGCAGCAGACACCATTAAAATCGGATACAACATCCCCATGACTGGAGATATCCCAAAAGTTGGTGAATCCTCCAAATTAGCTGCTGAAATGCTCAAAGCTGACGTTAACGGTGCTGGCGGGCTTGAAGTTGGCGGCAAAAAATATATGCTTGAGTTCATCTACGAAGACAACGAGGCCAAGGCTGAGTCTGCAGTTACCACTGCCCTGAAACTTATTGAAAAGGATGCAATCCTGGCGATGATTGGACCAAACTCCAGTAAACAGGCAGTTCCTGCCGGTCAGGTTGCCGATGACAACTCCACGGTCATGGTGACCCCATGGTCCACCAACCCGGATACCACCAAGGATCGCCCCTGGGTTTTCCGTGCCGCCTTCCTGGACCCGTTCCAGGGCCCTGTTGCGGTCAACTTTGCAGCTGAAACCTTTGGAGCCAAAACAGCTGCAGTTCTTTACGACCTGTCCAATGATTACTCCAAAGGGTTGGCTGAAATCTTCCGTGATGCGTTTGAAGAAAAACTGGGCAAGGGCAGCGTTCTTGCTTTTGAAAGCCACGGCACCAAGGATCAGGACTTTTCAGCGCAGCTGACCAAAATCATTGCGGCCAAGCCTGATTTCATCTTTGTACCGGATAACTACAACCAGGTTGCACTCATCGTGCCCCAATCAAGAAAGCTTGGCTACACTGGTCAGTTCATGGGATCTGATGCCTGGGGTTCTTCCGAGTTGATGACACTTTGTGGCGACGCGTGTAAAGGGCAGTACTTCTCCACTCACTATGCTGCAGCGGGTGCAACCGGCGCAACCAAAGAGTTCATCGACCGCTACGCCAAACAATATGGGTACACCCCGGATGACGTAGCAGCACTGACCTGGGACGCCACCCGTATCGTGCTCCAGGCTATCCAGAATACTGGCGGACTGAGCGGCAAGCTGCGTAGAGACCGCAAAGCTGTACGTGAAGCAATGGCGAACATTCCTTCCTTTGACGGCATCACAGGGAGCATGAAATTTGATGAAGAAGGCGACCCGGTTAAATGTGCAGTTGTTGTAAAGATCAACGACAGCGGTGCATTTGAATTTACCAAGTCAGTATGTCCAAAGTAAAGCCTGCCAATATTTTTGCAGCAGTACGAGCAGGTCAATGAACATTGACCTGCTCTTTTTCTCTTTTTACCCACTCAAGGTATAGCTCCCTTGTACAATCGATGACAGTCAGAGACGGGTCATGCTAGCGACAATTATCCAAAACATTATCAATGCACTGCAGTGGGGCTCCTTTTACGCGTTAATCGCCCTGGGGTACACCATGGTCTATGGTGTACTCACCCTGATTAACTTTGCCCACGGCGATATCTTCATGGTGGGTGCCTACATTGCCTTTTTTGTAGCCACCTTTGTGTTAACGGCTCTGGGGCTCCCTGGATGGGCAGCACTGGCCTTGACCATCCCTTTAACCATGGTTCTTACCTCCATGGTCGGGGTTTCCATTGAGCGGGTCGCATACCGCCCCTTACGTAGAAAGGGAGCACACCGACTCTATGTGGTTATCACCGCCTTGATGTGCGGGCTTATCCTGGAACACGCTAACCTGGCTATTTTAGGGGCCAGCCGAAAAGCCTTTCCCCCCCTGATCACTGAACATGTTTACACCATAGGCGGGGTATCCTTTACCAACCTCAAGATCGCAGTCATCTTTACTGCGATTGTATCCTTTGCCATCCTCCACTGGATCGTGACCAAAACCAAGGTCGGCATGGCCATGCGGGCCATCTCCTACGATAAATTTGCGGTACCGCTGATGGGCATTCCCATTGACTCCATCATCGTGATCACCTTTGCCCTTGGCTCCTCCTTTGCTGGTCTTGCGGGTATCTTATTTGCTATGAGCTACCCGGTTCTGGAACCCTACATGGGCGCACTCATCGGCTGGAAGGCCTTTATTGCCGCAGTTGTTGGAGGGATTGGTGATATCAGAGGCGCTTTTTTGGGCGGATTCCTGCTTGGCGCGGTGGAAATCATGGTGGTTGCGTTTTTTCCCTCCACCTACCGGGACCTCATCGCCTTTACTGTTCTGCTGGCTATCCTGTCATTTAAGCCGACCGGGTTATTTGGCATCGCCAAGACCACCAAGATTTAAGGGGGATGCCAATGTTACGTCGATATTCAGTACAATGTATTCTGGTTACCCTTGGTGGTCTCATCACCTACCTGGCCTATGAAGAGCTTGTCGGGCTCTACACCCTGTCTGTTCTGATGTTTATGGGGGTAAATATCATAATGTCCACCAGTTTAAACCTGGTGAACGGCAACATGGGCGAGTTCTCCTGTGGCCACGCAGGCTTTATGTGTGTGGGCGCATATGTCTCTTCCCTGCTGGGCGTGCTGTTGTTCAGCAAAGACAAGGTATTTGGCCCTCCGCTGCTTGATCCGGAGTTGGCAGTCTACTGCTTTCCCTTTGTTATTCTGGCAGGGGGCATTTGCGCTGCCTTTGCCGGGCTGCTGGTAGCGTTACCATCGTATAAAACCCGCGGTGACTACCTGGCCATCATCACCATTGCTGCCAACTACATCATCATCAGTGCCATTGAAAACCTCGGTGTCATAGGGGGGTCTCGCGGCTTCATGGGCATGAAAAAGGTGATCAACGCCATGGAAGATGTGGTCTATCTGCCATGGATGGTGATCTGGGTCTTTATCTTCACCGTGGGAACGGTTTGGGTACTCAGGCGCTACATGTCCTCCACCTTTGGTAAGGGTGTGTCCGCTATTTGCCAGGATGAGGTGGCAGCAGAGATCATGAGCGTGAACACCAACAAGATTAAAACCATTACCTTTATGCTCTCCTCTGGTCTTGCCGGGGTTGCAGGTGGATTATTTGCCTACATCATCGGCTATGTCAATCCAGGGAGCTTCAACATCCTTAAATCCACGGAGGCCATGGTCATGGTCTACCTGGGTGGCATGGGGTCACTCTCTGGTGCGGTGTTCTCTGCTATCCTCTTCACGGTCTTGCTCGAACTGCTGAGGCCCCTGCAGATCATCAAGTGGGTCGTTATTCCGCTTTTGCTGATCATCGTCATGCAATTCAGGCCCGAAGGGATCATGGGTAACCGTGAGCTCAGTGATATTTTCCCAAGACTCAAGCGTCTCTACACGTTCAAATAAGTTCAAGTGATCATGCAAACTCAAACATCCACAGCGTCAACTCCGGTGCTGGAAATAAAGGACATGACCCAGCGATTCGGCGGCCTGGTTGCTGTTGCCGATTTCAACCTTGCACTTGGACACAACCAGCTCCACGGCCTGATCGGCCCCAACGGTGCAGGGAAGACCACAGTTTTTAACTTAATCAGTGGGTTTTACCAACCCAGTGAAGGTGAAATCCTGATCAATGGTACGCCCACAGCGGGGCTCAAGCCCCATAAGGTCACGTCCTTGGGCGTTGCCCGAACCTTTCAGAACATTCGACTCTGGAATGACATGTCTGTGCTGGATAATATCAAGGTAGCCCGCCATGGTGCCCTTGATTACGGTTTTTTCGGGGCCATGTTTCGTTCAAAAACATACCAGGAATGTGAGGCAAAGATTGAGCAGGAAGCCCTTGAGCTCCTCAAAGTCTTTGAGCTGGATAAGCAGGCTGACGAGCGTCCCACCAACCTGCCTTATGGGCTGCAGAGAAAGCTTGAGATCGTCCGGGCCCTCTCTGAAAAACCCAAGCTCCTGCTTTTGGATGAACCTGCTGCAGGGCTGAACTCGGTGGACTCCAAAGAGCTGATTCGGTTGATCCGCTGGATACATGAAAGCTTTGATGTTACCATCCTGCTGATTGAACACCATATGGACGTGGTGATGGAATTGTGCTCGGAAATGAAGGTTATTGATTTTGGCCAGACCATCGCAGAAGGCACACCTGATGAAATTCGCAACAACCCTGCAGTAATCTCTGCCTACCTGGGAGATGACAACATATGAACCTGTTGAGCGTTGAAGACCTTGTTGTCCAATATGGAAACATCCAGGCCCTGCATGGTATCAGCTTTACTGTTGAGCGTGGGGAGATAGTGACCCTGATCGGTGCAAATGGTGCAGGTAAGACCACCAGCTTGTACACCATCACCCGTCTGCCACCGCCCGAAGCACCACGGGTAGTTTCCGGTGATATTGTGTTTGAAGGGAGGTCTATGTTAAAAACCCCGCCTTCCACGGTGGTGAAAGACCTCAAGCTGGCACTTGTACCCGAAGGCCGACACATCTTCGGTAACCTGACCGTGATGGAAAACCTGGTGCTGGCTACCTATGGTCGTGAAAAGGGCACAGACTTTTCTCCAGAGTACGAGCGTATATTTGACCTCTTTCCCCGTCTTGCTGAACGAAAGAATCAACGTTCAGAATCACTTTCCGGTGGTGAGCAGCAAATGCTCGCTGTGGGCCGAGCGCTGATGACGGGCTGCACCTTCCTGCTCCTGGATGAACCATCCATGGGACTTGCTCCTGTGCTGAAGTATGACCTGTTCCGCACCCTGAAACAGCTCAACGAAGACGGCATGACCATTTTACTGATCGAACAAAATGCCAACCTGGCGCTCCACCTGGCCCATCGTGGCTATGTACTTGATACTGGAGAGATTGTTGCCGAAGGAACGGCTGAGGAACTGCTGGGCAATCCCGAGGTAAAAAAGGCGTATCTGGGCGGTTAGTTTGCCAAGTGGGCTATGGGCTTTACAGTACGCTGCAGGAGCAATCCTGCAGCGTGCTTTTTCATCCTGCAGCGCCCTATTTCTGCGGCACGCACCCTTGCTGTTTAAACGCTTTCCCATTCTGAGTGATCTTCATCCTGCCCTCAAGTATCATTCCCCGTAATCCATCCCGGTATTCATATACCTGCACAGAACAATCCTTCATCAAATAGGTTACATTTTTCGCTGCGTCCCCGTTTGTATCACGGTTGATACTCACCGAAAGCACCTGAATGGCATCATCGGGTGCACTATAATCAGCAGCAATAATCCCACCTGTAGCCCGCGATATCTTCCGCCCGAAATAGTTGGATTCAAAAAAGAAATAATACAAGCCCAGTAGAATTACTCCAACAATGGCCCCAGCAATCAATTTTATCTTCATACTCATTTTTCAGGTCCCCTGTTTTATGTAATTCGTCTACGCTGTTTGAAAAGCTATTGATTACCCAAGATAGATTTGAGCATCCCTTCAACGGCCTCCATATCCATGCTGCCTTGATCACTTCCCTGACCTTCAGAAGCTGCGGGTTGCTGTCCACCACCATACATCTCAGCAGCAGAAGGCGTTGGTGGAGCTTTCTGCGCTGCGTCCGGGTCTTTCAACCATGCCATGGTCTTTTCCGCCATGGAACGAGCCATGGCATCAGCCTGTGCATCAACCTCGGCTACTATTCCCTCTGGATGTTTGAAGGCAGCAGCATCCACAGCTCCTTTTTTAAACTCTGTTGCAGTTACATTAACCTGCATCCCCATCATACTGCCTGATGATTTGAGTGGAATGTCCGTATCGTGAATAACATAGGTCTCAACACCCATGACAGTTGTTCGATCAAGTGAAAAACCAAACATTTCACTGACATTTTGCTCGACTTTGCCGTCTCCACCTTGCATCACGTTAACTGATAGCTGCTCCGCATTTTTCCTCACCTGCTTCTTCTCAGCTCGACTCAGCTTATCATACTCCTGCTGCATGAGTTTTATGGGATTCACCGCTTTGCTCCCTGTCCCTTCGGTGAGATCATAGGTATACACCCAGTCAGGATCCACTAACTCCAGGGTTCTGGTTTCCATCTTCATCCCCATCATAGACATGGAAGTGGTATGATGTTCAGCAGTAACACGACCATAATCCTTAATATAGAGCACCTCTGTCCCCGTTTCCATTCCATCCACACTATAGGTGATGGTGGCACTTTCAAAAGGGAGTTGCTTATCCCACAGGTCATCGCCAGCAAAAAGAGTTGCCGGGAATAATACACACACCAACAATACCATTTTGATCCGTCTCACAGTATCCCTCCTGGTTAAAAGTTAAAACCATACTACAACCTGTAATATAGTAACTGTATAGTGATATAACTTGCAATGGAAGAAAAATCCCTTGTCCTGACCCACTGGGAATACTCATGATCAGTGACGAAACAACACCTCATGAAAAAGATAGGCAGGACAAAACCGCAGTGGCATGCTATAAAGCTGTATCATAATAGAATACTGTGCAAAAAATTTTACCGAATACCTACAAGATATGAACTTTGTTGAAGAACTCACATGGCGTGGCATGATTCATGATATCACGCCTGGTACAGAAGAACAGCTCCAGAAAGAACTCACCTCAGCCTACATTGGCATTGACCCCACCGCAGATTCCCTCCACATCGGGCATCTGGTTGGCGTGATGATGCTCAAGCATTTCCAGCTTGCCGGCCATAAGCCCATTGCGCTGGTTGGCGGCGCCACCGGGATGATTGGCGATCCTTCCGGCAAATCTGAAGAGCGTAACCTGCTTGATGAATCAACGCTTCGGAATAATGAGGAGTGCATCAAAAAACAGCTGGCCAGATTCCTTGATTTTGCATCTGACGCGCCCAACGCTGCCGAGCTGGTAAACAACTACGACTGGATGAAGGAATTCACCTTCCTGGAGTTCATTCGCGATATTGGCAAGCACATCACTGTCAACTATATGATGGCAAAGGACAGCGTGAAAAAACGGCTTGGCGAAGAAGCCAAAATGGGGATGTCCTTTACCGAGTTTACGTATCAGCTGGTGCAGGGTGCGGATTTTCTCCACCTGTACCGTGAAAAAAACTGCAAGCTGCAGATGGGTGGCTCAGACCAGTGGGGGAATATCACCACGGGTACCGAACTGATCAGGCGCAAGGAAAGCGGCGAAGCCTATGCCATGACCTGCCCGCTGATTACCAAGGCTGATGGCGGCAAGTTCGGAAAAACCGAGAAGGGCAATGTATGGCTTGATCCTGCCCGGACCACTCCATATACATTCTACCAATTCTGGCTCAATGTTTCTGATGAGGATGCGGAAAAGTACATCAAAATTTTTACTATCCTGGACCAAAATGAAATTGCCGGGCTGGTAAAGGAACAGGAGGAAGCCCCACACCTGCGCCCACTGCAAAAACGACTTGCCCAGGAAGTGACCTGCATGGTGCACGGTAAGGAAGAGTACGAGATGGCAGTGGAAGCTTCCCAGATTCTGTTTGGCAAGGCCACCACCGCAAGCCTGGCAAAACTTGATAAGGCAACCTTCCTGGCAGTCTTTGAAGGGGTGCCCACCTTTACAATTCAGCGGGAAAAGCTGGAGAGCGGCGTGCCCATCATTGAGCTGCTTGCCGCAGAAACCGCAGTATTCCCCAGCAAGGGTGAAGCCCGCCGCACCATTAAGGGTAACGGGCTGAGCATAAACAAGGCCAAGGTCGGTGATCAGGAGTATTCAGTCACCACCGCTGACCTGATTAACGAGACCTACATTCTCGTTCAAAAGGGCAAAAAGAATTACTTTATTCTTGAGGCTGTATAGCTTGTCTGCTGTTGACCACGCCCAATGATGCTGCTGGGCGTGGCTCCTCAACCAGGCCACGGGGAGATAGCGGTGGCCTGGTTACGACGAAAACGAGTTGTACATTTGTCATGGTCTGCAATATCGCTCTCTTTTATTGCGTCCACAGCAGCTCTTTCTTCGCCATTATTCTTCGTTATTTCCTTTTCAGTTCTGCATACTTCACATCTCCCAGCTCTTCTTCAATGCGGAGCAGCTGGTTGTACTTGGCTACCCGGTCGGTACGGCACAGGGAACCGGTCTTGATCTGACCAGCAGCAGTACCAACGGCAAGATCAGCAATGGTCACATCTTCGGTCTCACCGCTTCTGTGGGAGATCACCGCAGTGTACCCGGCATCCTTGGCCATCTTTATTGCTTCCAGGGTTTCGGTCAGGCTGCCGATCTGGTTTACCTTGATCAAAATGGAGTTTGCGACCTTGCTGTCAATACCTTTTTTGAGAATCCTGGTGTTGGTGACAAACAGGTCGTCCCCAACCAACTGGAGTTTATCGCCCAGCTTTTGGGTCTGCATTGCCCAGCCATCCCAATCACTCTCATCAAGGCCATCCTCAATGGAGAGAATAGGGTATTTTTCAGCAAGCGAGGCCAGGTAGTCAACAAAACCTACTGCATCAAAAACCTTTCCTTCGCCTTTCAAGTCGTACTTGCCATCACTATAGAATTCAGAAGCAGCACAGTCCAGGGCCAGGGTAACGTCTTTGCCCATTTCGTAACCAGCAGCTTCAACGGCTGCAACAATTTCAGCCAGCGCTTCTTCGTTGGATGCCAGGTTGGGGGCAAAACCACCCTCATCGCCTACGGCGGTGTTGAGCCCTTTAGCAGAAAGCACCTTTTTCAAATTATGAAAAATTTCAGCCCCCATGCGCAACGCTTCACGGAAGGAGGCAGCACCGACAGGCTGCACCATGAACTCCTGAATATCCACGTTATTATCCGCATGCTCACCGCCATTCAAGATGTTCATCATGGGTACCGGCATGGAGTACTCGCCAGGGGTACCGTTTAAATCGGCAATGTGCTGATACAGGGGAATATTTTTATGAGCTGCTGCAGCCTTGGCAACGGCCAGGGAAACCGCCAGGATACCATTGGCGCCAAGGTTCTGCTTGTTTTCAGTGCCATCAAGATCGATCATAACCTTATCAACACCGGCCTGATCCAAAGCATCTTTACCAAGCAATGCTGGAGCGATCTGATCATTTACACCTGCTACAGCCTTAAGCACACCTTTACCCATGTAACGACTCTTGTCACCATCGCGAAGCTCCAAAGCTTCACGGGAACCGGTGGATGCTCCTGAGGGCACACAGGCGCGACCAAAAGCTCCTGACTCTAGATACACGTCTGCTTCTACGGTTGGGTTTCCACGGGAATCAATGATTTCCCTGGCAATGATCTTTGCAATCTTTGGCATTGTTTTTACCTCACATCTCTTGTGTTAATGAAATGGTCACGTTAATACTTGCACGAGCTTTACCCATTATGAATTACGGCTCGAATTCCTTGTGATCAGGGTATGATTTTCTCGAAAATCTCAGACAAAACGGAAGGGAGAATATCTTGATTTTCACTCGTTTAACCAGCATATCAACCATGCTGTCACGCACTCATTCTATAGTATATGGTGCATATAGTTCTCACCTCCACCGCAAAAAGCAAGTATCTTTTTGACGCGCCAGCAATTATCATCTCTTCCTTCTAAAAAATACATTTTTCTCACATTTCTTTACCCAGGCAGTACCATCATGTAATGAATCACGGGCAATTCATCTTTGCACGAACACTCTTTCCCACATTGTTCAACTCGAGAAAAAAGAGCAGCAACAACCAACTGCACATTAAGGTGGTTAAGTATTACCGCGTCACGACGTTTCAATAGACACAAAAAACATTTATTTCCAGGCAGTTATATTAACTTCAACCCTTGACACACAGTGGTGTTTTGAGTTGACACCCTGTAGAGAAAAAGGTAAAGGGTAAAGAAATTTTTTCAGGTGCTCATCAGAGCTTAATAGGGAATCCGGTGTAATTCCGGGACGGGCCCGCCGCTGTAACCGGGGACGAAAGCTGAAGAATGCCACTTTTTGCCTAAGCAAAGGGGAAGGCACAGCAAGTAGGAAGAGCCGGAAGTCAGAAGACCTGCCTGCAAAAACATATACACTTCCGTGGACAAGAGGTGCTATATTATTCGAGGAAAAATCAGGGATTCCCCGGATCGGTTTTTAAACGGTCCGGGGATTTTTTTTGCAATCTCCGGTAACCGCGTGCAAAATGCCGGAATACGTTCGGCTGAATATGAAAAAGGAGGTTGGGATGAAGAAGGTTTTAGTTACAGGTGTAGCACTGGCAATGGCTTCGACGATAGCCGTTGCAGCAGAGCAGGAGCAGTCAATAACAGAACGGAACACCATCAAAAATGAAATGGTTGTTACTGCTACACGTAGTGAGGAGAACATTCAAAAAGTTCCTACGAAAATTGAAGTTATTGATCAGCAGGAGATTGAACTGACTGCAGGTTCAACTGTAACTGACCAGTTGAAAAAGAGTAGTTCTATCAGCGTTATTCAATACCCAGGCGCCCTTTCCGGGATCGGTATTCGGGGCTTCCGCCCTGAATTTTCCGGCATCACAAAGCGTAGCCTGATGCTTATCAATGGTCGCCCCGCTGGTGCAACAAACCTGGCAGGCATCCTGACCAATAATGTAGAGCGTATCGAAGTGCTTAAAGGCCCGGCATCGTCTCTGTATGGTGCAGAAGCCATGGGCGGCGCGGTTAATATTATCACAGAAAAAAATACCGACGAACTCACAGGAAGCATTGCATTGGGACTGGGTAGTTTTAATACAAATTTTCAAAAAGCCGCAGTTGGTGGCGGGCTTGGTGAGTTTCTTGATTTTGATTTGACGGCCAACCGGTTCGACCAGTCAGACGACTTTACCATGGGTAATGGCAAAGACAGAGCCAACACCAGCTACCGCACCCAGAATGGTTCACTTCGTTTAGGTGCTGATCTTGGTGAGAGTTGGAGAGTTGATATCACCGGTGACGTGTACCAGGGACGGGATATTGAAACCCCCGGCGATATTGCTGATGGAGATATTAATAGTGCCATTAAAGATATCGATCGTTATGGCGTTGATGTTATGCTTGAAGGCGATTTGGGGGCTAACAATACCCTTTCTCTAACAGCGTATACCACCGGTGAAAAATCAGAACGTTATAGTGATGCCTACAGGAAAAGACCTGTTCCACGTTACCATAGTTATGACAGTGAAATCAGTTGGTATGGTGCTCAGGTAAAAGACGAATACATCTGGAAAAACCATAGCTTCATTGGTGGTTTTGATTACCAGTATATAGAAAAAGAATCTCGCAGTTACAAAACAGATGGCTCGCGTAAAGGCCCGTGGTCACCAGATGAGGCGCGAACCAACCTGGCAGTGTATCTGGAAACCATCTGGAGATTCATGGACGAACGACTGACCCTGACTGCTGGCGGACGTTATGATACCTTTGACATTGAAACACTTGAAACACCGTATAAAACTGACTTTACTCCAAACTCTGAAGACTTCTCTCAATTCAGCCCAAGGGCTGGAGCTAACTACCTGTTTGAAAACGGTATCAGATTGCATGCAACAATTGGGCAGGCATTTGTTCCACCGGATGCAGGGAAGTTAGCTGGATATTCTGAGCGTCTTGCTGATGGCGTGACCATGATCACCCGGGGGAATCCTGACCTGGATGCAGAGAACTCAACAACCTGGGATATAGGTATTGGGTACAATAACCCTAAGCTGGGGTTAACTTTAGATGTAACCTATTTTGACACCCAGGTTGATGACCGGATTAGCAGGGTAACCAGCGGTAACATCACTACCTATCAAAACAGTCTGGATGCAAGTATTCATGGGCTGGAAACAGAACTGAGTTTCGATATTGGGGTTCCACTTGGGTGGGATCGAAGCCTTATCTTCTATTTCAACGCGACCAATATCTTTACAGCCGAAGAAGAACTGGCAGGTGGCGGATATAAGGATATTCGCAATGTTGCCGATTACACCTATAACTACGGTGTGAAATATGACGATGGCATGTTCGATGGCAAGTTGCATTTTAGAACTGTAGGTGAAATGCGTGATACAGACTGGAATGCTGCTGGCTATCCTGAAATTGAATATCCAACCTTTACAGTTGCTGACCTGGTACTTGGTGTAAACTTCATGGATCACCACCGTGTAACCCTTACAGCCAGCAACCTTTTTGATGAGGATTACTACGAGAAGAAAGGCTACCCGCTGGCTGGTCAGGCGTTCTACCTGAGCTATAAATACTCTTTCTAAAGGGCTACACAACCTGTTGTCGGTGAAGAGCTGGCAACAGGTTGTGCCAAACCTCATCATGGTGAGTTCTTCTTTAATGATCTGTGCCCTGGTAGCTTATTTGGGTGCATTCTTTTTTTCTTTTTTGAAAAGTGGCAGGAAGCTTGGCCTAGCGCTTACCGTGCTGGGCACGGGGAGCCTGGGTATGGTGATTTATTCACGCTACCAGGAAGCGTGGCCCATGCTGCCCATGTTTCTTGGTGTGCTTTTTCTTGCATTTTGCCTGGCCTGTTTACGCATTATTTTCCACAAATATACCCCTCGCCTGCATCCCCGCTGCTATCAAGTTACCCTTGATGGCATTGTACTTCTTTTAGTGACACTAGCCGTTCTGTTCCCAAAAGACTTTTACCTCCCGTTCATCCGTTCCAACACCTGGTTTGCCCATCTTTTTTTCATCACCGGGACCATTGGCAAAGCCCTGCTCATCATAGCTGCTGTGCGTGCCTTTTGTGGACAGTTCTCAAAAAACAGGGCAATACCGACTCGAGAGAGTTTTACTCTGGTTCTGCCCTGGATGAGCTGGGGCTATGGCTTCTTGACCATCTCCATGTTCAGCGGCGAGGTCTGGAGTTTTTTAGGGTGGGGCATGCCTGTGGTATGGCACGACCCGGCCATAGCTGTGGCCATGACCCTGTGGTTCTACTGGACAGGCGTTCTACATCTTCACTACATGGGTAATTGCGGACCTCAATGCCGCGCAATCCTCACCACAATCGGCGGCTTGCTGATTGTGTTTCTTGGCTGCTATCCAGAGCTGGGGCCATGGGAACCGGTCAGGTTGCTCAACCTGTTGTTGTAACGAGAGAGAATTTTATGCTTAGTGAACTCTGGAAGGCAATGGGCAGTGTACAGTTAAGTATAGTGCTGTTTGGTCTGCTCTTTATTGACCTTTGTATTGGATACCTCTGCCTGGAGGGCAGAACCACCATCTTCCAGCCACTTAACGATGTAGGATTGTGGCGCTGGCTCAAGACCTATGGCCAGCATAATCTCGCCTATACCGGGTGGTTCTATGTGCTGCTCCCATTGCTCTTTCTTTTGGCAATCAATACACTCAGCTGTACCATCACAAAGTTGACCCATCTGTTTCGTCACCCTGGCAGATGGTGGCGGAAATCCGGAACCCGGTTAACGCTTTCCATCCATCTCATGCACCTGGCCGTTATTGTGATGCTTGCGGGGTATCTCACAAGCTATACCATGGGTGAAGTACAGCAGGCAGTCCCCCTGCCGCTTGGCAAAACACTCACCCTCACAGATAAAAAGTTACGCGTGACGCTCAAAACACTGGAGCTCATTCCCTACGAAGCGGACAGGCTAGCTTCTTTTTCCAATCGTTATATTGATGCCCATGCCTGGTTGACAGTATCTGGCCCTGGCAATACACAACAGCAGATCATGGTTGGCATGAACCGTCCGGCGTGGGTTCAGGGATACCTGTTTTTGATGAACCGGTTTAATCCACGCTATATTGGCGGCATGAGTTCAGCCCGCTACATTGTTCTGGATATCCGCAAGGATTATGGCGGGATCATAACCCTCTCGGGGATGGCCGGCTTTATCCTTGGCCTGCTTGGTTACCTGTTGCATCGCACTCCATTTGTACAGAGACGGAGATCTCAAAATGCTACATAAATTCCTTATTCCTTTGCTCTTTGTCTGTTGCCTTACAGGCTGTGACTCCCGCTCTAATGAACACAAAGGTTCCTTTCTGCAGATCGGTGAATTTGCTATCAATCGCCTTCATGAGGGGCTAACAGAAGTACGCGACGGGGCAGGGAGAACCTTAGCCCTTATCCCGCGAGATGCCACACTACCAGATGGGTATGAAGCGCATATGGTTGTGAGGACTCCTGTGCAGCGAGTTGTTGCCTATGGCGGCTTTGATGTTGCTGCATTGAGAGTGCTTGGCGTATTGGATGACACGCTGGTCGGAGTGACACGTCCCAGGAAAAAATGGTATGTGGATGATGTGAGAAGAGGTTTTGATGAAGGTCGTATTGCCTATGTGGGGGATGCAACAGCGATCAATTTTGAGCTGGTCAGGCAGCAGCAGCCAGAATTGGTACTCACCTGGGACCCATCAATAATCCCCATGCTCTCCGAGCTGGGTATCCCCTGTATTATTACCTCCACTCCAGTTGCCATGTGTCTCAATGCACGTATGAGCTATGTACAGTTTTTAGCGCCCTTTTTTCACAAGGAAAATAAGGCCGATGCATTTTTTGAGCGGGTCTCAAACGCCCTCAAAGATATCCGCGCTCGTACTGCCGGAAAATGGGATGGAGCCAAGGTCATGTGGGGGGACATGTATGAAAAACGTGTTTTGGTGGAACCTGGAAATGCCTGGGTCGGTGAGCTGGTTGGCCTGGTGGAGTCAGACTACCTTTTTGAAGATGTGTACGGCACCTCCTGCATTGAGATTTCCATGGAACGCTTTCTGTACAGTGGTCATGAAGCCAACATTTATTTCACCTACCGAACACCCAAGACCGGTGCCACTTCAAAAGCAGCGCTGAAAAAGCTCCACCCCCTGCTCGCCGACATCAAACCGCTGGGACCAGAAGGTAAGGTGTATGCACCACTGGCGCATTATTCACAATCAGGCGATAAGCTCGATGAAATATTTACTGAAATTGCCGCCATTATTCACCCAACGCTCTACCCCGGCTACCAGCTTCGCTACTTTCAAGAGCTTCCAGACACTGACCCCAAAGGATAACGTATCATGAATGAGGTCACTCCCATTGCTCCTCCCAAAGAAGCTGATTCTACCTTTCTGACCAACAAGGTCATTTTTTGCATGCTCATCCTGGTTGCGTTGGGCGTTGTTGTACTCAATGTATTCACCGGTTCCGTCTCCTTACCAGCCAGTGAAGTTTTTGCTATTCTGCTGAAACCTGGTGAAATGCTCAACAGCTTTATCGTGTGGAAGATTCGTCTGCCAAGAGCTATTGCGGCTCTGCTTGGGGGCGGTTTCCTGGCGGTTTCGGGGCTGCTGCTTCAGGTCTACTTCCGCAATCCCATTGTGGGCCCCTTTATTCTGGGTATTTCTTCCGGTGCAACCCTGATGGTTTCCATTGTCATGCTCACCACCCTGACCATCCAGCTCCACATCATGAGCCCTATTGTGACTACGCTGGCAGCCATTTGTGGTGCCTATGGGGTAATGCTTGTGGTTGTAGGGATCGCTTCAAGGGTCAAAAGCGGTATCACCCTGCTCATTGTCGGCTTAATGATGGGCTACCTTTGCCACTCTGTAACCGCCGTACTTACAGCCCTTGCTGAAAAACAACAGGTGAAAGGCTTTCTTCTTTGGCAGCTTGGTTCTTTTTCCGGATTTAAATGGGGAGAAATACAGCTGCTCCTCATTTTAGGTGGCTTGCTCATTGGGGTGATTTTTCTGTTATCCAAGCCGCTCAACGCCATGTTGCTGGGAGAGGAGTACGCACTCTCCATGGGGATAAATATAAACAGGTTCAGAGTGCTTATCTTGCTCAGTGCCTGTGCCATGGCTGGAATGATTACTGCTATGGCCGGGCCGGTTGCCTTTATCGGCCTGGCTGTTCCCCATATGGCAAGAATGCTCTTTTCCACTTCTGATAATCGTCTCCTCATTCCGGCATGTCTCTTATTGGGGGGGACAGTGACAAGTCTGTGTGATTTTATCGCCAGAACTGCCATGTCACCGGTTGAGCTGCCGCTCTCTGCTATCACCGCCCTGTTCGGGGCACCCATTGTTATCAGCTTACTCATGAAAAAGCGGGTGAAATTATGAAACCTACTCACACCAACGAGCCTGTTCTTTCCTGCGAGGAGCTCACCATTGGGTATAAGGATACGCCCATCCTTTCTGGAGTGAACCTGGCATTTGGCTCGTCACAATTCATTTCCTTACTTGGACCAAATGGCGCGGGTAAGACCACCCTGCTCCGTACCCTTTCGCGGCATCTGCAACCACTTTCAGGGTCCATTACGCTCAGTGGACAACCACTGGCATCCTATCGGCAGTCGGAACTGGCAAAGATTATGGCAGTAGTACTGACGGATAAAGTTACGCCACCTCTTTTTACGGCCTTTCAATTTGCAGCACTGGGCCGCTACCCTCATACAAATTTTCTAGGTCGACTCACCAAAGCAGACGAGGAAGTTGTCTCTCGGGCCCTGGCAGCGGTTAATGCCGAGGAATTGAGCAACAGGGAATTTACCAGCCTCAGCGATGGTGAGCGCCAGAAAGTGCTGGTGGCACGAGCACTAGCTCAGGAACCCAAAATTCTTTTGCTTGATGAACCCACTGCCCACCTTGATCTCAAACACCGGGTGGAGGTAATGTCTATCCTGCGCAGCCTCTGCGCCAGTCAGGGAATAACAGTGGTGGCCTCACTCCATGATGTTGATATTGCCTCTAAGGTCTCAGACACCGTGGTGCTGGTTAAAAACGGCAGGATCAGAGGATGCGGCTCCCCGGAAGAAATTCTTGGCGCCACCGCAGTGGCTGATCTCTATGATTTTGATACAGCTACCTTTAGCAGTCAGTTGGGTTCCATTGAACTGCGGGGGGAAGCAAACCGGGACAAGGTCTTTGTCATCGGAGGAATGGGGTGTGGCGCAACAGTGTTCAGGCTCCTTGCCAAGCATGGGTACCAGTTGTACTCAGGTGTGCTCTTTCATAATGACCTTGACTATTTTGTGGCAAAAAGCTTGCAAATACCCTGCACCAGCCAGCCTCCAGACGCCCACATAAGCAGCACCTGTATTAAGCAAGCAACAGACGCATTAAAGGAGTGCGACTGGGTCGTTGATGCAGGCTTTGATGGAGCATCTATTTATCGAAATAATTTGCAGCTGCTTACCGCAGCCCTGCAGATGAAAAAGCCGGTCCTCAGCCTAAGGGGGCGGGCACAGGAACATTTTCCTGACACCTCATTGGAAACCCTGGTCACCCTGGAGCACGCAAGCCAGTTGCCAGAAGCAATGGAGCGACCCTAATGAGCAAAACAACTGATTTTTCCCTGTGTTATTATACGGCCACCGGCATGGAGCTGGATGGGTTGAGCGAAGCTGTGATCAAATTTCGTGACAATGTGGGGCCATTAAAGGTCATGGCTCGCACCCAGGCGCAACTGTTTGATTCCAGCAGAAAACACTCTTTTGTTGAGCAGGCGATGCAGTACGACGTGATCATCCTCAGCCTTCATGGCGGGAAACCCAGCTGCCCTGCCTTTGATCTCTTGATGGAAGCGTATACCAGGTTAGATGGTAGCGGGAGTAACCAGCCTTATCTGCATATCCAGCCCACTGGTGGAGATGAAGACTCCATCGCTGCAGCACGCGATCACAGCCCTGATTTCGGGACGCCCATGTGGAATATGATACAGAGCTATCTGCTCCGGGGTGGATATGCGAACTTTGAACAGCTGCTCTATTACCTCTACAACCAGCTCAAGCAGCAATCAGTTGCCTGTCAGCCCCCTGTAAACCAACGCAACGAGGGCATTTATCACCCAGACTTTCCGCTGGAGACAAGCCTGCATGAGTATCTGGAAAAAAATATCGACCCAGCCAAGCCCACTGTTGGGCTCTGGTTTTACCAAACCTATTGGCTCAACAATAACCTGGCTTTTATTGACAAGATCATTCGCTCGGTTGAAGAGCAGGGAGCCAATACTATTCCGGTCTTTCACCTGCGTCACAAGGATGTTGAACGGGGAAACCAGGGAGCTGATTATATTGTCGACCATTATTTCATGGAAGGAGACAAGCCACGCATTGACGTGTTGATCAGTCCAATGCTGTTCAGCCTCAAGCTCGCCTCACCCAATTACGAGGGGCTGCTTGAAAAGCTTGGCGTGGTGTGCATCCAGGCCATGATGTCCATGGGCCCTTATGCTGCCTGGAAGGAATCAGAACAGGGCATGCGTACCATGGATGTCAGCTTTAATGCGGCGCAACCTGAATTTGACGGTAACCTGATCACTGTTCCTGTGGCAACCAGGGAGCAGGATATCCTTGATCCCATCACCGGCGGGTTACTCAATAAATACATGCCCATTGATGAACGGATCGACAAGCTGGTTCGTCTCGCCCTCAACTGGGCACGCCTGCGTGCTCTTCCCAACCATGAAAAGAAGGTTGCCATTATTTTCCATCACTATCCGCCCCGTGATGACCGCATCGGCTGTGCCGCAGGGCTGGACTCGTTTGCTTCGGTGGTGCACATTGTCCAGGAGCTTAAAGACGCAGGCTACAGCGTGGGAGAGACCTATGCGTCAGGGGATCAGCTTGCCAATGCACTCTTAGCAAAGATGACGGCTGATAGAAGATGGCTCACTCCCGATAAAATGGCAGCGCGGGCTGAAGCCCATGCCGATGCTAACTGGTACAATAACTGGCATGCCGAACTTCCAGAGACGATCCAGGAAAAGATGGTTAATGACTGGGGAAAAATGCCAGGCGAGCTGTTTGTTCATGAGGACACACTCCATTTTGCCGGGCTTCTGAATGGTAACCTTTTTATCACCATTCAGCCTCCCAGAGGAAACCTGGAAATTATAGAGAAAAGTTACCACGACATGCACCTTTCTCCGCCCCATCACTACCTGAGTCAGTATCGCTGGATACGAGATGTCTTCAAGGCTGATGCTGTTATTCATGTGGGGAAGCATGGAAGCCTGGAGTGGCTGCCGGGAAAGGCCCTTGGATTGTCAAACTGCTGCTATCCGGATCTCTCGATCATGGAGCTGCCTAATATTTACCCCTATATCATCAATGATCCCAGTGAAGGCACCCAGGCAAAGCGTCGCAGTTATGCCTGCATTATTGATCACCTGACACCGGTCTATACCAATGCTGATCTTTATGAAGACCTTGCCAAAGTGGAGAATCTCCTGGCTGACTACGCCATCAGCGTCAATGAAGATGAGGCCAAGGTGGCAGTGCTCAAACCCATGATCTGGGAGGCTGTAGTTGAGGCCAATCTTGACAAGGATCTTGAGCTGGAAGAGGCTCTGGTGATGGCTGATTTCAGTGGATTTCTGGAAAAACTGCACAGCTATCTCCAGGAACTTGGCGACACGATGATCAATGATGGGCTGCATACCATGGGGAGAGCACCTGCAGGAGAACGCTTGGTGGAGTTTGTTGCCCAGCTTACCAGGGTAGCCAACGGCGATATCCCCTCCTTAAGGGAGTCTGTCATTGCAGCAATGGGTTTTGATTACGATATGTTGCTTGAAAACCGAGGCAAACCTTTTCCAGGTTCACAAGGCAAGACAGGAGGACAGCTCATCTCCCAGGCCCATGCAACCATCCTCTCGGTACTCAACAGTTTTGAGCAATCTGGTTTTGCAACGGCTGATATCGACACCATATTGGCCGCTACGGAGCTGGACGACAATAGTGCCATTAAAGAAGTGCTTAGGTACGTAGCAGAAAGACTGAACGTCAATATTCAAAAAACCCGGGAGGAACTCTCCTCTACCCTGACAGCGCTTAACGGAGCCTTTGTCCTGCCAGGTCCATCGGGTTCACCTACCAGGGGTCAGGCTGATATTTTACCCACCGGACGCAACTTCTTTTCTGTTGATCCCAATAAAATCCCTACCCCTGCTGCCTGGGAAGTGGGTAAACAACTGGGAGATGCCCTGCTTGAGCGATATCTGCAGGAAAACCAAAGCTATCCCGACTCAGTGGGAATGATTGTCTACGGTGGCCCGACCATGCGCACCAGAGGGGATGATATTGCCGAGATCTATTACCTTTTGGGCTTGAAACCGGTGTGGCAGAAAGGCAGTGGGAATGTCACCGGACTTGAAGTCATTCCACTGGAGGAACTCAACAGACCACGCATTGATGTGGTACCAAGGGTCAGCGGTTTTTTCCGTGATGCCTTTCCCAATCTCATGGAGCGGATTGACGAGGCTGTGGCCATGGTTGCCAGCCTGAAAGAACCGTTGGAATCCAACATGGTACGTCGTCATGTACTCACCGACATTGAGGAATATACAAAGCAGGGGATGAACGAAGACGAAGCCATGCGCGAAGCAACCTTCCGGGTGTTTAGTTGCCCACCCGGAACCTATGGCGCCGGGGTCAGTGAGCTGGTCGAGTCTAAAAACTGGGAGACTCAGGAGGATCTTGGAGAGAGCTATATACGCTATTCTGCCCATGCCTATGGCCGGGGAACCTATGGCACCCAAAAACCAGAGACCTTTAAACGCATGCTCTCACGCATGGACCTCACGGTTAAAAATGAGGATTCCAGAGAATACGACATGATGTCGTGCACTGATTACTACAACTATTACGGCGGCCTCATTGTTGCTGCCAAAACAGTGCGTGGCGAACTGCCCATGGCCATCATGGGAGACAGCTCTGATCCTCAACGGGTCAAAATGCGAACGTCTTTTGAAGAAGCCAGGCATATCCTCCGTTCCAGGTTAGTTAACCCCAAGTGGCTGGATGGCATGAAGCGTCACGGGTACAAAGGAGCTGGCGATATCTCTCACATGATGGATGTAGTGCTGGGCTGGGATGCCACCGGCGAAGTGATTGATGACTGGATGTACGCCGCTGTAGCAGAAAAATACGCCCTTGATCCTGAGATGCAGGAGTGGATGAAAGAGGTCAACCCTTACGCCTTGCAGAATATTCTTGATAAATTGCTGGAGGCAATCAGCCGCGGAATGTGGAATGCAGATCAGGAGATGGAGGAAGAGCTGCGCGACAACTATCTGGAAATGGAAGGTGAGATTGAGGAGCGGACGGAGTGAGAACACATCTGGGATGGTTTGTAGCCTGGCTGGCACTCTCTTGGTCGATCACGGTCAGCACAAGCCTTGCGACACATGATACCGTTGTTGTCACTGCTGAGGACATTGAAAAACTGCAACCACATAGCATGGCAGATATCCTCAACACCATCCCCGGAATTTCTGCGGGAAGCTCCTCTGTAACCATCCATGGGAATTCCAAGGTAAAAGTTTTGCTTGATGGCCGCCCACTCAACGATCCCACGTCAAGTTATGGAGCCATAAAATGGGATATGATTACCCCAACAGATGTGGCAAAAATCGAAATTCTACGCGGCAAAGGTGGTGTTCGCTATGGCCAGGACAGCAGCGGCGGCGTTGTTCTTATCAGCTCAAAAGGTTCCACTGACATCTCCGGCACCCTGAAAGCCTTTGGTGGCAGTCAGGGCAGGTATTCGCTCAACTCCAGTCTGCAATGGGTCAACCTACCGTTTTCTGGCGGACTGAGGGGTGGCTACGAAATTAATAATGGTTACCAGGTGAATAATGATAAAAAGCGCTATCAGGGAGGCGCTTCACTGGGATACAGCTTTGAAGAGCTGGGAGCGTTGCGGTTTTCTGCAGATTACACCCATGATGAACGTGGCTATGCGGGCTACCCGGACTATCCAACCCCCTTTTCCCGGGCAGAAAAAATCATGCAGGCTTATAGCCTTGTGGGTGACTTTTCCAGAATAAAGACAAAAGCGTACCTCAACCGGGGCGAAAAACACCATACAGACAGCAGCCGGGGCCTGGATAAAACCATTGTTGTCGATGAATATGGCCTGGAGATGGATTCCGGTCTCTCCCTATCAACGTACGGCGAGATAAGCTACGGCGCGGCCTATTATTGGAGCACTGCACAAGGTACATCTTTTGCTCCCCAGGAAGAAAGCACCATCTCACTCTACGTTATTGATACCTATACTTTTTCTTCCTTCCCCATAAGCGTATCTCTCGGGGTTCGGGCTAATATCAACTCCGGGTTCGATGATGCATATAACCCTGAGATCAAATTGACCCATACCGGTGATTGGCTCCAAACCACCTTGAGTTACAACCGCACCAACAATACTCCGAGCTTTTACCAGCGCTATAATGAAACAGCGACAACAATGCCTAACCCCGCGCTCGGTATGGAGAGAGCTGATAATTTCAGTGTGGTCTTTGTTGCTCAATTATCAGAAACGTTAAGCGGCTCACTCACGCTCTTTCACAACCGGCTTACTGACCGCATAACCTATACCTATGGTGCCGGCGGGACAAGCAGTTACCAAAATGTTGGTACTGCTGCTTATAGTGGTGGGGATGTTTCTTTCACCTGGGCACCTTTTGAGCAGTTTAACGCAAAGCTCAATTACACCTTTCTTGATGCAAAGGATGTTGACACGGACCTGTACTTACCCACAAAATCCCAGCATAGAGGGCGGGTTGACCTGACCTTTATCCCGCTCAACGATCTTTCTATTATATTCACCGGACGAGGTGCTTCTACAGCGTACCGTGATAGAGCAAATACCACAGAGGTTCCTGAGTATTGTATCTTTGATTACAAGATGGAATACCGTTTTAACCAGTACAGTGTATTCACACAAGTAACCAATATTTTTAACAAAGAGTATCTTTATGTCGATGGATTACTGGCCCCGCCGCGAGCTTGGTTTGTAGGGGTGCAGGTACGAATGTAACATTATGAACTCTCCGATTTTTCCATTCACAGCCCTCATCGGACAGGAAAACCTCAAGCTGGGCTTATTGCTCAATACCATAAATCCAGCCATAGGTGGTATGCTCATCCGGGGCGAGAAAGGGACAGCCAAATCCACAGCAGTACGAGGGCTTGCTGCACTCCTTCCAGAGATTGAAGTGGTAGATGGGTGTCGTTACTCTTGTGACCCCCACCAGCCACACCTGTTCTGTGGTGATTGTCGTCAGACGAAAGAGGAGAAGCGGTCGGTGCTGAAAAAGGTGCAGTTGATCAACTTACCACTGAATGCCACGGAAGACCGCGTTGCCGGAGGCATAGATTTCTCCAGGGCCATCCAATCAGGAAAGATGGTGCTCCAACCAGGTCTGCTGGCTGATGCCAACCGCTCCATACTCTATGTGGATGAGGTCAACCTGCTTGATGACCATATCGTCGATCTCATACTGGATGCTGCTGCATCGGGAAAAAATGAGGTGGAAAGGGAGGGCGTGAGCTACACCCACCCGGCACGGTTTGTTTTGGTCGGGACCATGAATCCTGAAGAGGGAGACCTCAGACCTCAACTGCTTGATCGTTTCGGGCTGTGCGTTGAAGTTGCTGCCAGCCAGGAACTTGATGAGCGGGTGGAGCTCTTGCTCAGGCGAGAAGCCTATGATGCTGATCCCCAAGCGTTTATGCAGCGCTTTCACAAAGAGGAGGAAAAACTTTGCGGCCGCATAAAAAAAGCAAGGAAACTGCTCCAGCGGGTTCAGTTCCCCCCTCATATGCGCAGGTTTATCTCAGAGCTGTGTACCTCCAATAACGTTGCCGGTCATCGCGCTGATATTGTCATGGAGCAGGCTGCCAGAGCGCTGGCAGCCTATGAGGGCAAGCAGCAGGTTACCAACGAGCACATCAGCCGTGTGGCACCCATGGTGCTCTTGCATCGTTTACGAGAAGCTGAGCCGCCTCCTCCGCCCCCACAACCCCAAGATGATGAAGAACTCCCACCTCAGCACAACGAGCCAGATCATCAGGAGGAACAGGAGCAGCAGGAACAGCCGCAACCACAAAAGGCCCAACAACCACCTGAACAGGATTATTCTGAGACTGAGCTGGATACAAAAGCTGTAAGCAAGCAGGAGGAAGACCGGTCCGAAGAAACTGATGCTCATGCTGGTGGTGACCTGGTCTTTGAAATTGGCGAGCCCTTTAAGGTGAAAAAAATCACTGCCAGCAAGGATCGCATAGCACGGCGAGGGTCCGGGCGCAGGTCCCGCAGCAGAATATCCCAGAAGCAGGGACGCTATATCAAATCTGTCCATACAGGTTCACAAGCAAGCAATGATATAGCCCTGGACGCGACCATCCGGGCAGCAGCTCCTTTTCAACAACATCGTGCCCGGCAAAACGACGGCAGCGATGGGCTGGCAGTTTATCTGAAAACGACTGACGTGCGAGTCAAAATACGAGAAAAACGAGTCGGCAACCTGCTGCTCTTTATTGTTGACGGCTCTGGTTCCATGGGGGCCCGAGGGAGGATGGCTGCCTCAAAAGGTGCCATCATGTCGCTGCTGCTGGATGCGTATCAGAAACGAGACAAGGTTGGCATGGTCACGTTTCGTCGCAGGGAGGCGCAGGTTAATCTGCCAGTAACCAACTCAGTTGAACTGGCCGGACGCTTGCTTGCAGAAATGCCGGTGGGTGGGCGGACACCACTCTCAGCCGGACTGGTTAAAGGATATAAACAGGTTCGTAATTACCTTAACCGGGAACCATCAGGGCGCCCGATTGTTATCATTCTCACCGACGGCAAATCCAATGTCAGTATCGGTGAACAAAAACCCGTGGACGAGATGGTGGAGCTGGCAACAGCAATGGCCCAGGAAAGCCGGGTTACGTATGTAGTTGTGGACACAGAAGAAGAGGGACTTGTCACCTTTGATCTGGCCAGGAAGCTGGCTGCCACTTTAGGCGGCGAGTATTTCAAAACCAAGGATCTGCAGGCAGAGGAGCTTGTCAGGCTTGTGCGGGAGCAACAATGAACAACCAACCAAACTATCCATTTACAGCGATTGTCGGCCAGGAAAAGATGAAATTGGCCCTCATTCTCAACATCATTACTCCTGGCCTGTCCGGGGTACTTATCAGAGGCGAAAAAGGGACGGCCAAGTCTACAGCGGTACGGGCTTTGGCTGAGATTCTGCCTGTGATTGAGGTTATTAAAGATTCTGCCTTCCAGCTTGATCCACAGAAGGAGTTTGACAACCATCAAGAAATATGCCTGGCACTGGGGCAAACATGTGTGGAACGACCTGATACCATTGCAACCATCAGCAGAAAGGTGCAAGTGGTTGAGCTCCCGGTCGGTGCCACTGAGGATAGGGTTGTTGGTACCCTGGATCTTGAACATGCCTTAAAAAAGGGAGAAAAGCGGGTTGAACCAGGCCTGCTGGCCCAGGCGCATAGAGGCATACTCTATGTTGACGAGGTAAACCTGCTGGATGACCATGTGGTGGATGTATTACTGGATTCAGCAGCCATGGGGGTGAATACCATTGAGCGTGAAGGGATTAGCTTCTCCCACCCTGCCCGTTTCACCCTGGTGGGCACCATGAACCCGGAAGAGGGTGAGTTGCGCCCTCAACTGCTGGATCGTTTTGGCTTATGCGTCAACATCGGTGGCATAGCATCCATTGAGGAGCGGGTCAGCATCATGGAACGGCGTCTTGACTTTGATACAGATCCGGAAACATTTATTGCCCGCTGGAGTGAAGAATCGGAAAACATTACCCGCAACATAATCACGGCAAAAGAGCTCTACCCACGGATTGAGGTTGCACGGGATCTGCTGGCAGAAATAGCCAGAACCTGCCTGGAAGTGGGCGTTGACGGCCACCGTGGCGACATCATCATCTTGAAAACGGCCAAAACCCTTGCTGCCTATAAAGGGAAAACAGCAGTGGAACTCAATGATATCAAGGAGGCGGCGGAGCTGGCCCTGCCACATCGAATCCGGCGTCAACCCCTTATGGATATCCCGGATAATGTCCAGCAATACCGAGAACGTCAGAATCAAGCCAAGGCATACAAACATGGGCAAAATTAACGGGCTGGAGCAACGATTGGGTAAGGTTGCAGCTTGCAAAGCTATCCAAAACAATACAGTCTACGCCTTCTCCTCAGTTACCTCCTTTTTCTACAGATATGAAACTGGCAACATACTATGACGGGGTCACGATCCATCGACGTGACAAGATGATTTATGGTGAATTTCTCAAGCCGCACCTGGTTATTTCCACCTGCAGGGCTGCTGGTGCCTTGCAACGCGGAATGGGATATGTGCTGAATCATCAGAGCTGTGAACCCAAGGATCATAACAGAAATATTGACTATCGCGATGTGCAGGGATACCGTAAAACGTTTTGCGATATTGCTGGTATTACCCCAGAGTTGACCGTAACCATGGGTACAGCGGCAAACATGCACCATGCAGCCCTGGTGCATAAACAGTTTCGCGAGCTTGAGGTCATAGCTGTGGTCACCGGAGGAGTGGAAACCAATGCAGGTCGAGCCGGAGACCCTGCCTCGGTTTTTGAACAACAGGATGGTTTTGCATCTTTGACCGATGCCGAAAAGGCAGAAGAAAAGCCAGGCACCATCAACACCATGGTTTTTATTTCCCAGCCACTCACGGATGCAGCTATTACCAGGGTCATCATGACGGCCACTGAAGCAAAAACAGCAGCGCTCCAGGAGTTGAACATCAATTCCCGTTACTCAGATAATCCAGCAACCGGAACAGGCACAGATCAAATCATAGTCGCTGCACCAGATCCTGCCGATGACACCTACCGGCTGACCTGGGCAGGGAAACATTCCAAGCTTGGCGAGTTGATTGGCCTGGCTGTAAAGGAGGCTGTAAAGGAGACCCTGGCCAGGCAAAATAACATTACGCCCCGTGGACAATGTGCTGCCAAGATTCATCTTGAACGCTTCGGCTGCTCCACACAGTCCATGGTGGATGGCATCTGTGCACACTTACCTGAAGAAAAGGCTGTTGTACTGCGGAATAATTTTCACGCTGTAAACCGTGACCCCATTGTGGTGGCCAGTGCTGCAGCAATAGCGCACCTTCGAGATAAGTTCAACTGGTCCATTTTCCCTGCCACCTGCTGGCAGGAAATCATGGGCGCTGCAGCAGCACAGCTCGCCTGTAGCGTCTCGGAGGATTACGCAAAAATGGCAGAATACAGGTATGTGCTGGAAAAACAGCTTACCACTGTGGACAATACCGCCTTTCTCGAACTATGCTGGAAATCTCTGGCGCTGGGTTTTGCAGATAAATGGCAGGAGTAACCTGAGGGACATGTAAAAGGAGATTGGGAAGAGGTAATGACTGAGAAAAAAAGAAAGGGCCTTTTGATGGTGTTCACTGGCAATGGTAAAGGAAAAACCACCTCAGCCATTGGCATGTCCATGCGGGCGGCTGGACATGGGATGCAGGTATTTTTTCTCCAGTTTATCAAGGGCAGCTGGAAATATGGAGAGATGGAATCCTTTAAACAGTTTGAAGACACCATCAACTTCCAGGTCATTGGTCGCGGGTTTACCTGGAAGTCCGATGACATGGAAAAAGACAGGGAAACCGCAAGGATTGCCTGGGAAAAAGCAAAAGAAGCGATGTTCTCTGGTACATACAAGATGGTGGTATTGGACGAGTTCACCTACCTGCTCCACTACGATATGATTGATAAGGATGAGGCCCTGGAGACCTTACGCAAAAAACCTGAGGATCTGCATTTGGTTATTACCGGTCGTCATGCATCGCCAGAGCTCATTGAGATGGCTGATCTGGTCTCAGAGATCACCCCTGTCAAACACCCCCTGAAAGCTGGTATAAAGGCGCAGCGGGGGGTGGAGTTCTAATATGTTGTCATTGTTCCAGGGTCATTGTTATGAATAGTGCTCGATTCACAGCGTGCATACTTACTTTTTTCCTTTTCTGGATTGGCACCACTTATGCCAGCCAGCCAATACACATTCGCTATGCTCAAGGGTTCAAGGCAGAAAAACAGGGCAATCTCACCCTGGTGACGGTCTCTGACCCATGGCCTGGAGCCAAGGTAGCCTTCAGGTATCTGCTCAAGCCCCGGGGTGAGGACACCCCCTCTGGCTATGATGGCTATCAGGTGGTTGAGGTGCCTGTGCGAAATTTTGTGAGCCTTTCCACCACCTTTATTGCTTTTATTGAACAACTGGGCTTGGTGGACCAACTCATAGGTTTCAGTGATGCAGGCAGGGTACACAGCCAGCAGATACGTGATCGGCTCGAGGCAGGTAAGCTGGTGGAAGTGGGCAGGGCTGGTACCCTTCAGGTGGAAACCATACTGGACTTGTCACCTGATATCATTTTTTCTTTTGCCACGGGACACTTTCGCGACGCTCATCCCAAACTCCTTGAGGCAGGCCTGCAGGTGGGAGTGGTGGGAGAATATATGGAGAGCCATCCGTTGGGAAGATCGGAATGGATTAAATTTCTTGCTCTTTTTGCAGGCAAGGAACAGCAGGCAGAGCACATCTTTACAGCACTGGAGCAACGATACCTCAAGCTTGCTGCCACCACCAAAGATGTGGCATATAGGCCAACCTTGATTACGGGTACCCCTTTTTCAGGAAGATGGTATGTAGCTGGCGGCAAGAGCTATCTAGGTCAGCTCTTCCACGATGCTGGCGGTGACTATATCTTTGGAGAAACGCTGTTCAGCGGTTCCCAGCCCATGGATATTGAATTGGTCTATGAACGAGGTCTGACAGCTGAATACTGGATAGGCACCGGTGTATGGAAAACCCTTGACCAGGCGAAAAGAGCAGACCCCAGGTTTATGCAGTTTCCTTCCCTGAAAAAGGGCAGGCTGTTCAACAACAATAAACGCATCAATGCACAGGGAGGCAATGATTATTGGGAATCCGGGATCATGGCACCAGATGACATTCTCTCTGATATGATACATATCCTGCATCCTGAATTGCTGCCAAAGCATGATTTGATCTATTACATCCAACTCCAGTAACCACTATGAGAACACTGCGTTTTCTGCTCCCTCTCCTCTTCCTCGTTCTGGCTGCTGTTTTTATCCTCGATCTGGCTACCGGAACCGTCACCATTCCTCCGGGTGATGTCTTTGCAGTGCTTTTGGGGCAGGAGCCGACCAAAGAGAGCTGGACGACGATTATCCTGCTTTTTCGTCTGCCCAAGGCCCTGGCTGGTGTTGCAGCAGGTGCTGCCCTTGCTGTCAGCGGGCTGATGATGCAAACGCTGTTTCGCAATCCCCTGGCAGGCCCTTCAGTTTTGGGTATCAGCTCCGGGGCCAGCCTTGGCGTAGCCTGTGTGGTGCTGGGAACAGCAATGAGTCATCGGGGAGCCAGGCTGGTTGAAGGATTGGGAATTGAAGGGAACCTCACCCTGGTTATAGCAGCAGCCATGGGTGCCTTTCTGGTACTGTTAACCATCCTGCTGTGTTCCCGCTGGGTGGAAAATGTGATGACGCTGCTCATCATAGGTCTTTTAGGTGGCTTTGCCCTGAACGCGGTTGTCAGTGTACTTATCCATTTCAGCAGGCCGGAAATGATTCAGGCCTATATCGCCTGGACCTTTGGCAGCTTTTCCACGGTTACCTGGCGTGAAATGCACATTTTCCTGCCCGTATGTTTGCTGTTCTCACTTCTGGCTCTCTTTACCGGCAAGCCACTCAATGTCTTGCTGCTTGGCGAGACCTATGCCCGCTCCATGGGCCTCAACTTTCTCACCATCCGTATCCTTGTCATATCCATTACCGCTGTTTTAGTGGGCTGTGTTACCGCCTACTGTGGCCCCATCGGATTTATTGGTATTGCAGTGCCCCATCTTGCCAGGGCGATATTGTCCCGTTCAGATCATCGGTTTTTGTTACCTGTAACCGCACTCACGGGAAGTATTGTTGCCGTTTTAGCTGACATCATTGCCCAGCTTCCTGGCCATACAATTATTCTGCCGCTGAATGCTGTCACTGCTCTTATCGGGAGCCCTGTGATTATCTGGTTTATCCTCAAACGTCAAAAAATCTCACGGAGTTTTGGCTAATGTGGGAGAACGTCAGGCACCTTATTGTACTCCTGACCAGTCGATGCAATCTCCGTTGCTCCTACTGCTACCTTGCAGCAACTCCCACCGGCCAGGACATGCATAATGCTCTCATTGATGAAGTGCTCCGGCGGGCTGATAACCGGTTGCCGCTGCTGATCCAGCTTACCGGTGGGGAACCCACTCTGGTACCTGAGAAAATTGAACGGGTCGTGCAGCAATCCAGGGCCATGGACAAAAGGCCTCAACTCGCCCTTCAGACAAACGCAACGCTGCTTACAGAACCGCTGGTTGCTCTCTTTCGTCGGGAGCAAATCCAGATTGGTGTCAGCCTTGATGGTCCACCCGCTGTTCAGGAACAACTGCGGGGAAAAGTAAATGATACCCTGAAGGGAATGAAGCTGCTAGAAGACCACAAGGTACCTTTTCGGGTAACCACCGTGGTCAGTACTGCTAACGTTGCTGTGCTTGACCAACTGGTGCTTCTTTTAGCAGGATACAGTCAGTGCAGGGGAATAGGGCTTGACCTGCTGGTCAATAAAGGGCGTGGGGGCAAAAAACTGTTGCTGCACCCTTCTCCTGCGCAACTTGAAATAGGCATTGCCAAGATGGTGCGAGCTCTGCGGCTGATGAATGCACAAAGAAAGATCCCCATTACCTTACGGGAAATGGAGCACCTTAAGCAACGGGCAGGAAGCACATTTTTCTGTCATGCTGCTGCTGGAAACAGTTTGGCCGTCACTCCTGCCGGGCAGCTCTACCCTTGCGGGCAAACCATGGGTGATGGAACTTTTGCATTGGGAACCATTACTCAGCCGAAAACATCAAGCACCCTTCCGCTCACCTCAATCAAGCTCAAATCTGTTCAATGCAAAGCGTGTTTACTCAAAAACCGTTGTCCTGGTGACTGCCCCAGCCGAATTCACTATACTCCAGGCCAGGAGCCACCACTTTCTTGTGTGCTCTACAGAACTCTAGCGACATGTTCAGAGGAATCTAATGGAATTACACCTTGCTCTCCTCCACTTTGATGTGCACTATAAGCAACCCGCCAAAAATAAGGCAGGACTACTCAAATACATGCAGCAGGCAGCAGAAGACGGAGCCAACATTATTGTTACGCCGGAAATGTCAGTCTCCGGGTACAGCTTTTCCAGCAGGGCAGATATTGCGGACTACGTGGAAGATGCAGCCGGTGCATTTATCGGTCAGGCGGCAGAGCTGGCAGAACATTTTGGCTGCTATATCTGCATGGGACTGGCCCTGCGCCAACCGACTACAGATTGTTTTACCAATAGCGCTGTCGTTGTTGGACCTGCTGGTTTCTCCTTTCGTTACGACAAAATCAATGGTGAGATACGCTGGGCAAAACCAGGGAATCCGCAGCAGCAGTGTTGTTTTGATACCCCATGGGGACGGATCGGTATTCTTATCTGTTCTGATACCTACTATGAGCTGCAATCACGAATTGTAGCATTACAGGGTGCTGAGCTGGTGCTCGTGCCTGCTGCCTGGCCCTCAAGCGGCCTCGATCCGGTTGAAATATGGCAAGTAAGGGCTCTGGAAAATGGCTTTGCCATAGCTGTCTGTAATCGAACCGGGCAGGATATGAATATGTCCTGTGAGGATGGAGAAAGCTGTGTGATCAACGAGTATGGAGAGATTCTTTTCAGAGGAAACAATGGGGCATCCACGATCTTTTCAGCAGCACTTCCTCTGGTTGTAGGACGGCTCAACAACAAGCAAAAAGCAATGCGTCTTCAAGAGAGAACAGTGGATAAGTATCACAGCTGTTATCGATCCATGAATGTGGTGCAAGATACCACCTCCCTGCTCGGGCTGCCAGAACCGGGGACACTCTCTATAAGCTGCCTTGTGGCACGTGGCAGCTTTCAGGCGGAAAGAGTGGAACAGCTCAGGAAACAGCTGATGAACCCACCAGCAGAGCGGGAAGTGTCAGCAAGATTTTGGCTTGTCACTGTGCCGGACACACAACCTGACAACCAGGCAGTACAACCGTTTATGCGCCTTGCACAGGAGTTCCACTGCTGGATTTTCGTCCAGCAAGATAAACACTGTTACCTGATTGATCATGCTGGACAGCTGCATGATATCAAGGACCTTCCTGCCACCGGAGACAGCGTCTATCCCCAAAGAGATATTGGCCCTGCTCAAGCAGTCTTCATGCCTTTTCAGGCCCTTTTTCACCCTGAAAACACGGTGGCTGCTTCTAAACAAGGATGTGATCTGGTCGTGATTTATAGCCAGCATTTCGATGAGGAGGTCTCCTTGCTCTGTGGAGCCCGTACCATCAGCAACCTGTGCACGGTCTTGACAGCGGCAAACGGTGCAGGCATCTGGATGAGGCCGGAAGGACATGGCCGCTGGGCGGAAACCATATGCAAAGAGAATGGGATCTGTACCTTTATACTTGATACACATCTGACCAGGGAAAAACGTTTTCAGGATAGAGTGGATTTTGACAGATTACTGCTACCATAGGACGCACAACCAATGAAAAACACATCAATTTTCCAGCCTAAACTTACCCAAACCCGAGTATTGATGCTGGCAGCCTTTTTCCTCCTCATCTCTGCAGCGCACACCTGTGCTCAGGATGTGCAGTTATACAAAGGTGCAAAGCTGATTTCCCATCGCGGCAAGCAGTTTGGATTCCCTGAAAATTCCCTGGCAGCAATCAAGGCGGTTATCAAAAACGGTATCCACGGCGTGGAAGTGGACCTGCGTACCACTGCTGATGGTCATATCGTGATCATCCACGATGAACGACTGGAGCGCAGCACAACCGGAACTGGCAAGGTCCGTGAAAAAAGCTGGAGCGAAATGCAGCAACTCTATCTTAAGGACAGCACCGGAACGGTTACAGCCTGTAAAGTACCTGATTTGCACTCTGTGCTTGCGCTCGTTGCCCAGCATCCCCAAGTAGTGTTGGGCCTGGATCTTAAAGATGTGGATGCCGTGCAGGTGGCACAGCAGGTTCTCGACAAGGGGGTACAAAAACAGGTGCTCTTTTTTGTGGCAGACCCAATGGATACGCAGCTGGCCAAATCCATAACAGGTGTGCACCCTGAGCTCAGGATTATCGTGGATATGCTCAGTTGGTGGAAGATAGAGGACATCCGACTCTTTGCAGCAAAAGCACTGGAAACTGACCTGCTTTTTGCCAGCGAGTGGTTTTTCCCCAAACGTGGTTTTCATCATTTACGCAAAAACGGGATAGAGGTGGTTGTCTATCTGTGGGGCACCCATGACCTGGTTGAACGCTATAAAAAAGCTGCTGATCTTGGCGCAAGCTATGTCAGCACCGATAATCCGCTCTTTATCGTTTCCCAAATGCATTCTGAGGAATAAAAGGGGTAAGAGTAAAATTAACTTGATCTTACTCGAATCTGAACCTTTTTATTCCACCTTTTTTCCTTACATTACTTTTGCTTGTCCAAAAGTAACAGCACCCTCGACCAGGGCAAAACCTGCCAACTCGCTGCGCTCAGACAGGCAGATTGTGTTTCCCTGCCCGAGCGCACTGCCCAGCGGAACCAGTACGGGGCACCCATGATCTGATCGAACGTAACCAAACACGGGGCTGTACGGCTGTGTTATTCTCTACTTCTGACGTGTAACTGGTCACGGGTGCAACAGAATTGTGCAATCACTCCTTTGAGCAGGTAAGCCAACGATGTGAGAATCCGTGTACAAGAGTATGCGGGAAAGAGTGATCGTGCAAAGATAAAGTACCCGTGATCAGTTACGATCAAACGCTATCCAAAAGCTGCTGATCTTGGCGCAAGCTATGTCAACACCGACAATCCGCTCTTTATCGTTTCCCAAATGACTTCTGAGCAAGGGTAAAGTGAATACGTAGCTCCCCACAAAGAAGGGAGCATTACCTGCACCACTGTATCTCCCATCACAACATTCTATATTTAGTGTTGATTCTTTTTCTGACATACAATATATTGATCGCCACATCTATATTGGTACGCTTTATGGAAAGCGTGGCAACAGGGAACCCGGTGTAAATCCGGGACTGTCCCGCAGCGGTAATTGAAAACGACCACCATCATGGGCACTGGAGATTCTCTCTGGGAAGCGATGGTCAGTAGGCGAGATTGTTGTATCTCACGTTCATGAGTCCGAAGACCTGCCAATATAACCGTTTTGTTTTACACCTTCGAGGAAAAGGAGTGAACTATGTCGCAGGCAGCATTGGCGTCTTCCGCCACAGTCCCATTTTTTTCAAAAATTAAAAAACGTAACAACCAGCTTGTCCCCTTTCTGCCGGAAAAAATAACGGCAGCAATCTTGAAAGCCGGGGAGGCTACGGGCGAGTTTGCAGAGCCAGAAGCACGGCACCTCACCATCAGGGTCATCAATCTTGCCCAAACCCTGCAAGGCAATGTTTTACCGACCGTTGAAATGATCCAGGATGTGGTTGAAGATGTACTGCTGGCATCTCCCTACAAAAAGACCGCAAAGGCTTATATTCTGTATCGCGATAAGAGGGCTCAGGTACGACAAATTGCTGATCAGGCAGATATTCAGCTCGTTGATAACTATCTGGATCGATTGGACTGGCAGGTCTCAGAAAACTCCAATATAGCTTACTCGCTGCAAGGCTTAAACAACTATGTTGCCAGTGAGGTAAGCAAAAAATACTGGCTCAACAAGGTCTATTCTTCTGAGATAGCCGCAGCACATCATGACGGAGATATCCACATTCACGATCTGGGCCTGCTTTCGGTGTACTGTGTGGGCTGGGATCTTATGGATCTTTTACAATCCGGTTTTCAAGGGGTTGCCGGTAAGGCAGCTTCCGCTCCTGCAAAGCATTTTCGCAGTGCTCTTGGCCAAATAGTCAATTTTTTCTATACCCTCCAGGGAGAAGCAGCAGGAGCACAGGCATTTTCCAATTTTGACACCTTGCTTGCGCCGTTTATCCGCTTTGATAATCTTTCAGCCAAAGATACCAAGCAGGCCATTCAGGAGTTCATTTTTAATCTCAACGTTCCAACCCGGGTTGGATTCCAGACCCCATTTACCAACCTGACCATGGACCTCCAGCCGCCAAGTACCCTGCGAGATGTACCCGTGATAATCGGTGGAGAAAGGCAACAGTGCACCTATGGTGAATTTCAACAGGAAATGAACATGATCAACACGGCTTTCCTGGAAATTATGGCTCAGGGTGACGCTAATGGCCGTGTGTTTACCTTCCCCATTCCCACATATAATATTGGCAGCGACTTTGACTGGGATAATGAACAGTTAGAGGCATTATGGAAGGTCACAGCAAAATACGGCATCCCCTATTTTGCCAACTTCATAAACTCTGATCTTTCAGTAGATGATGCCCGCTCCATGTGCTGCAGACTCCGCCTTGATACTAGAGAGCTAGAGAAGCGCGGTGGCGGCCTCTTTGGTGCCAATCCCCTGACTGGCTCCATTGGAGTGGTGACCATCAATCTTGCAGCCATTGGGTATGAAGCTGGCAATGAACAGGAATTCTTTTCCATTCTCCTGCGCAGATTAACAATTGCTCGAGACAGTCTGGAGATTAAGCGAAAGATGCTTGAGACCTACACCCAAAAAAACCTCTACCCCTACACCAAATTCTATCTGCGCCGGATAGAAGAACGGTTTGGCAGATTTTGGGAAAATCACTTTTCAACCATCGGCATTATTGGGGCCAATGAAGCTTCGCTCAACCTGCTTGGCGAAAATATTGGAACATCACAGGGCAAAGATTTTGCTCTTAAAATCCTGACCTGCATCCGCGATCAACTCCAGCGTTTCCAGGAGCAAACAGGAAATCATTATAACCTTGAAGCAACCCCTGCTGAAGGTACCGGCTACAGGCTGGCTCGACTGGATAAAGAAAGATATCCTGGTATGACCTGCAACCTCTATGTGGATGCAGAAAACACGACCCCGCTATACACAAATTCCACCCAGCTGCCGGTGAATTATTCAGCAAATATTTTCACGGTATTAGACATGCAGGACGATCTGCAATGCCAGTACACAGGAGGAACGGTTCAGCATATCTATCTGGGCGAAGCTGAACCAGATCATGAAGCTGTAAAACAATTCGTGAAGATGGTTTGTGAAAATTACCGTCTCCCCTATTTCACCCTTTCTCCTTCTTTTTCGGTATGCAAGCAGCACGGATATCTCAAAGGAGAGGTGTTTGTCTGCCCCAAATGCAATGCACAAACAGAAGTCTACTCAAGGGTAGTAGGGTACCTTAGGCCAATGCAACAATGGAATGAAGGCAAGCAGGCAGAGTTTACCAAGCGAAGCCACTATACAGTCTCGGTGAAGTCATGAAAATTGGAGGTTTTGAACCGCTTTCACTCAGTGATTATCCACAGACGCTGGCAGCGGTCATTTTCACCCAGGGCTGTAACTGGCAATGCCCCTATTGCCATAATCAACAGCTCATGTCACAGCGTAGGTGCGCTCAATTTGAAACAGCATCCATTCTGGACTCGCTCCATGCAAGACGGCACCTCTTAGGAGGTGTCGTTGTCACTGGTGGTGAACCCACGCTCCATCATGATCTGATTGATTTTTTGATGGAGCTAAAGAAAATCGGGTTAAAGGTAAAATTGGACACCAACGGGAGTAATCCGGCTGTGTTAGAGACCATATTGTCCCTCTACATCATTGATTATCTCGCTATGGATATTAAGGCACCCTGGCATAAATATGGTCTGCTTACAGGAGTGGAAGATGTGGACGTCGAGTCGGTCCAGGAAAGCATGAGACTTATAGCGTCCTCTCATATTGATTACCAGCTCCGAACAACTTTTGATCGACGCTTACTGGATGAAGCAGATATTACACTCATCCGGAAACAGCTCCCTGCTCAAGCCGCTCATAAGGTGCAAACATGTAGAACAAATGTAACTGATCACGGTACGTCATCCTGGAGCGCTCACTCTTTCCCGCATACTCTTGTATAGCAAAAAAGCGTGCTTGCACAATGCTGTTGCACCCGTGATTGGTTACAAGGGAGTTTTTTCTGTTTAGGAAATACCTGAGCAGTTTTTTCTTTGAGTCGTCCGTAAAAAATTATACCCTGTAATAGGGTACTCAACGCTTGGGAACTTACCTGTTCCTGAGTTCACCCACCGGTTTGTCTGAAGATTGAAGGGCACCTTCAATCAGATCATGTGCATATGATGATTGCAATTCCACCGAGGTGCTCAGTCGCGCAAGCAGCTGGTTACAGGAAAGGAAAGAGTGCTATCCATATAGCGTGGACTTATCTTGGTCAAAGGAAGAATTATAACGCAATAAGTTGTGGCGCTCGTGGTTATTTCGTGTCCACTGTTAAGGCAGCTGAAGGGGCAATCCGAGCATATATGAAAAATCAAAGGATTAAATCCTCATGAACAGGCTCAAAATAATCAATACACTGCTGTCCGGTTAAAAAATAAATAAGGCCTGAAGAGCTTCTTTCTTGTATAATGTTGTTACCCCTAACACATTAACATAAAAGGAGATTCAGGC
>PDWI01001424.1_pt1 | contig 37909 bp, 45 predicted proteins | sample 1430891 | NCBI WGS metagenome assembly PDWI01 (sample SAMN01162508, study PRJNA174530) | Oral metagenome, whole genome shotgun sequencing project. | biome: Marine environment; feature: Marine mammal; material: Swab sample of the gingival sulcus; isolation source: swab sample of gingival sulcus... | reverse complement strand
AATCTGCCGGCACGCGTTCTGTTTAGCCAGTTCAGCGTCAGAAAGTGCAAACATATCTGCAAAGTCTTCCGCTGGCAGAGAATGAATTTGAAAACTCATCATTCCTGGTTCCTTTCATTTGTGGAACCTCAATAAAGACACCCCTACGGCCCGAGCGACCCGTTTCTTGCTCAATATAAAGCCGACGTTCATGGGTTTTGCAGCACCGGTAGGTCTGGGCTCACTCCGGACCTTCTCCGCAGCGCAGGATACGCCAAAACTCGACCGTTTTAGGCGTACGGGTTCTGTCACGGGATTTATGTCCGGTGTGCGGGACAAAGCACCAGTTCGCTGCAGGAGTTTCAATGTCCGGTTTAGCGAACCGTTCCACAAACGGTGGTTTTTGGAATACTCGCCGCAATGTGCGTATTTGCGGAAAAATGCAGACGCGCAAGCAAGTTAACATGTTGATCTCGCTAGCTCACAGTCATTTTTTCGACAATTTCCGCTTTTAAATGATATTGAGTTGTATGGAGTTTTAGGATGTCCACCCGCCCCACAGACCCGACTGTTTCATTGTTTACGCGTCGCATCATGCGTGCGATCGCAATAATTTGTGGCATCAACTATCTCATGCGTCTATTTTCGATATCGTTTCTTGGTGTTTTCCGATTGTATCCCGACAGTTGGCGGCAAATGGCAGTCGATGAAGCCGAGTTCTTGGAAGTGCTAGCATGGTTCGAATTCGGTGTGGTCACTGCGATAATTTTAATCATTACCTCGCTATGTCTGGTCTTCATCTATCTTCGTGAGATCATGAACTTCATGAATGGTGGGTGGTCCAGTGTGACCATGAATGCCTCCAGCTTTTGGACAATGCTTGGAATGCTGGTGATTGTTGGCGGGGGACTAGCTACGGTATCGTCGGGTCCCGACGCCCTGCGTGGCACGCGTGCCGCTGGCATCGGTCTACCAATCTTGATGTTTTTGGGGACATTCTTGACGGCTGCTACTGCGGCGATAGTTTTCGCCTATGTCATGGAACCTCGAAAAATTCAGGCTGCGTTCGACCAACGTCGCAAGGGCCAGAGACCGAGCTAGCTCGCCATCGCACAAGTTCCAAAAACAGCGTTTTTTCGACTGCCAAAAACCTCGTTCAAAATTCAAACGGTTTTTGAAGGTTTTTGACCCACACGTGGTAACAGACATTAGCTGCATTGCAGAAAATCGGCAAAGAGGGCTCTTTCCTGCCATTCGCCGCATCTCGAACCCATGTCTGTTCTTGAAAACTTGATTAAATCAAGTCTTTGGACTGCGTTGAACGAACAGTTTCCCAGAAAAAATCCCTCGAAAAATTTCCTGAGGAAAGTTTCCGGGCGTTCTTACCAGTAGCTGCGACCCCGGAGTAGCTTAACTCGTGGCATCCAGCGCGCCCGACATAGTTTGCCAAAGGGTCAATCAAACAGCCCAGGCTGCCGCTCCGCTTCAAGGCGTTCGAGCCAACGCTTCTGAGTTGCAGCATCGTCAAGCCAAGCCAGAATATCCGTTTCGATTTCCACCTTGATCGGCACGGTCTCAGACATGAAAAAATGGGACTTATAGCGGGTTTCCGTGATGGGGAGGGCATGTCCACAGCGGATTTCCAAGTGATGCGAATTCTGCATGAAACGGTGCGGCGTAAAGCTCAGAGAGAGTTCCCGACCTTGCCATTGGACGCTCCAAACCTGGGGTTCCGTCATCGGGAAAAATCCACCCGCTTGGTGTCACACCCGTAATCCTCACAATGGAACGCATCATAGCAACTGTGCAGCACCCATTGCTGGGTATCCACATCCCAGCAGGCCTAAGCATCTCTGAGGATATCGGGGGAACCGCAACTACGGCATCTCGGGCGTTCCATCTGTTCGGGCTCCACCATCACCATTCCTCCGCCAACATGATTGTGAGCACCCTACGGGTTTTGCTGAGGTCAGCCGGGTCGTCAGAACCCATTGAATAATCCACATCATAGTAATCGATTTTCCAAAAGCAGGTGTCACCGAGATACGTGAATGATCCGAAGTCATGCTCGCCATGTGGATCATTGTCTTCGGTGAAATCCTTGAAATCACTTACGATCCCGACGATTTCATCGGCATCCAGTTGATTGCGTTTGAGCCGATGGATAATGCCAGCGGTCAAAAACCGTTGCCCCGGCAGGCTGGAATCACCCTTGCGGAACGCATCGTTTTGCAGGGCTAGTGGATTGGGTGCTGTTGACGCCATTGGAAACCTTCGAACAGTTGTGCCCCATTCGAGTATGGCGATGTGGAGGGGAGAGCGACCGAAGAGTGGTCAACGCTTGCAACATCTTATGTCGCATGCGACTTTTGGCTTTCTGATGACGCCGTTTTCAAGATGTCCGTATTCGACGATGTATTCGGTATGACCCGCCCAACTTAGTCTGTAACTTTTTGAGACAGGAGATCAAAAATGGACCTACAAAAAGAGCTTAGGGATCAACCCTTGCGGGTGGGCATTTCTACGCGAGCGTTGTTTGATCTCGAAGAAGAACATCAGGTCTTTAAAACGGAAGGTGTTAAAGCCTACGTTGAGTTGCAACGCGACCGAGAAGACCAGCTTCTTAGGGGGGGGCCGGTTTTCAGGTCGTCGAACGCCTGCTGAACCTGAACGAAGAAAAATCAAAACCATTCGTCGAGGTCATTTTGATGTCTCGAAATTCTCCAGATCTTTCCCTTCGCGCATTTAAATCTATTCAAGATTTTGGTTTGGACATCAAGCATGGCAGCTTTACGAGTGGTCGCCCTTTAGCCCCGTTCGTACCCGCGTGGGAAATTGACCTATTTCTTTCGAATGAAACTTCTGACGTGCAAGGAGCCGTTACAGCGGGCACAGCAGGTGCCCGGCTTGGCAAACCTCCTTCTAAGGATGAATTTGGTGCAGCAGATGATGAAGTGCGGATCGCTTTCGATGGAGATGCTGTAGTCTTCAGCGAAGAGTCAGACCTGATCTATAAAGAAAAAGGCCTTCACGCATTTTTTAAACATGAACAGGAGAACGCTAAGAACCCCATGGCAGCAGGCCCTTTCGGAAAATTTCTCAAGAAGTTGTCCAAGCTACGCGAAGTTCACTTGTTCAAACCCGGTGTTAGCAAAGTACGTATCGGGATTGTCACCGCGAGAAATGCTCCAGCACACGAACGTGTCGTTCATACTCTTCGCGCCTGAGGCACTCCGGCTGATGAAGCGCATTTCGTAGGAACGAATAGCAAGGCACCTATACTTAAAGCTATGGGGGCACATATCTTCTTCGACGATCAAGAGAAGCACGTCCTTGGTGCGGCGGCTGTTGTTCCATCTGGTCATGTTCCCGGCCCTCATTCGTCGGATGATCCAGTAATACCAGCTGGATAATAAGATGATTAGTGTAGACACGACATTCTTGCTGAGCTGGGATTGCCGAATGGTCTCTTCACCATTGTTCGGCAGGTGCGTATATATTACGTCTCAGACATCGCACCATACATCTTTGCTTTCGGAGTATTGATAGTTGCCGATACGATCACAAGCCCAGCGCATAGGTGACAAAGCTGAACAGGTTTGTGAAGGCATCGTCCTAGATGCACCTAATTGGATGCCACGTCGGCAGGATAGAGACTTCGGGATTGATTTTGAGGCGGAACTCGCTGTGGTTGAAAATGGCACGGAAATCTTCACAGGAAAAATTGTAAAAATCCAAGTGAAGGGTTCAGCAAAACCGAAGGAAAGAGACAGCGCGTATTGGGTGCGACTAAGTAAAGATTATTTGAGGTACGCTTCAGAGTTCCGAGTGCCGGTGTTGCTGGTTCTCGTGAACGTGGAAACTGAAGAAGCGTTCTATGTTTGGCTCCAAGAATACCTTCTTAAGAGACCGGTTGGTGACGACCTGTTGAAGTCTACGCTGGTCAAAATTCCGCGGGAAGCACTACTTAGCATTGGCCTTGCGGAACGAGTGCCTGAAATTGCTCGTGGTGACAATGATACATCGCGGCTCTTGGCATTGCGTGAACTCGTAGAAACATTTAGCCAATCCTCAGATTATCATGTTTTTCGCAGTTTACTCTCAATATTGAAGGCATTTGAACCTGAGCAAGATATTTGGCTTTTTGAGAAAACTCTTGATCAATTGATCGAACTCGGGCCGAAAGCTGACGCTTGGCAGACCCAGGAGCATTCGCATGTCCTAATGGAGGTGTGTAGAGCCTTCGGTGACAAGCTAACCAAAGAGCAGATTGTGAAAATGACGCAACGTGGCGAGGCCTATTCTCGCGCAGGTCTATACGGCCTAAGCGTTCTTTATGACGACTGGCCGGATATTATCTCCGAATATAAGCTTGGTGATTATTTTGACCAACAAAAAGTTTTTGACGTTGCATGGTATTGCCAGTTTCGGGAATTCCACCAAGGAAAATCAAGTATGGAACTATGGGGATCAAGACATTCTGACTTGCAAACAAAGTTTGCAACCGGGTTTGGCATACTGGAGATCACTGAAAACAACCTCGATTATGCCTACAGAAAATGGCCCATTCGTGGGGATTCAGCATATTTGGATTGCCTAACCAAGGCGTAATGCAAAACCACATATTTAACCAATGAAATCAGTGCCCTAACCCCACAACATCACTCCCAAAGCACCATAAGCACGGCAAGAAGCGTTGCTACCGTGCTGTGCTAGAACTGTGCTAGGCACACGGCGCGAAGCTTGTAACGCATTGTGCTAGCAGGCATTTTTGAGACTGTGCTAACGCTGTGCTAGGGTATTTTGCCGATTCAGTGAATTTTGCTGCAATGCAGAAATCCGGCAAGTTATTGTTTTATTGCTTTAAATGGTGCCCGGGGAGCGGAATCGAACCACCGACACGAGGATTTTCAAACCGGAGCTTATTGAAAAGGCTCAACAGTTTAGTCACAAAAAATCTGTCAAACCCACCACGGCGCATCAAGCACTTAGCGGCGAATTGTCAAACCTTGCCCCTGAGGCCTTCCAATGAGCTGGCGTGTGGCGAATGCGTGTGCTGAGCGGAAGTTCGGGAGTGCGACGCGAAAGCAGATCATCATGTTTCTGGCGGACAAGGCGTCGGACGATGGCTCGGGCATCTGGTGTTCGAAGGGGACGATCCAGCGGCATACGGAACTGGGGGAGACGACAGTCAAGCGGACGATCCGGGATTTCCTGAAGGAAGGCATCCTGGTCGAAACCGGAGCTCGGGGGTGCAAGAACGGGTTCACGGTCGTTTACCGGATCGATCTGGCTCGGATCGAGGCGCTGGAATTGACCGCTGAACCTGAGATTGAGACGGGGGCCACAGTGGACCCCGTCCAGACTGGACCCGGAACGGGGGCCACTGTGGCCGGGGTACCGGGGCCACCGCGGCCCCCAAACCATCCTAAAACCATCCATAAACCACCTACGCGCAGGCGCGAGGCGGCGGTGGATGAAGAGGCTGAGAAGATTTTTGCAGCCTATCCGCCCGACCGTTTGCACGGCAAAGCGGCCTGCCTTGCCCAGATCGAAGAGGCCGTGAAGGAAGGGATCAGGCCGGAGGACTTGCGGCAAGCCGTCCAAGCCTATGCCACGGACAGCGCGGGTTTCACCCGCTCCAAGGTTTGCTTTTCTGATAACTGGTTCCAGTCGCGGCGCTGGCAGGCCTATGTTGAGAAGCAAGCGGAGGACCGAGAGAAGACAGCAACGCTGCAGGCGGATCACCATACGCGGCTGGCCTGCTGGATCAGTGATCGCAGCCCGATGTGCAGACACATCACAGCCCCTCAGGTCACGGCATTGCTTGCATCAAAGCTGGTGACGGAAGCCCAAATCCTTGCCGCAGGCCTCAGATCATGACCGCTACCGATCCGACAGAAGAGCAAACAGCAAGGCGACCCATGTCATACGCTGGCACTGCTGACACGGGACCTTGCGAGGGGCGGCAAGCCTCCCCTTCGAACCCCACCGGCGCGGGAAAAGCCCGCACCAAAGAGCCGCTGACCGAGACCTTTGTCTTTCGGTGCACAGCGGCAGAGAAGGCCCAGTTGCGCGCCAAGGCCGAGGCCGCTGGTCTGCCCGCTGCGACCCTGTTGCGCGAGGCGCTTGGGCTCACTGAGGCCCGCCGTCGCAAACCCATCCCCCGCGTCGATCCGGCGCTGGTGCTGGCCGTTGGGCGCATCGGTGGCAACCTCAACCAGATCGCCCGCTGGCTCAACCAAGCCATGAAAGTCGGACGCATGGATCTCGACACGCTGACCGTCGCCCGTCGCCTTGTGGTGATCGAACGCCAACTCACCGCGCTCCTCGATGAGGCGCGGCAGTGCTGATCAAGTTCTTCCGCAACGGCAAAGGCGCAGGCGCTGGTCCGGTCGGCTACCTCGTGGCAGACAAGGTGCTTGCCTATGACGACAACCGCGACCTGATCCGCGATGCAGATGGCCAGCCGATGACCGTCACGCGCGAACCCTTGCCCGAGGTCCTGCGCGGCAATCCCGACCGCACCGAAGCACTGATCGACGCCAGCCGCCACCAGTGGACCTACCGTGCAGGCGTCATCAGCTTTGCCGCCACCGACGCACCAACCGAGGAACAGCAGGCCGAGGTCATGGAAGGGTTCGAGCGTCTGGCCTTCGCGGGGCTGGACCCGACGCAATATGAGGTGCTCTGGGTCCGACATACCCACGAAGACCGCGTCGAGCTTCACTTCTGCACACCGCGCCTGGATCTGACCTCGGGACGGAGCCTGAACATCGCACCGCCGGGGTATGAGAAAGCCTTCGACAGCCTGCGGGACTTGATGAACCAGCGCCACGGCTGGGCCGATCCGATGGAACTGAAGAGGACCCAAGAGGTCCGCGACACCATCGAGGCCCCAACCCGCGCCCAAGGTCGGGACGAGCTGCATGCGTGGCTGCAAGACCAGATCAGCGTCGGTCTGATCACAGACCGCGCCAGCATGCTCGACGCGCTCGTCGATGCAGGCTTCGACATCCCCCGCGCAAGCAAAGCCTACCTGACCGCCCAAGACCCCGACACCGGCGAGCGCTGGCGTTTGAAAGGAGAGATTTTCCATGAAAACTGGCAAGCCGACCCGGCTGAGCGAGAAACTGAACGCGGAACTGGACACGATACGGCAGGACTACGCCGCCTCGATGGCATCGCAACTGAAGAGCTTCAGGAGCGATTTGACGGGTATTGCGAGCGACGCGCGGCGTACCATCGAGAACGATACGCGCCGCTTCCTGAGCGAGAACAGGAGCTTGTTCGAGACGCGGATCGATCAGATCAGGCGCTGGCTGACGATCTCGCCTTGGGTGGTCTCGGGGATGATCGTGACGGGGATCGGCTCGATGATGGCCGCGAGCTTGCTCTGGACGATGTTGCTGACCAGCTCGGAACTGACGGACTTGGGCCTGACACGGATCGACAGGGAGGACGGGACTTGGCTGTTGCTGGACCCGACCAAGACGCGGGTGAGGACCTGCACGCTGGGCGGCAGATCAGTGACCTGCATCAAGATCGAGGAGGACTAAATGACGACACCCCTGACAGCCTTAGAACGCGACTTGCTCGCCTGCGTCGAGCGGTTGGTGACGGCCTCCGAGGCCTCCGCGAAGGACTTGACCGTCTTGGAGGCACGCTCGACCGGCAGGATCGAGAAGGAAATGGCTGGCTTGAAAGACTGCGTGGCCTTGCTCATTCGTTCACAGGCTGCATCCATGAAGGCCTTGAACGGATTGCTGAACGACGAGGCGAGCTACAAGACGCTGGACGAGAACTTGGCGCAAAGCTTGAGCTTAGCGAAAGCGGCCGCCGAGAGATTGAGGGACGGCTAGACAGCCACGAGGCGCATGCGGAAAGGGGGTTGAGGCATTGAAAGTGTAGGCAAGCTTTGTGCTGGCTATGGCCGCCAATTTTCCATGCGAGAATTTGGCGAACGGGCACTTCTTAACGGCACCGGTAGAGAGTATCAGTCAGTCTTCAGGTACGTCGACAAACAGATCGCGTCGCTCCTTCGCAGTTGCAAGAAACTATATTTCACAAAAAAAGGGGCCAATAGAGGCCCCTCCCAACATCATCTCACGCCATCCAAAATGGCATAGCTTCACCCAGCCAACGTGAGTGAATTCTGATAGCTGCTCCTGAGCTTGCCAAGAAGCTGATCTTGGCCGCCATGAACCTCTGCGGCGTGGGGATCAACGCGCAGCATGTTCTGCATGGTTTGCTTGGCCATCCACTCAGCAGTACGCGTTAAAGCTTCAGCAGCTTCACGAGATGTCTCTTCGATCATCTCTTTCGAATAGAAGCTAGACATTTTCTTAGCCTTTTCATTTGGTCAACCGACTGTGGCAACTCGATCCACGGTTAGTCAACCACAATCATTCAAATCGGGTTCCATGTTAGTCTTGCAATCCAAGATTGACATGTGGTTACTGTTGCGCGCTGCTCTAGCGAGCTTTTGTGGCGTTTTCAAGGCGGAGTTTTAAGTGCAGGATATGGAATTCGAACCAGAACAAGCCATTCAGTACCGTTCTGTGTTCGACGAACTCCGCAACGTGATGCCGCACGGCACCTTTCCGCAGCCACAGCTTGGCGACAATCCTCCCGCTCCACCTACATGGGAAGTCCTGCCCGCTTTGCCAACCGATGTGTTCGGCGCGGTCGCGCATTTGTTACGGGTAAGCGGCACAATCGGCTGGTTTGAGCCGTCTAGCACATGTCCCGAGCCCGAAGCCTCCATTTTCCTGTCTTCAGAGGAGCGGAGCGAACTCCAAGAACTGGCCAGAGCTTGGCGCACGGAGGGGAAATCGGAAGGAATTCAAGATATTTGGACCTGCCTGCTATCACAAAAAGGCTCCTGTCTTCGACCTAGGCTGTTGTCTCAGGAAGAGAAAGGACCAGGAACTCTCGAGTGGTGCAAGACTGCGTTCAAGCTCCTTTTGATTGCAGACATGGCGGCGGAAGGTCTGGGGCGCCCGTTAGACGATAACGAGGAGGTAGCCAATGTAATGCGTGACCTTCTCGCCGCTAAGAACCAGCCTGACAAAGGTGCACAAGATGAAAAAACCATCGCTGGAAGCTCGCTGACGAGGCGGCACCGTCACCCGGCATCCATGACAGAAAGAATCGACACTGATGTTGTCTGCGTCTTGCCGAAAAGCAGGATTGCTCAGGTTGGGTGCACACTTCGGAGTTTGTCGGCCAACCTAGCATTGTTGCCGCCACGGGCAGCGGTTCGATGTCAGTGGGCCGAACCAGTGGGAGCATTGCGCCATGACGACCGAGCGACGCTCGACATCCTTCTGATACCGTCACCGTTCGAGATACAAGGTATCGACTTTGAAGAGGTGCCGCCGCACGATGGAAAACACGGACAACGCCCTTGGGGCAATTTTTCGCTCCGGCAAAGCTGGCTTGAAGACCCGTCCAAACTCGAAGGCATCACACGGGACTTGATCAAGCAGGCCAAGAAACAAACGAAATCCTTAAATGCCGTCATGTTCCCGGAATATGCCCTAAACTGGGATAGTTTTGACCGAATCTGCAAAGCCGCGTGGGAAGTTGAGCCCGAACTGGAATTCATAATCTCTGGGGCTTCCAAGAACTGTGACCAGCATAAGGGGAACCATGTTCTTACAGCCCTACGTCATGAGAAAAAGGGCACCAATGGCAAACCTTGGATATCAGCTGTAAGTCGCCGCAAACACCACAGATGGCGGCTGGATGCGCGTCAGGTGACAGATTACGCTTTGGCTAGTGCGCTGAATCCAGCCGTGGCCTGTTGGTGGGAAAGCCACAAGATCATGACGCCCGAGCTCTATTTTCACCGGTTTCGCCAGTCTTCGACTTTTGTGACAATGATCTGTGAGGATTTGGCTAGAAGCGATCCTTGCCACGAAATCATCCGTTCTGTTGGTCCTAATCTAGTGTTCGCACTGCTGATGGATGGCCCACAGCTTCCCGGACGTTGGGGCGCGCGTTATGCATCAAGCCTCGCTGATGACCCAGGATGCAGTGTAATGACCTTTACGTCATGGGGGTTGATCAGAAGAATGAACCAAAGCGGCAAGTATCCGCCATCTCGTGCTATCGCTCTCTGGAAGGACGAAACCGGAACCGTAGAGCAAATAATGATGCCATCAGGTGATGGACCGGCTGGGGTACTCGTGTCTTTGGCAGGCAAAGACACGACGGACTACACAATTGACGGTCGAAGCGTTTCGAACTGGTCTTGGCGGTTTCATGGGCAACAACCTATACTGCGGCCTTAGGCCGGCGTAAGTCTCATGTGGCGTTTCCAGCCACCGAAACTGATATTCTAAGTTAACATTTGGAACGGCGGGGCAGGCCCAAGACTTTCAGAACAAATCTTCTCGAAACCTCTTTCGATCGCAAGAATCTTACTGATCGGCGCGAAAACGTGCATTTTTTTGCGAAATCAGCCCTTTCTGCAGTAACCATCTGGGATATCACGTTTTACGCGTGTAGCTTGTGCGGGATGCTCGCTTCAGAATGGCGGCAGTTTGGCGACACCGAACCAGAAGGAGGAAAAATGGTTCTTTCGACGAATATTCGAAAGCAGAAGCTCTCAGACATCAAGGCCTCTGCAGAGAGCCAGGGTAAACAAAAGCTGTATTACATGAATCAAACTCAAAGCTTTGACGTATACCGGATTGATCTCGATTTCCTGATTTACAACCGTCACAACGGACGAATTGAAGCGGAGATGCTCACATGGGAGCAAGAAACCTCCGCACCATATGATGCGTACGATGACGAACTGCATGAGAAGATTGGCACGTTTCTCTGGGAGTCAAACAAGGGGCGAAACAAGACCACCCTGACGGATTTGGCAGCCAAAGGTCAGCAAAGACCAGGGATCGTAAGCCTTGACGGCGTAATAATCGATGGCAATCGGCGAGCTATGCTGCTTCGGCGGCTCGAAGATGGCTCTAAAGGCAAGAAAGAGAAGCAGTACTTCGATGCGATCATATTGCCGCATGCCTATGCTGACAATCAGGCGGAGATCGTTCGCCTCGAGACACAATACCAACTCGGCGAAGATGCTAAGGTCGAGTATGGGCCACTTCAGAAGTATCTACACGCCCGACGCCTCCACGATGAGCTAAACATCGATGAAAAGGAAATCGACACGCTCATGGGCGAACGCCCGGGGTATACCAAGAGGCTACTTGGCATCATGCAATTGATGGATGACTACCTCGAGCACATTGGCTGCCCAAGGCTCTATCTCATGTTGAAAGACTCTGACGGAACCAAAGAGGGTATGTTTGTAGATCTATATGCGGATTTAAAACGGCTAGAGGCCGGTGATACCCGAGTACCATGGCCCTACGACCAAGATATCGATCCGCTCCAACTGAAGCTAATACAGTTTGACTTCATCAGGTTTGGGCAGTTCGCAGACGCAAAGAAGGTCTACCGAGAGATTTCTCACAACAGCAAAGGGAAAAACTTCTTTGCAAACAAAGAAATATGGGAGCGTTTCCGCGACAGCCATACCTCTGATGTCGATCCAGTGACTATGGAGATGGGTGACTTGGCGGCGTTTGTCCAACAAGACCCCGATGCCTACTCATCTCGGCTAGATGCTGCTCGAGCTCGCGACAAAGTTTGGAGCGAAAAGGTCAAAGACTCGATGAGGGGCAACTTCGGGCAAGCCAGCTATAAGCTAGGCCTGGCCACCGACGAGCTCAAGCCGGGCGAGCATCTCAAACGTGCCAGGGATCAACTCGAAAAGATCGATGTAGACGGAGATGGGCTGCTTTCTTCTCCAGAGAATGAAGAGCTCGCACTTGAGATCGGTCGGATGATTTGGGAGATCAAAAAACGGTTTGATCGCAAAACAAAAAAATAACTCAGTAGGGCGCTTTCATGGCCACAATCGAATACAGCAATGACAGTGAGACGATGGTCGTGCGCGACGTTGGCCCTGCCGTCCGACACCCGCTGATCGCAGCTTTCGCGCGCCAAGCAAATGGCCTCGTCGACGCGCAAGGTGTTATTCATATCCCAACCAAATCAGAAGAACTAACGAACCGTTATCGGACGATAGCTCGCCTTCTTGAAAAGCTAGACATTCATGTCGAAACCGGAGGACCAGTTTCCGATGCAATTCGACGGGTGGAAGCCGAAGAAGAGCAGTTCGAAGAGTTTTCTCAGAAGGCTAAACAGATTTGGGACGCACAAATTGACACTGATGACTTTCGGCATTTTGTGCAAGTTGTTGAGATCGCCTGCCCGGGGAGAACCTTTTATCGAAAGCAGTTGCTTTCGGCTTTTCACCTCGCATTCTCCCAAAACGCCTGCAACTTCTCGGTCCCCGGGGCGGGAAAGACATCAGTTGTGTACGCAGCCTATGCCTATTTGAGCAGCCTGCCACAACAAGATGCCAAGATGATTGACCGCTTGTTGATAGTTGGCCCATTGTCTTCCTTTAAGGCTTGGGAAGACGAATATGCATCGATTTTCGGAAGAGCGGCCATTGCAAAGCGCCTTTCGGGAGGTTTGCTGCGCGAAGAAAGGATTGAGCATCTTCGCGGCATCTCGATTTCGTCTAGATCAACCGAATTGACACTTACTACTTATCAGACACTGGCCAACATGGAGGACGAATTTCAAGCTTTCCTCCAGCATGTCGCACCCCGCGCAATGGTTGTTCTAGACGAGGCACACTACATCAAGAGCAGTGACGGTATGCAGGCAGCCGCGGCATTGCGACTCGCTCCTCTGGCAAAATCGCGGGTTGTTCTGACAGGAACACCAGCTCCCAACGGCTACGAAGACTTGGCGAACCTCTTCCGCTTCATCTACCCAAACCGCAATGTGGTTGGTTTTCCCGCCGCGTCGCTCAGGGCGATGACAGATGGCTCCATGCCCGGAGCGGTCGACGAGCTAAAGCATAGAATCCAACCTTTCTATACACGGATTCGAAAGGCAGACCTTTCATTGCCTTCCGTTTCGGAAGAACGCGTTGAGGTACCTTTAATTGATGAGCACGCAGCAATCTATGGGGCTCTCGAAAAACGGATTGTCCCGCATCTTCGGCAGCACTTTGACGATCCATCTGGAGGCCTAAGGCTTCGGGCTCGCATGATACGTTTGCGGCAGGCCGCTGTGAACCCGGAATTACTTTTGAGGCCGTTGGAAAACGAAGACGGAGTATTCGATACAGGCGGCACCGGCGATCTCAACATGGCAGAGCTCGAGGTCGCTGACCTCATTAGAAGCTTCACAGCAGATTCAAAACTTGCTCGGTTGGCGGTCTGTCGTGAGTTGGTAGACACTGTTCTCGATGAGCAAGGTAAAGTACTTATCTGGTCTTACTTTTTAGGAAACCTCGAGCTCCTGCGGCATGGCCTTGCGAAACACGCACCCTTTGTAGAGGTATTGACCGGCGCGACTCCTGTAGCTGGTCGAGAAGACGACTCAGCACCGGAAATCGGTACCCGAGAGGAGATTATCGACCGGTTTCATTCAACGCCAGGAAAGGCAATCTTGATTGCAAACCCGCAGGCGGTTGGGGAGTCAATTTCACTCCACAAAGCGTGTCGAACAGCAATTTACTTTGACCGTGATTTCAACGCTGGCCGCTTTATCCAATCTAAAGACCGTATCCACCGCTACAACCCAGACGGCGGTGGTGATGTAACTTATTATCATTTGGTGTCGCGCGATACTGTTGACCAAGATATCGATTCAAGACTGACCGTGAAGGAAAGACGATTGGCGGAACTAGTGGATACAGATGACATCCCACTGCTCACAGCCGCCGAAGATAGCGACCAAGAAGATCTCCGGGCAATCTTAGAGTCTTATGAAAACCGCAAGGCGAAGTGATGGTCTCCTAACTTCGAACGAGACGATCACCTTGATCGAGTTGCTCGAAGAGAAGAAGACCCCGACAACAGGAGAGAAATTGCTCCGTGAATTGGCTGCCGTGAGGCCGATTCTTTGGACTCGGGCGAGAAATACGATCGCAAAGCTTTCGAGTTATGGCCTTGTCCGAGTGGTTGGAACGTCTGAACTCGAAATCAGACAACGTGGACCAGGCAGTTGGCTGGATCTCATTGCGGAGAAGGTGGCTATCGAGCTTACGGATATCCTTACAACAGCAAACGCCTGGTCCTGCATGAGATTTGAAGTTGGTGCAGGCGTTATAAGGATCGATTCACTGCTGCTTCCTGCAATGAACGACGGGCTTGGAATGTGGATCACTGACTTCGGAGTTGCGGAGCGCGCTTCAATCTCTGACCGCTTTTGGCGAGTGGTGCCAGAATACAAGAATTGCTTGCTAACCGGAGTGGAAGAGGCCAATAAACAGCACTCGCGCCGAGCCAAGTCCGCAGAAAAACTAGCATCAGAGTTGGAGGCGCAGGCGCGCCTCGGGGAGGCCGCAGAGGAGTGGGCCCTACAATACGAGCGTCAGCGACTGTCTGAACACCCGCTGCTAGATCAAGTTCGGCGCGTTTCAATCGATGATGTGTCTGCTGGGTATGATATTCTCTCGTTCGCCTCACCAGCGTCGTTGCGACACGACCTGTTCATTGAAGTAAAGTCGCATGGAACGTCAAAGCGCTTTCACTGGTCGCGCAACGAAATCGCTGTTGCGAGAGAATTTGGGGAATCCTACGCGCTCTACTTGATCGACAGAAATCAATGTCACGCTCCAAACTACAGACCACACATAATTTCTGGGCCTACCCCAGAAATGTTTTCAGCAGCAGAAAGCGGTTGGACAGTAGAAGCTACTTCCTTCGAACACGTTACCTTACCCGGAAACCGATCGGATCAGTAATCATCTAGGAGCTGCAACTTGAGAAGGCTTCCTTGTTTCTCGGCACTTATTCATGATGATCGGGTTTAGCACAGATCCTAAGAGGAGCCCCGAGAGGATTAGCGGAGAGTTACGATACAGCTTAGCAACGCCTGGTAGATGGTCCACAGTGTTGCCGTACTCCAGACAAAGGGCGTCACGTATTAGATTTTTGGCCTCATCTGCATGGACAGAAACAATTTGGTGCAACACCGATCCAACTTCGTCAAACTTATCCAACATCATGAACGGTCTTGTACCTCCCGGCCCTTTGTGCGCCCAAACTGTTTGCATGTTAGGGAGATCAGCTGAAATTACAAACTCAAGGGCATCATTAATTGCCGGAGAAGCTGACTTCGCCAAACCAACCGACATCGATGAATTGAGGAACTTGGCGAGGTTAGCGTCCAGTCTCAAACTCTTGATAGCCTTCGAGGTTCCGAAATAGAATGCTATGCGCCACCCTACTGGCTTGGCTTCGGTGTCGTTGCATAGCTCGAACCGCACGCCACTTTTCAACTGTAGGCTTGGGATTGCGAAGCGAAATGTTCTCTTGTCCGGGTATCGCGAGCCAACTCGGTCAGGAGGAGTATAAGCAGGTTTCGGCTTCGGTAATCTAAGGCCCTTCGCAACTACGCCCAAGTCTTCGATTTCACTCTCATCCCGATGCTGAAGAGCCAACCCCATCAAATATGAAAATGCAGGAGGAACAGCATTTCCAATCATTTTCAGCTTTTGACTATAGCTTGCTCCGTAGAACTGGAAGGTAACAGGAAATCCTTGCAGGCAGGCTCGTTCCCGAAGCGTTAGACGTCGATACTTCGGTTTCTTGGGGTCGGTTTGAATGACTACGCTCTCACGAGATACACGCGTGCAAGTTGCCGTAATGGTTCGAACTGTGCGGTCCAAAGGGTCAGGGAAAGGCATTGCATTATAGACCACGTGGGTAGATTTATTCGCCCTATTAATCCTCACCTCTTCTTGGCTAAGTTCATCTTCTTCGACGTGTTCTGTCAAATCCGTGCTTGAAACTACCAAACCAAAAAGAGGGTCGACGACTGGGTCTGAAGCGAGCGCATTAACAATGTCACCCAGCGTATGGCGCGGGGTTCTAGCCCGGTAGGACTCCAGTCGTTCAACACTAAAGTTTCCAGCTATGCATCGACGGCGGCGTTGAGGCAGCCCATAGTCTGCCATATCGATGATATGGGTTTCACATCCAAGGTGGCGAAACTCAGATAGAAGCCCTCCGGGTTGAAGCTCACTGTCAATAATCCTCGCAACCCGTGGAACGTTTTCCATCGCCCAAACACTCGGCCTCAGATGATTAACGATGGTTAGAAACTTCTTGATGTCTTGGAGACCATCTTGAATGTCGCCGCCGCCACCGCGATTGCTATATGAAAACTGGGTGCACGGCGGGCTTCCAACAACGATATCAATGTCCGAGGGAAGATCCTCCAAGGAGAGCCGTCTGATATCGACCGTCTGAGCTTGGTGAGTATTGTTTTTGAAATTGGTTTCATTGGCAGGGCCCCAGTGCTCATAGGACGCGACAACATCTATACCAGCCAGTCGTAGACCAAGCGACCAACCTCCCACACCAGAGTACAAATCAATTGCCCGAGGTTTATTCAACAAACTTCAAATCCCTTTGTCAGCACACAACGTGAACGAACTGAACAACATATTGCGGCCAACCACAAGATCTCATCTCCTCAATGCTCTACTGTTCACTAGCCAGTGTTTCCAACTTGCGATGAATAAATTGCAGGGTCAGGACGGAGCCTGTCAGAATAGGCACCAGAAGGCCTGAGAGTGCTACCACGAAGATGGCCGCGCCGGATATCCACGTGAACTCATAAGGTTGCCCTGTGAAACTCAGTCTAAAGAAGCCAATCAAATAGAGTGCGCTGGCAGCTAGGAGGACCGTATGCAGCGGCTCCAAAGGATCGATTACATTTCGGCGGGCGCGCTCCAATGTCGCGCGCCGCAGTTTCTTCCATTGGTCGCTTGGCTTTTGCATCGGCTTAATCCCTTACGAGTTCGATCCATGTGTGAACGTCATCATCTCTGACTTCCCGCCCCTCGAGATGTGACTGATACCAACGCGCGACGATGGCCCCGCGCTTCTCACTTTTGATCTTGATGTTTTCTTCGTTGAGGTGCTGATCGAGCGAGGTCTCAATCCGTTTCAGGGCTTCAAAGTCATGAGATGCACGGACAGTCTGCGTCCCGAGCAATATCCACGCGGCATCCACTTCAAACCGGTCCGCCATCGCCACAAGCGCCTCCACAGGAAGGCCTCGTTGGCCCTTTTCGTAGCTGTGATAAGCGCGATGTGAGACGCCGATCGCCTTCGCCATTGCTGTTTGCGTCAGGCCGACTTCGTTGCGCGCGATAGCGAGGCGCGCGCCCATAGCAATGAAAACTGACTTAGCGTCTTGCCGCATACAAGGTTCCCATTGACGAAGTCGTCATAATGAGCGAAACTGCACAAAATGACGTATACTTTGCCCTTAGATCATCTGAGCATGTCATAAGGTGCAGAACAAGCGATTCTATTCATATCCAGCGATGGAGGCCGAAATTGGCCCAGGAACGTCTTCTCTCTCCCAAACAGCTCAGCGAGATCGTTGGGCTTAGCCCTGCGCAAATTCGCGCGCTCATGAACACCGGGAAGCTAGAGTTCGTGGAAATTTCATCGAAGACCAAGATGCTGACGATGAGCGGCTGGGAGCGGTTTCAGAAGAACGCGACCAAGGTCATAAGTGCCGAGGGTTCGGTGGCGAATTGACGGGGGTGTCCAGTTATGGCGACGACCAATCTCAATATTAACGTGGTAGATAAGCGCATGTTCAAGCAGTCCGAGGCCGCGAGCTATGCCGGGTTGCCAGTCAAGCATTTCAAGGCCGCTTGCCCGGTTCGCCCGGTGGAGTTGATACGAGGTGCACGTCTTTGGGATCGTCGTGATCTCGATCTCTGGATTGATGACGTGAAGTCAGGGTCCGCGACCGATACCCGCGAAACCATTCTGGACCGCCTTTGATGACACAGGTGCGGGTCAAAGGGTTCAAGATTTTCAAGGACCGGCACGGAAAGCAGCGATGCTATCACCGCGAGACCGGCCATAAGGTAGACCTGACCCACGCACCGATCGGTTCTGCCGAGTTCTTTGCCGAATGTGAGACGATCCGCGCCATCGCCGAGGCGCAACGAACGAAGGCACCAAAGGCCGGGACGCTTGGCGGGTTGGTCCAGTCTTACTTTGAGACCGAGCACTACCAGAACCTGGCCGAAGCCACACGGCGCGATTACCGCAAGTGCGCCGATTTTCTTGAGCCGATCCGCGACACGCCAATCCACGTCATCGACACACCGTTAATCGCAGGAATTCACGACAAGGCTGCGAAGAAGATTGGCTGGCGGAGGGCAAACATGGTCCGGACGCTTCTGAGTGAGGTGTTTCGCTACAACATCCCCAAGGGCCTGATAGCCGCCAATTTCGCAAAAGATGTCATTCCCAAGCGCCGCCCACGCGACCGCGCCTATGCAAACCGCCCCTGGACTATCGAAGAACGCGATACTGTCTTGGGTAAAGCCAAGCCTCATGTGCGTGTTGCGCTTGCTTTGATGATGAACACTGGCCTCGATCCGTCCGACGCGCTTCGCTTGCGGAAGGATCAGGTCGATGACGGCACCATCTGGGGCGTGCGTGGCAAGACGGGCGAAGAGGTCGCGATTCCGGTCAGCCCGACGCTGCAAACCGCCCTTGACCGCATGCCGGACCATAATGCCGAGACTGTGCTTTCCAATTCGCGCGGTGAAGCCTGGACCTACAACGGTTTCTCAACCGTCTGGCATCGTTTCAAACCGCCCTTGAGAAAGAAGGCCTGATCGAAAAAGGACTGACCCTCAAGGGCTTGCGACACACGGTTGCCACGACTTTGCGCGAGGCGGGGCTGGATGAACGCCGTATCGCGGACCTTCTGGGGCAGAAAACACCGTCCATGGCGCGGCACTATTCGCGCTCAGCGAACCTTGCCGACAAGAACCGCGAAACCATGACGACATTGGAAGAAGAGAACCGAAGGCGGGCCGAAAGTGTCAAACCTTCACAGAAAAGCGTCAAACCTGACCAAAACGAGGATCAGCCATGAGCAGAAACTACATACATATCAGATAGTTAAATGGTGCCCGGGGGCGGAATCGAACCACCGACACGAGGATTTTCAATCCACTGCTCTACCCCTGAGCTACCCGGGCACGGGTGAACGACTTCGTTCGGGTTGGGGTGTAATAGTCGGGTGTCGGGCGGGTGTCCAGAGGGAAATTGCGTTGAAATCGGGATTATTCAGTGCTGGGTTTCTCGGGCGTCCGGCGGGGTGGTTTCCGCCGGTTCGGCCTCGTCTTCAGGCCCACCTTCGATAACATAGGAGCCGGTCAGCCAGCGGCCCAGATCCACATCGGCGCAGCGGCGCGAGCAGAAAGGGGCGTAGGGGTTCTGGCTGGGCTTTTCGCAGATCGGGCAGCTCATTTCAGACACTCCGTCAGGGGCAAGCGGTCGCGTTTGCGTTGCAGTTCAAACAGACCAAGCGCGGTCCAGCCAACCAGCGCGGTTTCGCTGCTATCGGCCTTGAAAGCGGCGCGCAGAACCTGTTCGAGTTGCCGCCGGTCTTTCTTGGCCTGAGGTGCGAAATCTACAACAATTTGCCCGCCTAACCCCCGGTTTCGCAGGGCACGAGGTAGGATTCGTGCAAGTTCGATGTTGGTTTTCAGCCCGGCAGCAAGGCTGGTATCGCCGCCGGTATTGACGTCCACCGCCACCAGCGCACGGGTCGCCTCGACGTAAGCCTCGCCACCGCCCGGCAGTTTCTCGCGACCCGACAGCAGCAGGTCCAGCGCTTCCAGAACCCCGTGGCGCGCAAAACTGCCCGCCTCCGCATCGACCTGATCCGCCCGCGGCCATTCGCGCCACGCCAGCGCCTCCGGCCCATCGCCCTCGACCAGCAGTTCCGGCGCGCCCTCGCGGTCCGCCATCACCTGCCGCGCCAGCGCCAACATCTCCTCCAGATCGGCGGCAATATCGTCATCCGATTCGTCCGCCGCCACCGAGCGCAGGATCACCCCTTCCTCGACCGGCCCGGCCACCGCCTCAACGATCTCGCGCAGGCGCACGCGGGCCTCCTCATCGCGGATAGCGCGGGAAATGTTCACCCCCGGCGCGTCCGGCGTCACAATCACATTGCGCGATTTGAACAACACTTTCGGGCTGACCGGAACCGCCTTGCGCCCCTCGGCAAATCCCGTCACCTGCACCAGCAAGGTGTCACCCGGCGCCAGCCCCTTTCCCTGTCGCAAAAAGCCCGAAATCCCGCCGGGCAGACGCAGCATCATGCCCCCCTGCCCCTTCATCGGCCGGTCGCACCGGGCGCGGTAAATCGCGCCGGGCAAAGGCCGGTCCTCAGGCGCCTCGATGCGAAAATCCTGCAACTGACCGTCCACCATCAGCGCCGCCGCGCGCCGCCCCCGGAAGTCGTCCAGCGCTATGACACTACCCTTCATCGCCCGCTCCAAACATCTCGATTCCGGCCGCGCGCAACAACGTCGCGGTCTCCGCCACCGGCAGGCCCATCACCGCCGTATAGCTGCCCTCGATCCACGGAATAAACGCCCCCGCCGGCCCCTGAATGGCATAAGCGCCCGCCTTGCCCCGCCAGTCGCCGGTAGCCAAATATCCGTTAAGCTCTTGATTAGAAAGGCGTTTCATCTTGACGCGGGTTTCCACGTCGCGCTGCCAGACCCGCTCGCCGCGCCTCACCGCCACCGAGGTAATGACCTGGTGCCGCCGCCCGGACAGGGCCACGAGAAAGGCCGCTGCCTCCCCCGCATCTGCCGGTTTGCCCATGATCCGCCGCCCCAGCGCCACCGTCGTATCGGCGCACAAAACGACCTCATCCGCCGCCGCATCCACCGCCGCAACCTTCTCCGCCGTGATCCGGTGACAATAGGCGCGCGGCACCTCCCCCTTGCGCGGGGTTTCGTCAATCTCGGGCGGGCGCACATCATCGGCCACCAGCCCCAGCGTCGCCAACAGCTCCGCCCGCCGGGGCGAGCCGGAGCCAAGCACAAGCCGCATTATTTGAAGCGGAAGTTGATCCGACCCTTCGTCAGATCGTAAGGGGTCATCTCGACCTGAACCTTGTCGCCAGCCAGAACCCGGATGCGGTTTTTGCGCATCTTGCCTGCCGTATGTGCGATGATCTCATGGCCGTTTTCCAGCTCGACCCGAAACGTCGCATTCGGCAGGAGTTCCTTCACGACACCGGGAAATTCGAGCAGTTCTTCCTTGGCCATGTTCACTCCTGAGTTAACCACCTGCCCATCGCAGGCGCTCCCCATATGGTCCCGTTTATCCCGTTTTTCAAGAAAATATCGGCCTGCCCGGAGATTTTCTGACGGATTGATCACTCAGCCGCGGCCTCCCTCGACCCGCAGACGAATAACATGCAGGACCGAACGCTGAAAATCGCCCAAAAAGAACGCACCCCAGGGCTTGAGCGCCCGGTTGACCGGGGTGGAGAGGCGATAGCGGCTCTCCAGAACCAGCTGCGTGCGACCATCCGGCAGCGGGATCAACTCATAGCGCCCATCAAGCAAGGTGAGGGTTTCGCTGTCCGGGTCGATATGCAGGTCGAAACCATGCAGGCTGTCCTTGTCGTGAAACACAAAGTCCCATTCAAGCAGGCGATACGGCTCAGCGCGGGTAATCTCCTCGCGAAACCGCACTCCCTTGGTCCAGCGCAGGTGGCGCGTGGTGCCGGTCACCTGCGCATCGCGCGCCTTCGGGGAGCGCAGGAGGTTGTGCGAGAAGGTCCAAAGGCGCTCCTCGGGCTGGATCTCGGCGATGTTGACCGTATGCTCCCAGATCGCCCGTGCCGGGGCGTCGATCACAACAGTTTCGCGCACCGTGACAATCTCGGCGGGCAACGGGACCAGAGGGGTCAGCACCAGCGGCAGCAACGGCAGGATCAGCACGGTGGAATACAGCGTTCCGGGTAAAAATCTTTTCTTTACAAGGCGTTGCACTACCTGCGCGAGGATCACCCCCGAAGGAACCAACATCAACAGAAACGGCACCGCGATGACCAGACAAACCAGAGTTTCAACCTCCATCAATAGCAGCACAATCGCGATAAAGGCCAATACGGCGGCCAGAGGAAAATACACATCCCGCCGCCGCGCCCGTTGATAGGGATCCAGCACCACCTGCCCCGTAAACCCGAAAGACAGGGGCACGGTCAGGGTGACATACACGCCCGCCAAATCCCCCACCCAGTTGTCAAAAAAGAAGAAGCCCGCGCCGTAGATGGTCAGCGCATAAACGCAGAGAATCGCGAGGTTTAGCGCCCAGTGACGCCGGAAATGTGGCGCCGACGTGCCGGGAAGGTTTGGAGCCGGATCACCCATCGGCGAAGCCCTCAATCCATACGCGGCGGACCAAACCGCGCTTCCATGCGGGCGCGGATCTGGTCGCGGGTTTGTCGGTAGGCGTCGAGCGTTTCCTCGCGCCCGGCGCCCAGCCCGCTCGGATCCAGCACCGGCCAGTAATCCACCTCCAGGTGATGCGCCCGGCCCAATTCCAGCGCCGCGTGATGCGACGCGGGCGACAGCGCCACCACGAGGTCAAACGCGGTCAGGTCATCGCCCCAGTCGCGCAATTGCTCAAAGCTGCGCGAGCGGTGTTCCGACAGTTCAATCCCCAGCTCCCGACAGACCGCAACCGAAAACCCGTCTACCTCCAGTTCGCCCTTCACCCCGGCGGATTGCACATAAATATCGCGGCCATAAAAGCGCTTCATCATGCCCTCGGCCATCGGGCTGCGCACCGCGTTGTGGTCGCAGCAGAACAGCACGGATTGCGGCAGGTCGCTCATCTCAGCCCCAATGCAGCACGCAGATCAGGGTGAACAACCGGCGGGCGGTGTCGAGGTCAACCTCCGCCTTGCCTTCCAGCCGCTCCATCAACACCCGCGCGCCCTCGTTGTGGATGCCGCGGCGCGCCATATCAATGGCCTCGATCTGCGCCGGCGGCAGCTTTTTCACCGCGTCGAAATAGCTCTCGCAGATCTGGTAATAATCCTTCACCACCTGCCGGAACGGGCCGAGCGACAGGTGAAATTCCCCGGTCGGCCCGCCGCTTTCCGGCGTCACCGCGACGACAAGACGGCGGTCGCGGATCGACAGGCCAAGGTGATACGGCCCCGGCGGCACCGCCTCGCCCGCGCGCGCCACCGGCGCAAAGGAATTGTCTTCGAGCAGGTCAAACACCGCAACCTTGCGCTCCTGCTCGATCTCCGGCGTCGGCCCGGCCAAGCCGGTATCGTCAATGTCGATCTTGCTGATTTTATTCGTCATCTTGCCGCTCATTTAGCTTCTCCAACCGTGCCCGAACCGACAGGCCATGCGCCTCCAGGCTCTCCGATTGCGCCAGCCGCTCCGCCGCCGGGCCAATGGCCGCCAAGGCGCCGGGGGACATTTTCGACAGCGTGGTGCGCTTGAGAAAATCCAGCACCGACAGGCCGGACGAGAAGCGGGCGGAGCGGGCGGTGGGCAAAACGTGGTTCGGGCCGCCAACATAATCGCCAATGGCTTCCGGCGTGAACGGCCCGAGGAACATCGCCCCCGCATGGCGGATTATTGCTGCCAGCGCCTCCGGGTCGGCGGTGCAAATCTCCAGATGTTCGGCGGCAATGCGGTTGGCCAGTTCCGCCGCCTCATCGAGATCGCGCACCACGATCACCGCGCCAAAATCGCGCCAGCTCACCCCGGCAATGGCGCGCCGCTCCAGCGTCTGGAGCCGCGCCTCAACCGCCTGCGCCACCGCCGCGCCGAACCCCGTATCGTCGGTGATCAAAATCGCCTGCGCGCTCTCGTCATGTTCGGCCTGACTCATCAGATCGAGGGCGATGAAATCCGGGTCGTTGTCACGGTCCGCAATGACCAGAATTTCCGACGGCCCGGCGATCATGTCGATGCCAACCTTGCCGAACACCCGGCGCTTGGCGGCGGCAACAAAGGCGTTGCCCGGCCCGGTGATCTTGTCCACCGGCGCGATGCTTTCCGTGCCATAGGCCAGCGCGGCGATGGCCTGCGCGCCGCCGATGCGGTAAATCTCCGACACGCCCGCAATGCGCGCCGCCGCCAGCACCAGCGGGTTGAGCGCGCCCTCCGGGGCCGGCACCGCAATGGCCAACCGCGGCACCCCGGCCACCCGCGCCGGCACCGCGTTCATCAGGACTGAAGAGGGGTAACTCGCCAAGCCGCCGGGAACATAAAGCCCCGCCGCGTCCACCGGCGTGAACCGCCAGCCCAGCGTCGCCCCGTCCGGGTCGGTCCAAAGCGCGTCCTCCGGCATCTGGCGCACATGATAGGCCCGGATGCGCTCGGCGGCCAGTTCCAGCGCTGCCATCTCCTCGGGCGAAACCCTGGCGCATTGCGCGTCGATCTCCGCTTCCGTCAGGCGCAGGGTTTCCGGCGTCAGGTCCAGCCGATCAAAGCGGGCGGTCAGCTCGATCACCGCCGCATCGCCGCGCGCGCGCACATCGGCAATAATATCCGCCACCGCCTGATCCACGTCCGGCGCATCCTCGCGCTTCATGCTCAAAAGCGCGGTGAAGCGAGCCTCAAAATCCGCGTCCTGCGTGCTGAGAAACTGGGGCATTTGCGGCCCTCCTTATTCCGGGTGAACCGGGGTGTGGCCCGACGGGGCGAGGTAGGGGCGGGTCACATCCTGCAAGGTCACGTTGATGCTTTCCACCGTCAGGCCCAGCGCTCCATCCCCGGACAAGGTCAGCACCATCCGCCCGGTCCCGTCATCGCCCGGCTCGAAAGAAATGGACAAAAGCGACATTATGAGGTCAGAATCGCCGCGATTCACCCCTTGGGATTGCACTTTTTCAACATCGTCGAAAATCAGCACCGATTGCACCCGCTCCACCGGACGCCCCCGTGCCTCCGCCGCGCGCCGATCCTCCCAGCGGAAGCGATTGAGCAAAAGCGCGAATTGACGCTGGCCCGCGCGGTAGGTCATCTCGCCCGCCGGAAACACCGCATCCTGCACCAGCGCCGAGATCACCTCCAGATCCGCCGCGTCCACCGCCATCAGCTTCAGCGGGCGTTCGCCGCCATCCTCAAACTTCGCGTCTTCCACCATCAGGCCTTCACCCGCTCAATATCCGCGCCAATGCCGCGCAGCTTGCGCACGACTTTTTCATAGCCGCGATCGAGGTGATAAACCCGGCTGACAAGGGTCTCCCCCTCCGCCGCCAGCGCCGCCAAAATCAGGCTGACCGAGGCGCGCAAATCCGTCGCCATCACCGGCGCGCCCCGGAGCTTGTCGACCCCCGTGACCCGCGCCGTGCCGCCATGCACCTCGATATCCGCCCCCATGCGCACCAGTTCCGGCGCGTGCATGAAGCGGTTCTCGAAGATGGTTTCGTGCAATTCCGAGGTGCCTTCCGCCGTGCATAGCATCGCCATCATCTGCGCCTGCAAATCGGTCGGGAAGCCGGGGAACGGCTCGGTGGTCACGTCGACCGCCCGCACCCGCTCGCCCGCACGTTTGACCTTCAGCCCGCGCTCGGTTTCCGTCACCTCAATCCCGGCCTCCGCCAGTTTCTCGACAAAACTCGCCACGAGGTCGATGCGCCCGCCGAGGCATTCCACCTCACCGCCCGCAATCGCCGGGGCCAGCATATAGGTGCCCAGCTCGATGCGATCCGTCACCACCGGATGCGTCGCGCCGCCGAGCCGGTCAACACCCTGAATCTCGATCCGGCTGCTGCCCTCGCCCTCGATCTGCGCCCCCATCGCGCGCAGGCATTCGACGAGGTCCACAATCTCCGGCTCGCGCGCGGCATTGGTCAGAACCGTGGTCCCCTTGGCCAGCGTCGCCGCCATGACGATGTTTTCCGTCGCGCCAACGGAGGCGAAATCGAGGTCAATCTGCGCCCCGTGCAACCCGCGCGGCGCCTTGGCATGCAGATAGCCGTCGCGCAACTCGATCTCGGCGCCGAGCTTTTCCAGCCCGAAAATATGCAAATCCATCGGCCGCGCCCCAATGGCACAGCCCCCCGGCAGCGAAACCTCCGCCTGCCCCGTGCGCGCGATCAGCGGCCCGAGGACCAGATTCGACGCCCGCATCTTGCGCACGATCTCGTAATCGGCATGGCTCGAAGTCAGATCATGGCTCGACAGCGCCAAAACCTGCCCGTCCTGCAAACTCGCCGCTTCCGCGCCCAGCGAGGCCAGCAATTCGCGCATCGTCATAATGTCCGACAGGCGCGGCGCGTTGGTCAGCGTCAGCGGCTCCTCCGACAACAGCGTCGCCGGCATCAGCGTCAGACAGGCGTTCTTCGCCCCCGCAATCGCGATTTCGCCGGAAACCGGCCCCCCGCCCTTCACCAGAATCGAATCCATGCCACTACTCACTTTTCTTTGTTGTTGCGCCACCCTGGGCAGCCGCCCGCCCCCGCGCCTGCTGTTTGCGGCGCGCCATGTTGGCCTTTAACGCTTTTTTGAGCCTTTCGTCGCGCCCCGGATCGGTTTTGCGCGACTTTTTGCCCTCGTTTTTCTCATTCATACCCACATCTCTACCCCGTCCGGAAAAAACCGTCCAGATAGCGCTTGCACCCGATGAAATTTCCGTCTAATCACCCGCCACGCGCCGCAGTAGCTCAGTGGTAGAGCGCACCCTTGGTAAGGGTGAGGTCGGGAGTTCAATCCTCCCCTGCGGCACCATCTTCCCGGCAAATTGTTGAATGAAGATTGCTCCTTCAGCCGGTTGGCCTGTCCGGTATGGCGCGCATGGGACAGGGTTCAGCGCCGCCGCTGCAACACGATTCGGCTCACAGGCCCTCACCGCCCCGCCGCGCATCCACCAATCGGCTCAGTTCAGCCACGAAGGCCGCGCGTTGTTGCGGCGTCAACCCATCAATCACCTCCAGCAACAAAGCCTGCGAACGCCAATGCGCCTCCTGCACGCGCCTGTTTTGCGCCTGCATCAAAGCTTGCACCGCGCCGCGATCATAGGGCTGTGCACTCAGGGCGACGAGCAACTGGCGAAAAAACGCTTCGTTTTCCGCCCGCCGCTCGGCAAAATTCCCCCGGTCCGCCCGCATCCGGTGCCCCAACTCCCGGCGCGCCTCCGCAGGCAAGGCGTGCCAGAAAGGCATCATGCCAAACTCCCCCGCCCACCGCTTTTCCGGATGACCAAATCCCGCATGTCGCCCGCCAAACTTCGCCCCGATCACCACGCCAACCACCGCAAAATTCAGCGCCAGCGATCCGATCAACAGATTTTTCCTCCAGCGCCGCACCGGCCCACTTTCCTGCGTCTTACCTTCGCTCATGCGCCCCCCTCCTCACTCAACCATGCAGAAACATCGGCAAAACCGGGCGCGATGTCCTCAATGCCATACAGCCCGGTTTCCGCCTGTTCCATCGGTTCCGCCTCCAGAATTTCCGGCGCCGCAACGCCGATCCAAATACCCGCCGCCGCCGCCGTGGCCAGACCAGACAGCGCGGGCCAGCCACCAATCGCCTGCCAGATCGCCGCCAACGGGCCGGGCGATCGAACCTGCCCACGCCCGTCCAACACGTGCTCCGCATCCGCCATGATCGCGGCGAACAACGCACTCGAAACCGGCGGCGCCTCCGCGCGGGCCTCGGCAAACATCGCCTCCAAACCGTCTTCGCCGAAATCCTCCGGGGGTTCCCTATTCGTCACCATATCCCAACTCCTCACGCCGCCCGGCCAAGGCCGATTTCAACGCTCTCTTGCCCCGCGCGGTCAGACTTTCTACCGCCTCGACGCTGATTTGCAAAACTTCCGCAATCTCCGGGTTCGACGCCCCTTCAATATGGCGCAAAACCACCGCCACCCGCTGCCGCTCCGGCAAGGTCAACAACGCCGCCTCCAATGCTGAAACCCGGCTTTTGTGCATCATCTTGGCAGTGGCAGACGGCGCATCATCCTCCGGTTCCGCGATCTCGTCCATCCCGACACCGCGCCGCCGCCGCAGCCGATCCAGACATAAATTGCGACTGACCCGAAACAGCCATGTGCTGACCCGCGCTTCGCCCGGCCGCCATTCCGGCGCGATTTTCCACAGTCGCAGCATCGCTTCCTGCGTCACATCCTCCGCCTCGGCCCGGTCGCCGCCCAGCAGTCGCGCCGAAAAGGACAACACCCGAGGCGCGAGCCGCTGGGTCAAAAGCCGCGCCCCCCCCCGGTCGCCGCGCCCGAAAGCGCGCAAAAGCACCTCGTCGCGCGCATCCCCGTCCGTATCCGCCGTGCTGCCCATAAAACTCCCTAAACCCGATCCCTTTTGCAAACAACAACCCGGCAGAAAATCGGGAGAAGTGGGCGGGTGTGCCCGCCCACAGGAAGATCAACGCTTGCCGCCGTCACAGCCGCGCATGCCGCCATGTGCGCCCCCGCGCCATCCGTGCCCACCGCGGCCCATCTCCTCTTTCGCCGCCGCAAATTCCTCCGGGCCAATCGCATTGTCATCGTCGGTATCGAAACGGTCGATCCAGCGGCCAAACCCCTGTTTCGGCGCCATTTCCGCCGCGCTGAGCTTGCCGTTCCCGTCCGCATCCCGCCGCTTCAGCCGCCACTCGGTCGCAAAGGCCATGAACTCGGCGCGCCGATCCGATGCGTCCCCAAACCGGGCTTTCGCCGCCGCCAACAACTCATCGGCATCCAACTCCCCGTCGCCATTGGCATCCGCCTTCGCCAGCCGCGCCTGTGCCACCGCCAACAAATCTTCCTCGGTGATGCTCTCAGACCCGTCCACGTCGAGATCAGCAAACGACATCCGCATGAATTCCCCAGCCGGGCCAGCCCCGTGCATCCCACCGTGCCATCCGCCGTGCATCCCGCCACGCCATCCGCCATGCCATCCACCAGCCATCACCGGCAGCGCCACCGCAACCGCCGCCGACGCCAAAAGCCCCATCGCTGTCATTTTAACCATCTTTTGCATTGCTGCCTCCTAAAGCACTTCCATCTGTTTCGCGCCCCGCTTCCCGCGACGCTCAAACAGCAAACGCACCCCGCGCCGATTTCCGTCGAAAATTTTCACGCCATGCCGACCGTGCGCCCGCCAACAGACTTGCGCGCGGGCGAAAATCCATGCCTAAAGAGGCATGAATTTGAAACCACAGATGACCCCGCTCGCCCAATCCCTGCCCTCGACCGTGCCCTTCGTCGGGCCGGAGGCGATTGAACGGCGACGCGGGCGGGCATTTGACGCGCGGATCGGGGCGAATGAGAATATGTTCGGCCCCGCGCCCGAGGCGCTGGAAGCGATGCGGGCAGCGGCGGCGGAAAGCTGGATGTATGGCGACCCAGAGCATGTCGAGCTGCGCGCCGCTCTGGGCCAGCACCTTGGCATCGACGCGCACAACATCGTCACCGGCGAGGGGATCGACGGGCTGCTGGGCCTTCTGGTGCGGCTCTATATTGCGCCCGGCGATGTGGTCGTAACCTCGCGCGGCGCTTACCCGACCTTCAATTTTCACGTCGAGGGCCATGGCGGGGTGCTGGATTTCGTGCCCTATAAGGACGATGCGGAAGACCCGGAAGCGCTGGTGGCGCGGGCGCGCGAATTGGGCGCAAAAATGCTCTACATCGCCAACCCCGATAACCCGATGGGCAGCTGGCACGACGCACAAACCATCCGTCGCCTGATCGACGCGGTGCCGCCGGAAACCCTGCTGTTGCTCGACGAGGCCTATATCGAATTTGCCCCGGAAGGCACCGCCCTACCCACCGACTTGATCCGCTCCAACCTGATCCGAACCCGAACCTTTTCAAAGGCTTACGGCATGGCTGGGGTGCGGGTTGGCTATGCGATTGCGCCCGAAGAAATGGTTCAGGCGTTCAACAAGGTGCGCAACCATTTCGGCCTGCCCCGCCCGGCACAGGCGGGCGCCATCGCGGCGCTGCAAGACGGGGAATGGCTGGCGCAAATGTGCGCCAAAGTCGAGGCGGGCAAGGCGCGGCTGGCGGAAATCGCGGCGCAAAACGGCCTGACCACCCTGCCCTCGGCCACCAATTTCATCGCCCTCGATTGCGGCCGGGACGGAGCCTTCGCCCGCCGAGTGCTGGAAGCGCTGGAGGCGCAGGACGTGTTCGTGCGCATGCCCTTCGCACCGCCGCAAAACCGCTGCATCCGCGTCACCATCGGCGACGACGCGGCGCTGGACCATTTCGCCGCCGCGCTACCCAAAGCCTTGGCGGAGGCCGCAAAATGAGCGCACCCGAAACCCACCCCAACCGCACCATTTTCCGCCTCACCGGCCCGGACCGGATACATTTTCTGCAAAACCTCGTGACCTGTGATGTGGAGAAAATCGAAGGGATCGGCTACGGCGCGCTGCTGACGCCGCAGGGCAAGTTTCTGGCCGACTTTTTCCTGATCCCGGAAGGCGACGCCATGCTGATTGACACCGACAGCACCCTCGCCCCGACTTTGGGCAAAATGTTGCAAATGTATAAGCTTCGGGCGAAAATTGGGCTGGAAATCACCGATAAATGTGCCATTCGTGCAATTTCCGACCCGCCAGAAGACGCGCTGCCAGATCCGCGCGACCCCCGGTTAGGCTGGCGCGCTTACCGCGACAGCCCGGCCCCCGGAGGCGAAAATATCGACTGGGACGCGCTGCGGGTGGCGGCTTGCGTGCCGGAAACGGGGCGCGAAATTGGCCCGGATACGCTGATTTTAGAAGCCGGTTTCGAGCGCATGGGCGGGGTGGATTTCAAAAAGGGATGCTATGTCGGGCAGGAAGTCACCGCCCGGATGAAGCATAAAACCGAACTAAAAAAGGGCTTCGTGAAGGTGGCGCTGGACGGGGCGGCGCGCGAGGGCGACACGATCACCGATGAGACCGGCGCCGAAGTCGGCAAGCTGCACACCACCTCCGGCACCCACGCCATCGCCTATCTCCGCTTTGGCCGCGCGAAGGGCGAACTCCGCGCGGGATCGGCTGTTGTGACACGGGTCGAGTGATCCTCAAACCCGCGCCGCGACAGGCCATTAAGCCCGCTCGGAATACTCCGTCACGCCGCAGGCGGGCATTCCGACAGGGCCATTAAGCCCGCTCGGAATACTCCATAGTCTCCGTGTTCACCACGATCGCCTCGCCGGTGCCGACAAACGGTGGCACCATGACGCGCACACCATTATCCAGCAACGCCGGCTTGAAACTGTTCGCCGCGGTCTGCCCTTTCACCACCGGCTCGGTCTCCTCAATGGTGCAGGTCACTTTCTGCGGCAGGGTCGCGTTCAGCGCTTCCGCCTCGTAAAACTCCACCACGATGGTCATGCCGTCCTGCAAAAACGGCCGCCGCTCGCCCAACAAATCCGCCGGGATCTGGTTTTGCTCATAGGTCTCAGTGTCCATGAAGATCAACTGGCCATCGTCCTCATAGAGAAACTGCTGATCCTTTTGCTCCAGCCGCACCCGCTCGACCTTGTCCGCCGACCGAAACCGCTCGTTGAGCTTGGAACCGTTGCGCAGGTTGCGCAGCTCGACCTGCGCGAACGCCCCGCCCTTACCGGGCTTCACATGATCGACCTTCACCGCCGCCCACAGGCCGCCATTATGCTCCAGAACATTGCCCGGACGGATCTCATTGCCGTTAATTTTCGCCATTTTATTCCCCGAATTCGGATTGCGTGCTTGCAATATACGTCGGCGAACCTATATCTTGGCGGTCCGTGCCTGGCAAGCGCTGCGCTGCGGGTGCGGATAGGTGTTGACCTGAGCTATGTAACAGATGCATGACAGATATGCACCCAAGGGGATACCGAATCGGTCAAGAAAGCGCATATTGGCCTGCACCAAACGCGAACCGCAAGATGCGGTGGCTGATCGGGCGGGAAATGTTTAGCTGGGTAAACATGCCCCGTGCGGAACGAGAAGAATGAAGATAAGGACGCCGAATGTTTGACACCATTGATGGAACTGCGTTCAACAATGAACAGGGCAATCGCTCGCGCAAGCTTTTCGCTGCCGTTGTGCTTGCGGCTCTGGATGACGCGATTTCTGATGACAAGAAATACGGCAACGGACCGGAACAGATCGCCCGCTGGGCGCGGTCGCGCGATGGCCGCGAGGTTCTGAGCTGCGCCGGGATCGACCCGAACGAGCGTGTGGTCAAGGGGCTGATGGAATTCGTCGGTCGCGGTGTGCGCACCTCGGTCGCGCTGAGCCGCGAAGAAAGCGAACGTCGCAACGCAGCGGAGGCAGCGGCGGCCTGACCTCTGCGGACATAGGGTAAAAAAGACGCGCCTTCGGGCGCGTTTTCCTTTGCCCGCCCCCGGCCCGCGCCGTTACAAGGAAGCGGTGAAACGGGGGAAGGCATGACACGCGCCATCATGGTTCAGGGCGCCGGCTCCAATGTCGGCAAATCACTGATCGTCGCCGGACTGTTGCGGGCCTTTCGCGCGCGGGGGCTGAAAGTGCGCCCATTCAAACCGCAAAATATGTCCAACAACGCCGCCGTGACCCCGGAAGGCGGCGAAATTGGCCGGGCGCAGGCGTTGCAGGCCCGTGCAGCCGGCGTGACGCCGCATGTGGACATGAACCCGGTCCTGCTGAAGCCCGAAAGCGATGTCGGCGCGCAGGTCATATTGCGCGGCGAGCGCTTTGCAACGATGAAAGCGCGGGAATACGGGCGGGCCAAGGCGCAGCTATTACCGGAAGTTTTGCTGAGTTTCCAAAGGCTTGCGCGGGGCACGGATTTGATCATTGTCGAGGGGGCAGGCTCGCCGGCCGAGGTCAACCTGCGCGCGGGCGACATCGCCAATATGGGATTTGCCGAAGCGGCCGGGGTGCCGGTCCTGTTGGCGGGCGACATTGATCGCGGCGGGGTGATCGCGCAACTGGTCGGCACGAAGGTGGTGCTACCGGAGGCGGACCGGGCGCGGATCAAGGGCTTTTTGGTGAACAAGTTTCGCGGCGATGTCAGCTTGTTCGATGACGGCATGGCAGAGATTGCACGGCAGACGGGCTGGGCGCCGATCGGGGTGTTGCCGTGGTTTGACGAGGCGTGGCGTTTTCCGGCGGAGGACGTCATGGACCTCGCCACGCCGCGCCCCGGTGGCGCCTTCCGGGTCGCTGTGCCGCGCCTGAACCGGATCGCCAATTTTGACGATCTCGATCCACTGGCCGCTGAACCCGGCGTGACTTTGGAAATCATCGAGGCCGGGCACCCCCTGCCCGGCAATGCCGACCTTATCCTGATCCCCGGCAGCAAATCCACCATCGCCGATCTGGCGCATTTCCGGGCGCAGGGTTGGGACATTGATCTCGCGGCGCATATCCGGCGCGGCGGGGCGGTGCTGGGAATTTGCGGGGGATATCAAATGCTTGGGCAGGAAATCCAGGATCCAGACGGGCTGGAAGGCGCGCCGGGGAGCGTGGCGGGGCTGGGCCATCTCGCGGTCAGCACCCGGCTCGAACCACTGAAAACCCTGCGCTTGAACCGGGCGCTTCATCCGGCGAGCGGCTGCCCGGTCTCGGGATATGAAATCCATCTGGGCAGCACCGAAGGCGATGATTGCGCGCGCGGCTGGCTTGAGATGGACGGACGCCGGGAGGGCGCCGCGTCAGTTGACGGCAAGGTGCGCGGCACCTACCTGCACGGGCTGTTCGCCGCCGACGATTTCCGCGCCGCGTTCTTAGCCGAACTCGGCGCGCAAAGTAGCGGTGTTTCTTATGACGAGGCGCTGGACGAGGCGCTGGACAAACTCGGCGCGCATATGGAAGCCCATCTGGATTTGGATCAAATTTTAGAGATTTCTTCGCCCATCTGAGCGCTCAATGCCGCTCAAAGGTCATCCTGAACGGTCAAGGCCCGCGCGATTTCCCGACGCACGAGGCGGCGGATGGATTGAGTCATGCGTTGCCCGACCACCCCCTGCAACTCCTCGCGCAACATTCGGGAGACCAAATCCCTGAGCGCATCTTCGTCAATAAAATCAACATCTTCCGGCGCTGCGTCTTCCAAGTCAGCCGCAACAAACACCGTTTCCGGTTCTGCCTCGCCTCCCGCTTCCGCCGTCGGTTCAATCTCCCACTCCGGCATGGTCTCGACCGGCGCGCAATCGTCCGGCATTTCCGGGGCGTCCGACCTAACATGTGCCTCGTCCGACCACACGTCCTCACGTTCCGCGCCACAAACCGGCGCCTCTACCTCGGAATAGGTCTCGGCTAAATTTGTTTTAACCTTTTCCGACAGGTCAACCACGTCTTGCTGCGACAATTTTTCCGCCTCAGCGATTTCGCTCGTCTTGAGGCTGGTCTCATCGTCGGCAGGCGCTGGCACTTCGACTTCAGCAACTATCTCAGCTTCCGGCATTTCCTCCTGCCAATGCAGCGAGCGGAATTGCAACACCGCCGCCCCCTCATTTTCCTGCAACGCACGATCCGCGTCATCGCAGTCGTCGGTTCCGTCCGGTTCCCAGTCCGACGCCCCCTGATCGACCGCGGCTTCCAGTTCCGCCAAGGTTTCTTCCAACGCCAGATGTTCCGACTCTGCCGCAATATCCAATCGGGCGTCTTCATGCAAAACCAGTGTTTCGCCAAGATTTACCGCCGGTTCGCGTGGTGCAGCAGTGTCAGGCGACGCAATTTCTGCCGCAGTAGCCGACATCGGCTGCCCAATCGTGCTGTCCACCCCCTCCTTGTTTCCGGGCACGTCCACCAGCTGATCCGGGGTCAACAACAGCTTTCCCGGCGCCCTATCGGACACCGATGCCACCGCCCCGCCCCGCTCGTCGGCATTTGCCGATATCAGGCGACGGATTGAGGACAACACATCCTCAATTTCACGATTAGAAACCGGCTCAGACATAAAACACCTTCCAACTTGCCCCGCACGCCGCGAGGAGGATTGGGCGAAAGCATACCCGCCCGGTACGAACCATACAACGGATTGACAGGCGATTCCTTATATCCGGTTAATCCCGGTCAGATTCGCCCCATCCGGTCAGATCAATCGCGCCCCAGCGCCTCCAGCAAACTATCCAGGCGTTTCCCCTGGGGGCTAACAATGTGAAGCGGCGCATCCTTAACCGCGTTATAATACACGCTGGGATCGTAGGTTGCGATGCCAAGGCCAAGATGCTCTACCGTCAACAGCCCCATGGCGGCCAGCAAATTATATGCCGCAAGATGCTGATCGGTAATGGCGGAAATCCGACTGGCCTCTGCGTTGAGCAGATCCTGTTCGAAATCCAGCACTTCCAGCATCGTCCGGGCGCCCAGCGCCTGCTCTTCACGCGCCCCGCGCAGGGCCACGCGGCTGGCGCGAATCTGACGATCGGTTGCCTCAATCGAAGCGGTTGCGATGGCCAGCTGCGCCCACGCATTGCCCACATTCTGTTCAACCTGTTGCACAGACAAGTGCAGCCCCGCCCGCGCCGCCTCCGCCTGTGCCAACGACTTGCGATAAAGCGCTGTAAGTTTGCCGCCGTGGTAAATCGGCCCAGCCAATGTCACATCCAACACACCACCGCGAGTATTCGGCGCATCATGGTTAATCGCAGCGGTCAGGCGGGCTTCGGCAGAAAGCGTTGGTAAAACGCTGCGTTTACTAAGCTCCGTGCCCATTTCAGCCACCGTCACATTGCGCCGTGCCACCAGAACGTCCGGGTGATGCACCCGCGCTTGCCCCTTGGCAGCCCCCAGACTTTTTGCCGTCACCGGAACCCGCGGCGGCACCTGCAGCCCGTTGGGATAATGACCAACCGCGGCCTTGTATTCCTCCCGCGCAATCATCAACTGCCCCCGCGCAGCGGCCTCTGCAGCGCGCGCTCCCGCCAATGCCGCCTGAGCCAGAGACACCTCTGTCGAGGTAATTTCCCCAACCGTAAACCGATCCTTCGCGGCGCGTAACTGTTCGGTCAGAAGACGCACATTATTGGCCCGAAGCAGCGCAGTCTCATGCGCAGAACGCACCTTCAGGAACGCAGAAACCGCGCGCAACAGGACGTTTTGCTCCACGCCCACCAGCATATCGCGCGCCATCATGACATTCTCGCGCGCCATATCCGCGCTTAGCGTCGAACGCCCGAAATCATACAGAGTCAAACCGGCGGTAATCGTCGCGGAAAGCGACTTCTTATCGGTTATACCCGGAACGCCCTCAACATCCGTACGGCTCCAGCGGGCGTTAATCGCGTAATTGATCACGGGACGGAACGCCGCCTGCGCGATGGCAAGATCCTCATCCTTTGCGCGCAGCAACGCACGCTGCTGATCCAGCAGACCGGAATTACGGTACGCTGACACCATCGCATCCGCGAGGCTCTCCGCCCGCATCACCTGAGGCACCCCCACGAGGACGGAAAGCAGCGCCGCCAAAATGCCGAATTTCTTCATCATATCCCCGTATATCCCCATATCTCTTACCAAATCGTTACCAGATTCGCTTTTTTCAGCCTAAATTCGATAAAACTGTACGCTTTCTGGTAACCACGATTCTTTCCAAGCAAGAAACCCTTGGCACATTCGCCGTTCAGCCGCAACCGAACACCCATACACCACCCGCAGAAAGAACCGGGAAAATCATTAAAAAACAAATACTTGCCGCGTTCTCATAGGCTCCGAAACCAGCCTTGGCGACGTGACCTGCCCACCGTTTTTCCCCCACTGTGTCCGCAATACCGCACTCCCCGCCCCACAATTCCTCCCTCGAATCGCCAAACCACAAATTCCCCTTGCACTCCCCGCCGGACCTACCTAAACCCGACCCACACCACGAAGGCGAGTTGGCGGAGTGGTGACGCAGCGGATTGCAAATCCGTGTACACCGGTTCGATTCCGGTACTCGCCTCCATTTAATTTCAAGCACTTAGCGGATTTTTCACTTTAGCTTGAAATCCCGTCTAAGCAAATGTCTAAACATTCTGTTTTTGTTCTGTTCGTTTTGCGGGCCAAAAACGGGCGGGGTGTCATGGTTTTTTCCGGCGGCTTTGGGCTTCGATTGCCCGCACGCGCTGACGGATTTGCTGGGTGTAGTGTGCGACCATCTTGGGGCTTTGCCCGGTGACAGCGGCCACCAGTTCGTCATTGCATCCCGCTTCGACCAATTCGCAGGCCGCATTGTAGCGCCAGCTGTGAATGTCGAAATCCAGCGCTCCGATGTCTTCCCTAATCTTCCGAATGGCCTGCGAAGCGCCGCGATATGACCAGCGATTGGTCGCGCGGTAGTTCGTCAGCATGAACAGCGACCGGCGCGGTGCCGCGTCCAGCGCTTCTTGAAGCGCGGGCACGATGGGCACCCAAAGCCGTTTCCCGGTCTTGTTTTGTTTGACCGTTATTCCCCCGTCCTGAATGTCGCCCCACCGCATTTCCAGCACATCACCGATGCGCTGGCCGGACCCAAGGCACAATTCCATCAGTAAGCGTTCGCGCGTGCCAAGGGGCGCGGCTTCGCGGAAATCATCTATCAGGCTTTGTGGCCATGGCAGGCGTGGGTCAGTGCCCACCTTCAGCAGCGACACGCCCTTGGCGGGGTTATCGGTACGCCACCCAAGGTCGATGCAGTGTTCCATCAGGATGCGAATGACCTTCACCGCATAATTCGCAAAGTATGGCTTTTCGGCGTTCTGGTCGCGCAGGCGGATGACATCTTTGCGCTGCAGATTGGCCGGGTTCAGCGGTCCAAACCGTTCGTCAATAAAAGCGGTGTACTTGTCATAATCTAGCGCCGTGCGTGGCTTCAAATTCCGATAGCGCGACGACTTGTGGTAGCTGCGAATGAGCGCGGAAAAGCTGCGGCGCAGGACTTTGGGCTGTTCGTCACCCTTCAGGATGGCGGCATATTCAGCCCAAAATTCAGGGGTTCCGAAGTCCGCCTTGATCTTTTGCGAAGGCCAGCCGCGCCGCTGAAAATATAGCCCATTGCGTTGTCGGTATATGAATTTAGGAAGCTCCCGCTTTGTCATATCGCATATCCACTTTGTCAAATTCCGAAAGGTTTTCCGG
>PDWI01001423.1_pt1 | contig 37914 bp, 34 predicted proteins | sample 1430891 | NCBI WGS metagenome assembly PDWI01 (sample SAMN01162508, study PRJNA174530) | Oral metagenome, whole genome shotgun sequencing project. | biome: Marine environment; feature: Marine mammal; material: Swab sample of the gingival sulcus; isolation source: swab sample of gingival sulcus... | reverse complement strand
AAAACTAAAAGTGAAAAGTGAAAAATGAAGGTTGTCGCTTTGCTTTTTTATTTATTAAGATCTCTTTCCTATTTTTACTTCTTTTTCAGATAAAAAAGAAGAGCTTTTCTTTCTTTTGGCTACAAAAGAAATGCCCAAAAAAGTTTATAGATTTTGGCAAAAATCTTAAAACTTTTCCTAGACTGATAGATAAAAGTTTAATTTTCGATAAATCTTATTTTTCTTAAGTCAACAGCATTGAGGTTTTATGTCTACCCTTAGTTTTCTAACACCACTCATATAAGGTTCTTAGTTTAATAGTTTCGATAAAGTTAACTACTATACATAATCTTTTAAGGTCACAATTTGTTACCATAAAGGTAGAGGAAGAATATAAATCTTTAAGATCGCAAAATGCGACCTTAAAAACAGGAAGAGGTCAACATAGAAAATATATGCCTTATGTTTTTACAGAACAAGGTGTTACCATGCTTTCAGCGGTATTAAAGAGTAAAACAGCTATACAGATGAGTATCAAAATTGTAAAAGCATTTATTGATATGAGAAAGTTTATATCTCAAAATGCTCAAATATTTGAAAGATTAAATAATATTGAATCCAATCATTTAAAATATAAAATTGAAAGTGATGAAAAGTTTGATAGATTGTTTAAAGCATTAGAGTCAAAAGATATAAAGCCTAAGCAAGGTATTTTCTATAATGGACAGATATTTGATGCTTATGTTTTTGTTTCTGATCTAATAAGAAAAGCTGAAAAATCAATAATTTTAATTGATAACTATATAGATGAATCTGTTTTAACTCTTTTGGATAAAAGAGAAGAAGGTTGTAAAGCTACTATTTATACTGAAAGGTTGAATCAGCAACTAAAATTGGATTTAGAGAAACACAATAAACAATATCCTTCAATAGATATAAATAAATTGAAACGATTTCACGATAGGTTTTTGATTTTGGATGAAAAGGAGATTTACCATATAGGAGCTTCTTTGAAAGATTTAGGTGAAAAAGTTTTTGGATTTTCAAAATTTTCCGATTCAAATTTAAAACTTTTAGAAAAGCTATAAAGGTCTTATAAAATTATGGTCTCCACAAAAAAGGGTATAAAAAATCCACCCTTTTAAGATCTGTTTTAAAAGGTTGTAAACATAGAAATTATGACAAAATTAACCAGTAGAGAGTGGTTGTTTTGAAAATATTTTTTTTGGCAAGCATTACAACAGCTAAATAATACTATCCAAGAACTTAAAATAATCATCTAAGTTATGATTCTCTTCTACAAATTTTCTGTAAGATTTAGACTCATACTCTCCTTTGATCATCTCAAAGATTTCACCCATATAATCAAATATAAACTTTTCATCAAAGCAGATTTCAGCTCCTGGCCATGAATGGATTATTGGTTTTATTCCCATAGCCATACACTCCAATATATTAAAGGGTAAACCCTCTCTATAGCTTGTTGAGATTATATAGTTGGTGTTCTCCAATCTTTTGATCATAGTATCTTGATCAATATGACCATGTAAGGTTATAAACTTCTCCAATTTTAACCTTTTCACCTGATTATGGAAATATCTTTCAGGAATCTCTTTTGAGATTGATCCTCCATCTAAAGCAAATTTTCCAAAAATATCAAATCTGTATCTACTATCTTTTTCTGTAACCATTTTAATTATCTGTAATAGTAGTGATATGTTTTTTGTTTGTATAAGATGTCCAATATAGGCAAAGTTGAATCCGTGGGTTCTTTCCTTAAATTTAAATCTATTTAGATTAATACCTTCACTTTGATATACAAGAGTATCAAGATTGTTTAAAGTAGGGAGTTTACTCTTTAGATACTCCATAATTTGAGGTGAAATAAATATTATTTTGTCCACTTTTTGCCACTCTATAGAGTCAAGATACGGCAGGTAAGCTTCATAGCTGTGTAATCTTGTGATAAGTTTACACTTTTTTGGAAGCTGTGATATTTGTAAAAGATTAAAGTCTGCCCACTCTAGCCATAAAATATCACTCTCTTTATAAGCCAGTGCCAAGCTTTCACTTTTGGTTGCATCATATACTTTAAGATCATACCTTTTTTTTAGATGAGAGATTGTGTTTTTCATAAAGTTTAGATTGTTATTTTGAGCTAAAACTCCAAGCTTTTTTCTTCTCTCATTAAGCAGTTTTGATTTTTGATCAACATATTTTAGGAAATACTCACCACCTCTATTTTCCCAATCTCTGTAGTATCTGTAAAAGATTTCGTTACAATATGTTTTAAGATCAATATCTACATTCTTAGGCAAGATATATCTTTTATCAAGATTTTGTATCATATCGAACATGGCTTTTGAGTTTACTTTACATCTCTCTTTTGTCTTTTGGGAGTTGCTGTTTCCATGCCTTCTATAGTAGTAACCTTTTAGATTATTACATCTTTTAAACCTTATCTTATGACTAAACTTTGTTAAGAATAGGTAATCTTCGCAGGTTGATACAGAATCGTACTTTCCCAGATTTTTAAAAATATCTTTTCTTTTGATAGATCCTGAATTTGGAATTACGGAAGCAGCTTTGGCAAATAGATCTTGAGAGATTTCCTCATTATTTCTATATGTTTTATACTCCCAACTTTCATTAGTTACTACACCATCAGAACTCATTAAGGTTAAAAAATGGGGATAGTAGTAATCAAAGTTTGGATACTTTTTTACACAATAGATAAGCTTTGAGAGATACTCTTTCTCTATAATATCATCACTGTCAATACCTATTACAAAGGTTGTTTTACTTTTCTCTATGGCAAGATTCATACCTTCGGCAAAACCTTTGTGATTCTGCTCTAATACTTTAATCCTGTCATCATCAAAAGATTTAATTATATCCAAAGTGTTATCTGTTGATCCATCATCTACTATTAAAAAATCAAAATGGCAGAAACTTTGGCTTAAAACAGATTCTATAGCTTCTCTAATATATTTGGCTTGATTGTATGTTACCATAAATACTGTTAATATCTTTGATCCCCTGTAAGGTTTAGGGTTTGGAGGTAGCAACTCTTTGAAATCTACCTCTTTTTTTTCATTTTTTAGGGAACCTAAAAGGTTTTTCAGTTGTTCGTTTTTCAAGTTTTCACTTATAGTATTAAGGTAATAATAGGCTGTTTTTAGATCATTAAGTTTTAAGAATCTTGATCCCAAGTTTAGGAAAAGGGAGTCTTTTTCTTTTATATTCATTCTGTCCAATACATTTTTAGGATACAGTTTTTTTATGAGATTTTTTACAACGGCTACATCATAAGAGTAATCTTTCCCTCCATCTCCTGAAAGCTGATTTTCATGTACTCTGTAATTTAATAGTACTTTTGGAACCAGTTTAAATGTAACACTCATATCCATAGCTAATCTACACCAAAACTCATAATCCTGAGCTCGTGAGAATTGAGGATTATAGTTTCCAAAATGTTTATAAATTTCTTTCCTTACCAATGAGGCAGGGTCGCCAAATCCGGCTCTATAGATAAGTTCAAATCCTAGAGATTTTCTATCATAGTACCAATCTTTATAGTTGTGTCTATATGACCTTTCTTCAGAAAATATATTGTAGTTGCAATAGAAGATATCTACCTCAGGATACTCTTTGATATATTTTCTATACTGCAATATTGCATCACTATTTAAAGTGTCATCATCGCCAAGCCAGAGAATAAAATCCCCTTTGGCAATTTCAATACCCCTATTTCTTGCTATAGGAGCTCCGGAATGGTCTATTTTTAAGTAATCTATCTCAAAAGGAGAATCTTTTACAACCTCCTCCGTATTATCTGTTGATCCATCATCAATTACTACAACCTGATCCGGCATAGATTTTTGATCTCTGACTGAGGCTAAAGATTCTTTTAAAAAGTTTGCTCTATTATGAGTGAAAATTACAATTGATATATCCATTTTACCTTCTTGTTATACTCTTAGTCATATTTGCATAAGTATTATAGTTTTAAAAAACAGCTTTGAATCTCTATTTTCAGTAGATCTAAAACTTATAGAGTAATCAATAAATAGTTAGATTAACTCATACTATTTTTAATATATGTATATACAGGTAGAACAATCAAGGGGTAATAGTGTTAATTATGAATTATTGATCATACCCGTTCTTTTCAATTATTTATATCAGAGCCAATAGTTATTACTTTTCACTATTAATAATTATTATCGAGTATCATAATATATTGACTTTTTTTTAAGATTTATTATTTTAACCTTTTGATACAATATGTTTTTAATGTTAAAGATTAGGTATAGAGATTAAAATGAAAATACAGTTGCACGATAAATATTTTGAAAACTTCATTGATGAAAAAGAGCTTGATAAAATTATTTCTCAAGTTAGTGAAAAAATAAGGAATGAATATAAGGAAAGCTCAAATCTTGTTGTTATTGGAGTTCTTAATGGAGCTATCCCTTTTTTTAAAGATCTTATATTTAAGCTGCCGGAAGATATATCGATAGATTTTATTAAAACATCCAGTTATGGAGATGGAACAAGATCTTCCGGAAGAGTTAAGCTTCTTTTAGATAACCAACTTGACCTTACAGATAAGGATGTTCTCATAGTTGAGGATATAGTTGACAGTGGGTTGACTCAAAAGTTTTTAAAAGAGCATTTTAAGCTGAAAAAAACAAGGTCAGTTAGGGTTTGTTCTCTCTTTTATAAATCGTGTAATAATCTAACTAAAGATGCTCCGGAGTTCTTTGGTCTTGACATACCTGACTATTTTATAGTAGGTTATGGGTTGGATTATGCACAGAAGGGCAGAAACATTGGATCAATTTTAAAGGTTATTGAGTAGAATATATTGTTGCAACTATATTTCTTAAAATATTGTAGTTGTACTATAAAATTAAACAGGTAATAAAATGACAGAAGAGAATAAAAATAGTTCTAAAGAGAAAGAAGAGAATAAAAATATAGATCCAGAATTAAAAAAGAGTGATAAAAAGGAAAGCTCTCCACTAGATAAAACCCTTAAAAAGGAGCTTGATAACCTAAGGAAAAGAATGGGCTTTGAGGAAGGTAAGAGAAGACCTGACGGTAAAAGAGGTGAAAAGAGTGATGGTAATAATCAGTGGAAGAAGGGTTCCAAAACCTTTTTTATTTGGATTCTAATAGTTGGTGTTGCTTTAATTATTATGAACTTTATGGAGAACAGTAACAAGGTTAAAGAGTTCTCCTCAATAAATGAGTTTAATCAATATTTAGATAACATAAAGTCTGTAGAGATAACTAATATTGGTTCCTCTGCGGATGTTATCGGAGTTTTTAAAGAACCTGTTGAGTTTAGCTCGAACGGTGTTAATACAAAGTTTAAAAACTTTTCCATAACCTTTCCTTTTATTGAGATGAATCAAGCAAAAGAGTGGGAAAAAAGTGGTGTAGAAGTAAAGTTTATAAAAGAAGGTGTTGGTTTTACCAGTATTTTACTTTCAATGATACCATGGCTTCTAATTATCTTCCTGTGGATATACTTACTTAGAAGAATGCAGGGAGGAGGAAGTCAAGGCGGAGGAAAAGGAATTTTTACTTTTGGCAAGAGTAGAGCAAAGCTTTATTCCGGTGATCAAAATATTATTACTTTTAGAGATGTAGCGGGTGCTAAGGAAGCTAAAGAGGAGCTTGAAGAGGTTATTAGTTTTCTTAAAAATCCTCAAAAATATAATGAGATAGGAGCTAAAATTCCTAAAGGTGTCCTACTTCTGGGATCTCCCGGAACAGGAAAAACTCTATTGGCAAAGGCTGTGGCCGGAGAAGCTGATGTTCCTTTCTTCAGTATGAGTGGTGCAGATTTTGTTGAGATGTTTGTTGGTGTGGGAGCTTCAAGGGTAAGAGATCTCTTTGAGCAGGCAAGAAAGCAAGCTCCTTGTATAGTATTTATTGATGAGCTTGATGCTGTTGGAAGACATAGAGGAACCGGTATTGGTGGTGGAAATGATGAGAGAGAGCAAACTCTTAATCAATTACTTGTTGAGATGGATGGTTTTGATACTAAAGATACTATTATTTTAATTGCTGCCACAAACAGACCTGATGTCTTGGATCCTGCACTGCTAAGACCCGGAAGATTTGACAGACAGATAGTTGTGGACAGACCTGATGTTAAAGCTAGAGAGCAGATTTTGAAAGTTCACGCTAAAAAGGTAAAGATATCAAAAGATATTGATATGGAGGTTATTGCCAAGAGTACACCGGGGATGAGTGGTGCTGATCTTGCCAATATTATAAATGAGAGTGCTCTTTTAGCGGCAAGAAAAGGTAAAAGACTTATTGATAACAGTGATCTTGAAGATGCTAAAGATAAGATTATGATGGGTGTTGAAAGGAAATCGGCAATCATTAATGATAAGGAAAAGGAGCTTACTGCCTACCATGAGGCAGGTCATGTTTTGGTTGCAAAGTTTACTGAAGATAGTGATCCTGTTCATAAAGTAACTATTATCCCTAGAGGAAGAGCTTTAGGTGTTACCCACTATATTCCTATTGAGGATAGACATAGTTATTCAAGAAAATATATTATGTCAAAGTTGTTACATCTTTTAGGTGGTCGTGTTGCTGAAGAGGTTATATTTAATGATGTGACTACCGGAGCCGGAAATGATATTGAGAGAGCTACTGATCTTGCTAGAAAGATGGTTTGTGAATGGGGTATGAGTGATGATGTAGGTCCTATCCACTACGGTGTTAAGAATGAGGATCCTTTCCTTGGAAAACAGCTTACAAGAACCTCATCTGTTTCAGAGAAGATTGGAAATAAGATAGATACTGCTATACAAAATATTATTTTTGAGGCTTTAGAGGATACTAGAAAAATTATTACTGATAATATTGATAGATTGCACGACCTTTCAAAAGAACTCCTTGAGAAGGAAACTCTTGAAGGAGATGAAATTGACAGAATTTTAAAGCTTGGAAAATTTTCTGAAGAGGATACAGAATTAGTAAAGGATAAAGAGATATCTGCTAATTAGGAGTGGTTATGATTGACAATGTTAAAGATATAATGAAAAGAAAGTTTGAAGCTGACCTTAGGAAGAAAGAGGAACTTAGGAATTTTGATTTAACGAGTTCTCAAATTTTTGAAGATGAGATGATAAAAAAAGAGCTGTTTTATGACCAAAGGGATAAGTTCTTTAGGGATAAACCTGGCTATAAGAAGATTATTAATAGCATTGGTGAAGAGGAGTGGATAAGTGAAGAGGAGTTAAAAAAGAGAGATGGATACTTAAATTTTGAAGATGACATGGAAGATGCTGCTATTCATCAAAAAAGATTGTTAAGTAAGTATTTTTTAGTTTCATTTGTTATTATTACTCTTTCACTTGTTGTAATATTTTTTCTTATTGAGAATAAGGGATATATTGAGATTAGTGCCAATAAGAAAGGTGTTGAAATCTTTTTAGATGATGAACTTGTGAGTTTAACTACAGGAAGGATAACTACAATAGAAGATGTAGTAACCGGTAAACATACCATTAGATTGGTGAAACAAGGGTTTAAGGTTAACCCTCGTTTTGTTGTTGTTAATGTTCTTAAAAGTGATCCAAAATCCCCTGTTCCTACAAAAGTTGAATTTGTTGTAGATTCTATTGTTGAACATAAAGAAAAGATTATAAAATAGGATGTGGAGATTTATTGTTGTAATAATCCTCTTTATCTCTTGTACTGAAGATTTTAAGGAAACTATTATACCTCAAGAGAATCTTTATAAAACCTCTCCCTCAAGTTTCATGGAGAGGTTTTATTGTTTATATAAATCTGAAAAAGAAACTATTTACCCCAAAGATTATCTTAGCTTTAGAGACTCATTAAAACTATTCGGAAATATTAGTTATAGAGAACTCTCTTTAAGAGATACTCTTATGAATTTTAATAAGTATGATTCATTAAATATTGAGTATATGACAAATTTTAGAAACCCTTCCTATAAAAATAGTTCACCTTTCTCAATTTTTGATCAGATTGTATCTTCCTATGATTACGGTGTTTTTATTTCAAATAGTGTTGATTTGGAACAGTTTGATACTCTCTTAATGGATTATAATGGTTTCGAAAAGTGTTTGGTAAAGGTTCTTAAAGGAGAGTTTGATTCTTCTGAAAAATATCTTGGAAATCTTAAAAAAGATGAGAGAATATATATTCTTCTTAACTATTCCAAAGAGAGATTGAAAAAGTATGGATACTCATCCCACAGAGATCTCGCTAAGGAGTTTGAAACTAGAGATATCTCCAGAGTTGATCTTTATTATCTTTTTGCTATTAAATTTATGAGAGACAGAAAGTTTGTAAACTATACAAAAGCTTATCAATTATTTGATATCTACTCATCATTCTACAATAAAAGTGATATATACAACTTTATGGCTTTTTGTAGAATGCAGAATGGTTATGAAAAGGAGAGTGTAGATCTTTCAAGAAAGAGTGTTATTCTGGATTCTTTGGATTGGAGAAACTATTTTCAATATGGATCAAATCTTTATCATTTAGATAAAGATAAAGCAATAGATATTTTTAATAAAGCTATAGCTCTTGGAGATAGCTTGGATTCCCACCTCTATCTGGGAAAGATCTACTATGAAAAAGGTGATTTTGAAAAAGCTATATTTCATTATAGAGAGAGAATGAGGCACTCTTATGGTAATCAATACTATAGAAGACAGGCAGCCAAAGGTATTAGAAAGTGTTTGGAGCAATTAAAAAATGATAAAGATTAAAAATTTTAGTTTTAAGAAAGAGAATCCTACTATAATGGGGATCTTAAATCTTACCCCTGATTCTTTCTCTGATGGTAATAGATATACAGATATGGATTCGGCACTAAAACATGTTGAAAAAATGTTAAATGATGGTGCAGATATTATTGATATTGGTGGAGAATCTTCAAGACCAGGATCTATGCCCGTTTCACTCAATGAGGAGTTGGATAGAGTTTTAGGTATTACGGAAAGGGTTATAGATAGTTTTGGTTGTTGCGTAAGTATTGATACATATAAGGGTGAAGTAGCTGAGGAGACTCTTAAACTCGGGGCTTCAATGATAAATGATATTTATGGATTAAGTCGATCACCCGAAATAGCTTCCATTACGGCAAAATATGGTGCTGCCTTATGTATAATGCACATGAAGGGAGATCCTCAAAATATGCAAAAAAATACGGAGTACAGTTCTATCTCTACAGATGTATTTAACTTTCTAAAAGAGAGGTATAATTTTGCTCTATCCGAAGGGGTGGATAGGGAATCCATAATCTTAGATCCGGGAATAGGTTTTGGTAAGAGTGTTGAGGGGAATTTAGAAATTATAAAAGATCTTAAGATCTACAAGGATTATAACCTTTTGATAGGAACATCCAGAAAAAGTTTTATAGGAAAAATCCTTAATCTAGATGTAGATAAGAGGCTTTCTGCAACCATCTCCTCAAATGTAATTTCATTTTTAAATGGAGCTTCCATATTTAGGGTTCATGATGTTAAAGAGCATTATGAAGCACTAAGACTAGCATGCGATATTGTGAGGAGTTAATGAGAAAATTTAAGATACTATTAACTAATGATGATGGTTACACAGCTGAAGGTATACGAGCTTTATACAAGGTTCTTAAAGATGAGTATGACATCTATTTAGTGGCTCCTGAAACTGAACAGAGCGGTTTTTCTCACAAGATAACACTCAAAATACCTCTTCATCTTCAAAAAATTTCAAAGAGTGGTTGTGAAGGGTTTAAATTAAATGGCACACCTACAGATTGTGTTAAACTTGCTCTTCAAAACCTATACAAAGGTGAGATAGATCTTGTTCTTTCAGGTATAAATAGAGGGTCAAACAATGGAATAAGTGTTCATTATAGCGGAACTGTAGCGGCTATAGTTGAGGGCAAGTTTTATGGGAAAGCCGGTGTTGCTGTTTCTCTGTTTTCCTATACCGATGAAAAGTTTGATACAGCAGCAGAGTTCATAAAAAAGTTTCTGGATAAACATATAGAAACAATTGTTGAAAGAGGCTCTCTTCTAAATATCAATATACCTGATCTTGAAAGCTATAGTTTTGATAATATCTCATACTGCAATCAAGGTCTTTGTAACTTTAATGGTGATTATAGATTTATTGAGCATTTAGGTAGACAGTTCTATTGGGCAGATGGTCCTGAAAAAGAGGTCGATCCTAAAAGATTTGATGACGATTCTGAGATCTTAAAAAATAGAATAACTATCACTCCACTAAAGGTTGACTTGACAGATTATGAGGAGTTGGAGTATTGGAAAAGATAGGTTATTCAATAATAGTTCCTGTTTTTAATGGAGAAGAGACGTTAAAAATATGTTTAGAGGCTATAACCTCTCTAAGATTTTCTAATTTTGAGATCATTGTTGTTGATGATGGTTCTACCGATAAAACATCGGATATTATTGATTCTTTTGATAAGGTTATAAAGGTAACTCTTCCCCAAAACAGAGGAAGGATATCTTCCAGAGTTGAGGGTGCTAAGAGAGCAAGCTACAATAACCTAATCTTTATAGATAGCAGGATTATTGTAAAGGATAGAGATCTAATAAACATTATAAAGAAGATAGGTTACTTACCTCTAATGGTTGGAGAGCTTAGTGAGGATAAGTATAGATCTGATTTTGATACAATTTTTTATCTAATAAGAAAAAAGTATTATTGTCCATACTTCCCTCAAAGAGATTATAATAGAGAGCTTTGGATAGATAGAGATAATTTTAAAAGAGCACCAAAGGGTTTTGGCCTTGTAGCTATAGAAAAGGATCTTTTTTTTAAGATTCAACCCTCAGAAATGGTGGCGGATAATAAAAGTGTAAGTGATGATACCCTCCTCTTTCACAATCTGGTATTCAAGTATAATATCAAAATACTTCGCCATACAGATATAAGGGTTGATTATATTCAGAGAGTTAAAAGTAATATAAAAGGTTGGATTTACCACAGGGGAAAACTTTGGGCTGATTTTTATCTAAAAGGTTTAAATCTCTTCACGCTTATCTACCTTTTACTTCATCTAACTATACTCATTGGGTCTATAATTTACCCAATGAGCTTATTAGTATTTCCTCTTCTAGGGCTTATTATAGTTTCAATCTATCTTGCAGAAAATTTAAAAGATTTTATCATCCTAATAAAAAAATTACCTATATTGTTATTTCTGTTCTATCTTGGAACCCTTAAAAAGATCTTCAATAGGCTATTTGTATGAAGAAAAAGATATTTATCTATATTGCACTATCTATTGTATTAGCCTTTTTTATCTATAAGTCAGATTTTGATTTTTCTCTCCTACTAGATATTACGGTTCCACAATTCTTAGGGCTTTCCACTCTATCAATTTTAGGATTTTTTATTGGTTCATTATACTTTTACACGGGATTCAAAATTTTTGGTGTAAAAGAGAGTTTTAAGAACTATTTTTACTATACTGTAGCATCCTATTTTTTAAACTATCTACCATTGAAGATAAATCTAATATTTCTAGGTGATTTCTTACGGAGAAAACATGGATTAGGAATAAAAAAGTATAGTGTAGTGATACTATTAAACTATCTTTTAATAGTATCTTCTGCCATTTTACTTGCCTTTTATCTACTATTATTTGATGATATCTCTATATTTCTATCATATTTCATAGATCTAAAATCTAAACTTCCAACTGTTTGGATAGTTTTATCTCTTATACTTACAATATTTCTAATTATTTTATTTGTATTGAAAAAAAAGGATAGATTGAATTTTTTTAACTTGTTTGAGTTTTATAGCCTGTTGAAAAGAAATTTAGTCTCAATTCTTTACTTAAAACTATATGTTCTATTACAGATTTTAATTTTTTCAGGAAGATTGTATATTGTATTTCTCTCTTTAGGTATTGATATAAGTTTCAATCAAGCACTGTTTTTTGGACTTATATCAAACTTCTCTTTTCTCTTTAATTTTACACCAGGTGGTATAGGGGTTAAGGAAAGTTTATTAGGATCTCTGACTTATATAACTATGGGAAATTTTGAAGTAGGGGTTGTGGCATCTCTATTAGATAGAACTATAAATTTTTTATGGGTTCTTATCTTCGGTTCATTTTCATTAAAAACACAATTAAAGGAATATGTGGATGAATGTTGAAGAGTATGCAAAAAAGCATAAACATCTTATTGGAGTAGAAATACCAAAAACCTTAATTACTCTTTTAAAAACTAAAGAGTTTAGAAGTTATGCAGATCTAGGTTGTGGTGGTGGAGCATTCCTATATTCCATAAATAAACTTAATATTTTTAAGGATAGAGATATAGAGGTATTTGCAGTTGATCTCTCAGAGATAAGGCTAAAAAATATTAAAGATATAAATATAAATTTTACACCTATTAAAGCTGATGTAACAAATATTCCTCAATTTTCTGATAGTTCCATAGATTTTATAACTACAACCCAAGTTATTGAACATGTAGATGATGAGATGATGCTCAAAGAGATATATAGAATTTTAAGTAGAAATGGAACAGTATATTTAACAACTGTATTTAAAAAATCTCCTTCTTGGTATTTTTATAAAAATGATAAAGGGGAATCTGTTTTAGATCCTACTCACATAAGAGAGTATACAGAGGAATCACAACTATTTGATATTGCAGAAAAGCTGGGTTTTAGAATAGAGTTAAACAGAAAAGAGAGGTTAAGTTACTCTTTGCTAAATTTCTTAATAAAAAAACTTAGACTTCCGGAAAAATTAAAGGTAAAACTATCATCTGTAGACAAATATTTAAAGATACCTATTCCAAGATATTTTATCTGGGAAATAGTGTTAGTGAAAAAATAATAAGAAATAACTGATCTTTTATAAAATAATCTGAGCTTGATATGGAATTTCAATATATTATTACTTAATAGTTAAAGTTTAGAAATCTGTTTCATGAGATAGGAATGTTTTGAGATCATTTATAAAACCTATAAATTTTAGGATTAAACATTTTTTTTATAAAAATATTTTTTATTATTTGCTTTTTTGCTAGAATTTATTTATTAATAGGATTATTTTTTATTTAGCTATATATGTAGTATAAATTAAAAAAGTTACTTAGCATAGATGATAGATCTCTTACCTTTTGTGGTGAGTGTTTCTTTCATTTTTTATGTTTAAAAAGTAAATATTACTTAATTTTTAAATTAAGGCTTTACATTATTAGGGGGAACTAATGGCAAGACCGGTTAAAAAATTGGTTAGTATTGAAAATGCAGCAATAGAGCTTTTTGCTGAAAAAAGTATAACAGGAACTGTTATAAAAGATATTGCTAAAAGAGCGAATGTTACAGAAGGTGCTCTTTATAGGCATTATGTTAGTAAAGATGAAATGGCTTGGAAGCTATTTGAAAGAGAACTGAACGCTTTTTCTCAAGGTTTAAAAGAAATTTTTCTAAACAGTGAGGGAACAACAGAGGAAAAGGTTTTAGAGGGAATAGATTATCTCTACAGCTATTATGATGAGAAGCCAAGTCAGTTTGCTTTTATTCTCATAACTCAGCACAACTTTAAGGAAAGAGATTGGTTAACAGAGAGTGATAATCCTACAGATCTTCTTTTCAGTATTATTGGGAAAGATATTACGAAAGATATAAACCCTGAAATTTTTAGCGGTGTACTTATGGGTATAGTTCTTCAGCCAATTGTAATGCATTGGTATGGAAGGTTTTCATACGATATTAACGAGATAAAGAAAAATGTTATAATGGCGGCTAAAAAGCTTTTTATCTAGTAATCGGGTAAATTTCTGTTTTTTCTGTGGGGTAGATTTTCTCTACCCCACAGCTGTCTTTAGTTTTTTATGATGAAAGATTTAATTTATTTTAGCTGTTTATAGAAACTCTAATTTTTATAAAACTTCAGAATATATATTTTTAGATTTCTATATGATGAATAATATTTCTCTTTTTTCTTGCATAAAATTAAGTATTTATTTATTATTGTAGTTATCACCCTTTTAATTAGGGTGTGTAGGTTTAGGTATAAAAGATTACTATTATTTAATTAGAGGTATATATGATTAGGGTAATTATTGTTTTATTGGGATCTTTTCTTTTAAAGCTTAGATATAGAATTAAAATAGTCGGTTTGGATAAAATAGAGGATAAAAAATCTCTTCTTTTTCTTCCAAATCATCCTGCTTTAATAGATCCTTTAATCCTGTTCTCTTTAACCTATTTAAAGTATAAAATAACACCTCTTTCAGATTCTGCACAGGTTAACAAACCTCTTGTTAATTTTTTTACAAAACATTTTGATCCTATAAAAATTGATGAAGTTATTTTAACTAGAGATAAAGATCAGGCTTATAGATCTCTTGATAGGGTTGTAAATGCTTTAAACATTGGTAAGAATATGATTGTTTATCCTTCAGGGAGAATATTTAGAAGCAATAGGGAAGATTTAAGAGCTAACTCCAGTGTTGAATATATTCTTAAGAATGTATCAAATGTAAATATTGTTAAGGTTAGAACAAATGGATTGTGGGGGAGCTCTTTTTCAAGAGCTAATGATAATAATCCTCAAATTTTTAAACATTTTTGGAAATTTTTTGCAGCAATAATTTTAAATCTAATATTTTTTCTTCCTAAAAGAGATATTACAATAGAGTTTGAGCCGGATAGTAACTTCCCTAAGAACGGAAATAGAAGGTATATTAATCAATATCTTGAAAATTTCTATAATAAAAAGATTGATGAAAATAGGGTTGTTCCACTTTTCCCTTGGGAGGGTAGATCTCCAAAAATTATTATTGAAAATAGTATTGATAATGTTCAAAAAGATATTTCATCTATCTCTGAAAGGGATTTTTCTTTAATCAAGAACAAGATTTTTGAGTTGAGTGGTATTGAAAATATTACTCCTGAAATGAAATTAGGAAATGATCTTCTTCTTGACAGTTTATCTGTTGTTGAAATCACATCATGGATTGAGAAGGAGTATGGGGTTACTGTTGATAATCCTGAAGGTTTGATTACGGTTGCTGATTTAATGCTTGCCACTAAAGGTTTCTCCGAAGTATCTAAAACAGGTAAAATAAAGATAGATCAGAGATGGTTTGAGAGCTTAAGCAAGGGGAATATTGTTATAGATGACTCTGAAAATTTAACCGATGCTTTTATAAAGCAACTTTCTAAGAGAGGTAGAAATATTATTGTTGCAGATCAGATTTCGGGTGTTAAGACATACAGAGATTTAGCAACAGCCATATTTGCCCTAAAACCTCATATTTCATCTTTTAACGGTAATAGGATAGGTATTATGCTTCCTGCTTCCGTAGGTTTTACCTCTATTTTATATTCAACTCTTTTTTCCGGAAAAACACCTGTAATGTTTAATTGGACAACAGGAGATAAAATTTTTTCAGAATGTGTTGAAAAATCTAAGGTAAAAACAATAGTTACAACAAAAAAAATGATCCAAAAGCTTAAATCTCAAGGTTATGATTATAGTAGAGTTAATGTGAATTTTGTTTATATTGAAGATATTGGTAAAAAAATAGGTCTTTTCTCAAAGATTAAAGCAAAGTTTAATGCTACTTTTAGATATAAGAGCCTAAGAAGAGAGAATATTGGTAAAGTAGCTGCAATTCTTTTTACATCGGGATCTGAAAATCTTCCAAAGATTGTTCCTCTTTCTCATAAAAATATTATCAGTAACTATAGATCATACCTTAAGTTTGTAGATTTTATATATGAGGATTCTCTTCTTGCTGTTCTTCCTCCATTTCACTCTTTAGGACTGTCTTGTGGTGTTTTTATGCCTGTTTCAAATGGTATTAAGACTGCTTATTATGTAAATCCCAACGAAGGTGGAATAATTGCAGATCATCTTAAAAGGTATAAGATTACTCACTATTTTACTACTCCTACATTTATAAAAAATCTTCTCCTTTCAGGAAGAAAGAATATTTTTAAAGATGTTAAACTTGTTATTACCGGAGCAGAAAAGTGTCCTGATTATATATACGATCAACTTGAAGAGCAGAATAGTAGAATCTTGGAAGGGTATGGTATTACAGAGTGTTCCCCTGTCGTATCCTTAAATCGACCTTCAAATCCACATAGGGGTTCTATAGGGGAAATTCTACCTTCATTTGATTTTCTTCTCATTGATCCTGATACCGGTGATCTTAGAGAGGATGAGGGTATCCTTCTAGTTAGAGGAGAATCTGTTTTTGAGGGGTATGAGGGAAATGAAGAATCACCTTTTGTTTATTATAATAACAAATTATGGTACAATACCGGAGATATAGTAAGTTATGACGGTGAAATTTTTAGATTTTTAGGAAGAAAGAAGAGATTTGTTAAGATTGGTGGTGAGATGATTTCTCTTGTAATGGTTGAGAATATACTTTTATCAAAGTTTAATGATAATAGCGAACTTCCTGTTTTAGCATTAAGTTCTACTGGTGATGATGATGTTAAAATAGTGCTTTATACAACTCTTGATCTTGAAAGGGAAGAGGTAAATAAAGTCATTATTGAGAGTGGATTAACTCCGCTTCACACCGTAAAAAAAGTTGTTAAAGTTAATGAGATTCCAATTTTAGGCAGTGGAAAGATAGATTATAAAAATCTTTCTTAGGAGAAAAAAGTCATAAAACAAAGAGTTTAGCTCTGCTCCTTTGGATCTGTTTTAACATAACTTTAAAGCTTTGTACTTTTTCTGTATACCCTACTTTAAGAAAGTTAAGAGTTGTTTTTTTGTTTGCTATTATAATTTATGGAAGGGTAAATTTTTTCTTTGTAAAATTTTTTATTATATTTACTTATTCCATACTGATTTTTACTACATTTTGTATTTAAATTAGTAATTTATTATAAATCTTTATATAAAGGAGTATATATGTCAGGTCATTCCAAATGGGCGACTATTAAGAGAAAAAAGGCTAAAACTGATGCAGCAAGGGGAAAGGTTTTTACAAAACTTATTAAAGAGATTACTGTTGCTGCAAGATTAGGTGGTGGAGAAGAGGACGCAAATCCCAGATTGAAGGTAGCTATCCAAAAGGCTAAAGCTGCAAATATGCCTAATGATAATATTGAGAAGGCTAGAAAAAAGGGTGCCGGAGAGCTTGAAGGCGTAAACTACGAAGAGATAAGTTACGAAGGATACGGACCGGGTGGTATTGCTGTTTTTGTTGAAGCTATGACAGATAATAAAGTAAGAACCGTATCTGAAGTGAGACATGCTTTTGCTAAAAATGGGGGAAATCTTGGTGAGAACGGATCGGTAGGTTGGATGTTCCATAAAAGAGGTCTTATCATCATTAACGCCGAAGGTCTTGATGAAGAGGAGGTAATGGAGTATTCATTAGAGCTTGGAGCTGAAGATTTTAAATCTGAAGATGATAATTTTGAAATATATACAACATTTGAAGATTATATAGCAATCTCTGAAGCTATGTCTGAAAAATTTGGAGAAGCTGTACTTTCATCTGAACTTACAATGCTTCCTGATAACTATACAAAGCTTGCTTCCGATAAGGTTAAATCTTTTATGAAGATGATTGATATGCTTGAAGATAGCGATGATGTTCAAGATGTTTATCATAATGCTGAGATTGATGATGCAGACATGGAAAACTTGTAGATTGTGTATAACTACTTGAGTAGATCCTATTTAGAGTATCGAGTTTTATATTCGATACTCTTATTTTTTCATTTGTCATTTTTTGTATAAGATAAAATATTCCTATATTTAGATATAGATAAAACAGAAATTATCCATACTTATAAGATTTGCTATCCAAATATGGAGATAAAGCAATCTTTTTATCTACTTTTAGGAGCAGAGTTTCCAGACTTTCGATAAATGAGTAGTACAAAAAATTGATTTTTTCCACACCCCGTTGCTTAAAGTAACAGGTAATTTGAAAATAAAAAATCTATGGTTTATAGTAGTAAGTTGAAGAAGGAGTTACAGATTGATTTTTTTTTGTGATATTATTAAAAATCATCTATTTTTTAATTTAATAATGAGATATAATTACAAAAATGAATAAGAGTTATCTTGTTTAGAAAATCATAAGTAGAGAGTTCGATATAAAAATACTTTTTTATATCGAACTCAAATTAAATAACTCTAGCCCTCTTCCTCAAATTCAGATAAAATTCTAAAAATTTCTCCGGAGTGTTGCATTCTTAACAACTCTCTATCTATTTTTCTGAATAACTCTTCTGAATTTATTGCTTCTTTAGGGATTCCTATATAAATAGGATCAATTCTAAATACAAGAGATGTTGGCTTAACATCGTCAATATCTAGGTTTGGATCAGATTCTCTCAAATATTCTAAAATTTTACTTCCAACATCTAAAATTTCAATAGTACAATCAATTTTACCGGTAGCAAGCATTCTCATTGCTTCGGTAGGACTGCTAAGCAAAACTTTCTCACAGTCTTCGTAGTTTACAAAATCTTCCGGATATGCAATTCCATCAATTACCCCAACCTTCTTTCCTTTTAAATCACTTAGAGAAGTAATACTCCCGGTATTAATAGAATTTTGAAAAATAGTATACTCAGCAAAATCGAGATTAGCCCTAGGATAGTGGTAATAATATTCCCTCATCCTAGTTTTAGATAAGCAAAGAACACCATCAACCATACCTTTTTCACCTCTTTCTAAACACTCTTTCCATGGTAAAAGTTTAAAGACAGGTTTTAGATTTAATCTTTCACAAACTCTTTTAACAATAGCAACACAGCGACCTTTAACCTGTTTTTGAGAATCGAGATAGTAATATGGTGGATAGTTCAATGAAACAAAAATTACAGAGTTACTGGCATTACTATCTAAAGCCATATCCACATCTTTCTTAAACACACTACTACAACTCGTAAAGAATATTATAGTACCCAACACCAAAAACAACGACAAGAACTTCTTAAAATTCATAAAATTTCCTCATAGCCTGATTAAATTACAATTAAACAACTTTAGCATAAATCCTTATTCAAAACCAATCATAGAAATTTCAATAATTTCCATAAGATCCTTGGAAGGTAAAATACCAAAAATAGAGCTTACAGGAATACCCTTTCTTATTACGACAGTTTGTGGGAGTCTTCGAAGCATAAATTTTTTCTCAATTTCTTCATCTTTAGCGTAGTTAACCAAAGAAATAGTGGCATCCCAACCCTTTTTTTGTAACTCTTTTTCAACATCCAGATAAATTTTATTCTGCATCTCAAAGCTTTTCTTATCCGTCGGATCTGAAAAAGTCATAAAGAGCAAACCCTCTTTTTCGCTATCAATAACCTTCTTAGCCTCTTTTGTATTATCACAAACAAAATATTTTTTGCTAAGAATTTTAGATTTGGTACCTACTTCCTTCTTCCTAACCTCAGAATTACACCCTGTAATTAGAAAAGTTAGAGATAACAAAAGTAACACTAGATAGACTACTCTTTTTTCCATTTAACCTCCTAAACCTTAATATTTTAACTGAAAAATTTACAAAGCTACTATGAAGTACCTAAGCCTATATTTTAATAGTCCATTTCAAAACCCCATAACTTGTAATAAAGCAATGTTTTGAAGATGTACTTACTTATCTAATTCCTTTTCAAAAGTACTTTGAATTTGGTAAATTTCTCCACTCAACTTCATTCTAGTAAGTTCCTTATTTATCCTTTCATAAAGCTCTTTTGAATTTTCAGTCTTCTTTGAAATTGCTAAATAAGATGGCTTGATAGAGAAAACAAGAGGCATCAAGTTACATTTTTCACCATTTTCAAGTTTCTTGAGATAAAAGTTTCCCGACTTAACATCCCCAATCATCACATCAATTTTCCCCATAGCTAATAATTGCATTAGATCCTCTTGAGTATTTCCGTAAACTTTGTCATATTCAGCATAATCCAAAAGTTCTTGGGGATAGATATAGTTATTAATAAATCCAACCTTCAACCCTTCGAGAGATTTTATTTCAACAATTTTTTCTCCTTTATAATTGGGAGAAGTGAAAACACCAAACTCTTCCAAAGCAGTTCCAAACCTAGGGAAAAATAGAAATCTTTCTCTCTCTTCAACCTTAAAGGTTGTCAAAATACCTTCAATTTCTCCACTCTCAACCTTAGACAAACAATCTTTCCAAGGAAAGATCTTAAAGTCTACATCCAAGTTGATATGTTCTGCCATCTTTTTTGTCACAGCAACAGCAGATCCTGTAATCTCATTGTCCTCATTTAGGTAGTAATAAGGTGCATAATTAGCAGAAGCAAAAACAACCTTTTTTGTTTTACCCATCAGTGGTAATGAGGAGAGCAGGACAATGATAATAACAATCAACTTTTCCATTTTCTCACCCTTTCTAATTATTAAAGATAAAAATTATCCAGATTCTACTGAGAATACTGTTTTTACAAACAGTATTCATAAATAAACTTTTCTAACATAAACAAACAAAACTAGGAATACAACTATAAAAAAGAGGAAAAGTAAAAAAAAGGTTTTTTTATGCTCCATGCCAACTATTATTATTTGAAATATATTGATGAATTGATAAAGAAACTAGAGATTGTTGTTATAGTACAATAAACAGATGATTCTTTAATAAAAAAGTCCCAATTTCTTGGGACTTTTTTATTAAAGATCTAATCATTCTTAACAGATTCTATTAAAATCTCAAGCATCTCTTGTGCTGCTTTTGAAATAACGGTTCCCGGTCCAAATACAGCCATTGCACCTGCTTTGAATAGGAAATCATAATCTTGTGCAGGAATTACTCCGCCAACAATAACCATAATATCCTCTCTTCCAAGTTTCTTTAACTCCTCAATTACTTGAGGAACCAAAGTTTTATGACCTGCAGCAAGAGATGAAACTCCAACAACATGGACATCATTCTCAACGGCCTGTTTTGCTGCCTCTTCAGGAGTTTGGAATAGTGGTCCTATATCAACATCAAAACCAATGTCTGCATATCCCGTTGCAACAACCTTTGCACCTCTATCATGACCATCTTGACCCATTTTAGCAATCATTATTCTAGGTCTTCTACCATCTAGTTTAGCAAACTCATCTGCCATTTTCTTAGCTTTGATAAAATCTTTATCCTCTCCTGCTATAGATGAGTAAACACCTGAAACCGATTTAATAACAGCCTTATGTCTTCCAAAGATAACCTCACAAGCATCGGAGATTTCTCCCAATGAAGCTCTTAGTTTAGCTGCCTCAACAGCTGCTGCAAGCAGATTACCTTTACCGGATTTTGCAATCTCTGTAATCTTATCAAGGGCAACTTTTACTTTTTCGTTATCCCTATTGCTTTTAAGCTCCTCAAGTCTCTTGATCTGACTCTCTCTAACTGCGGTATTATCAACCTCAAGAACATCTAAAGGATCCTCTTTTTCAAGCCTGTAACTGTTTACTCCAATAATCTGCTCTTTTCTTGAATCAATCTTGGCCTGCCTTCTGGAAGCCGCTTCCTCAATTCTAAGTTTTGGAAGACCTGTATCAATCGCCTTGGCCATTCCTCCAAGTTTCTCAACCTCTTGAATATGTTTCCAAGCCTTATTAACAAGTTCAGTTGTAAGCTTTTCAACATAGTAAGATCCACCCCAAGGATCAACAGCCTTACATATCTCTGTCTCATCTTGTAAGTATAACTGAGTATTCCTTGCAATTCTTGCAGAGAAATCTGTTGGAAGTGCAATAGCCTCATCAAGAGCATTTGTGTGTAGTGATTGAGTATGGCCTAGAGCCGCTCCCATAGCTTCAATACAAGTTCTTGCTACATTGTTGAAAGGATCCTGCTCTGTTAAACTCCAACCGGATGTTTGACTATGGGTTTTAAGCCTCATAGATTTTGAACTCTTAGGGTCAAACTGCTTAACAATCTTTGCCCACAACATTCTACCGGCTCTCATCTTAGCAATCTCCATAAAGTGGTTCATACCAATGGCCCAAAAAAATGAAAGTCTTGGAGCAAAAGCATCAATATTTAATCCGGCACCAACTCCGGCTCTTAAATACTCTAAACCATCTGCTAAGGTGTAAGCAAGCTCAATATCAGCAGTCGCACCGGCTTCTTGCATGTGGTATCCACTTATACTGATGGAGTTGAATTTAGGCATATTTTGAGAGGTAAACTCAAATATATCCGAGATGATTTTCATTGAGGGTTTTGGTGGATAGATATATGTGTTTCTAACCATAAACTCTTTTAAGATATCATTCTGAATTGTACCGGATAGTTTATCCATAGAAACACCCTGCTCCTCAGCTGCTGCTATATAAAAAGCCATAACCGGAAGAACAGCACCGTTCATTGTCATGGAAACACTCATCTTATCCAAAGGTATCTGATCAAAAAGGATCTTCATATCCTCAATAGAGTCAATAGCAACACCGGCTTTACCAACATCACCCCTTACCCTTGGGTGATCTGAATCGTAACCCCTGTGGGTAGCGAGATCAAATGCTACAGAGAGGCCCTTTTGACCTGCGGCAAGATTTCTTCTGTAGAAAGCATTTGATTCCTCAGCGGTTGAGAAACCTGCATACTGTCTTACAGTCCAAGGTCTAATAGCATACATGGAGGAGAATGGTCCTCTTGGGAAAGGTGGTACTCCCGGATCAAAACTAAGATGCTCATACCCTTCTAAAGATTCAGATGTGTAGAAAGGATCTACACTGATCTGCTCATTTGTAATCCATTTTTCATCAAAAACAGAAGAATCGAAACCAAAATCATTTTTGATCTCATTTTTTATATCAATATTTTTAAAATCTATCTTCATAATCTTTCCGTACTGAATTATTGTTGTTAAAAGCTTTTCTAAGATGATAAACACAAGATCTTACTTAAATAGTTGATCCTGTATCTTTGTTAACACATCTTTTGCATTTGCTTTAATATGTATAAAGTGATCAACTCCTGCCTTCTCTAACTCTTCAATAAGATCTTTAGGGTAACCTGCTAAAATAACAATATTTTCTTTATTATCATCTTTTGTCATTTTAGTTAATTCAGGGGCAATCTCTTTATACTCATCATCCGAGCTACAGATTACAATAATTTCAGCACCACTCTTTTTAAAGTTTTCAAAAGCATCTTCTACAGATTTAAAACCATTGTTATCAATAATATCAAAACCTGCCGATCCTAAGAATCCCATAGAGAATGTGGCTCTTGCTTTTCTCATGGTAAGATTACCAAGAGTAGCTAAAAATACAGTAATCCTCTTTCCTGTTTTCTTTGTATTCTCTTCAGTTCTTATCCTTATATTCTCAAACAGCTCTGTCGCTCTGTAAGGTTTTAGAGTGTTATCGGAACTTTCAGTATGGTATCTTTTGGAACTCTTAACAATCTCATCTTCATCGTTGTATGAAAAAGTTATCTCCTCTTTTTCAGGTAGAATTTCTAAAATATTAGGATACTGATTTGTTCCTACATAGATATCTCTTCTTCCGGAAAGATTTTTTTCTCTCTTTGCCTTAACAGCTAAAATATCATTTTTAATAGTTCCATCTAAAATAGATTTGACTATTCCACCATTATCCTGAATAGAGATAAATGTTTTCCAAGATTCCTCAATAAGTTTCGCTGTAGTTTTTTCAATAAAGTATGAACCTCCGGCAGGATCCACAATAGTATCAAAATGGCACTCCTCCTTCATCATAAGTTGAATATTTTTAGCAATTCTGTATGAGAACTCTTTAGGTTCATTTGTAACAATATCAAAAGGTAGAACAGTTAACTCATCAACACCACCAATAACGGAAGACATTGCCTGAGTTGTACCTCTAAGCATATTAACATTAGGATCAAACTTGCTCATGGTAAACTTAGAAGTTTGAGCATGTATATAAGTTTTACCCAGTTCTTCAGATACTCCCAGCTCCTTAACAACCTTATTAAAAAGGTATCTGAAAGCTCTGTATTTAGCAACTTCCATCAAATAGTACTGACCTGTTGAGAAGGTGAATTTTAAGCTGTTTAATAAATCCTCTAACTCAACCTTACCCTCTAATCTCTTAGCATATTCAACAAAAGTAGCAAGTGCTATAGCTATCTCTTGAGAAGAGTTTGCTCCTGACTCATGATATTTATTGAGACAGATATTTATAGCTTTAAAGTTAGGGTTCTCTTTAAGTTCATTTATAATTTCAGCTGTTTCATCTACTCTTTCATCAAGGTTTGAAAACTCTCCAATAAAAGCGAGCTCTCTTATAGGTTCATTATCTATAGAACCTTTAATTTCAGAAAGAGGAAGGTTTCTCTCTTCCAACAATCTTTTATAGAAAGAGAAAATCTCTTTACTCATCTTTCCACTATTAAAATTTATACCAACAGCTTCAACATAGACTCCATCAAATATTTTTTTGAAATCCTCATATCCTCTAAAGTTTATTCCTGTTGCAGTATTGGAAGATTTTAACATTCCACTCTTAATTCTATCATCAAATCTAAGAGTTATTGATTCAACCCCAATATTGAGAGCTCTCTTTATATAGCTATTAGCTTCATCAACATTAGAGTTTGAGATCTCTTGGCAAATAGACCAATCATTTTTTTGATCAATGGTTTTTGAGCCCCTTAGATATGGAGCTTTACCCGGAAGAGTTCCTAAGTGATCAATACCCTTTATATCCTCTCCCTTGTAATAGTTCTCTAAAGTAAAACCCTCGTATGTTCTCCAGAACAGCTTTTCAAGTGGTTTCCCCTTGAGATCCTTTTCAACTTCAACTCTCCACAGAGATTTATCCGTTGTTCTTTCAAATTTTTCAAAAAGCTTATCCAATTGTAACCCCGCATAATTTTCAACATTTGGCTAATCTATTTTTTGTTAGTTTCCTACAAATAGTAACTATACAATTAGGCGATTATAATGTATAAAATCAAGTATAATAATTATTAGATTTTTATTTCATATCAAATAAGGCTGAAATTTGGATCATTATAAAGATTTATAAGGTGATAAAATCGATAACTCAGTAATACGAAGCTTATCGGTAGTCCGATATATCTCTTTTGTATACTGATCAAATTACAAAATATGTAAAGGGTGCAATAGATAAGATTAAGACTTATTATTTTTTGTTAGAAATTTTTATTTTTTTACAAAAAACTTGCAGCATATTTTTTTTACAACTATACTATTAATAAGCAATTGTAATATGACTATCAAACTATATTTAAGAAAGTTAAAGTTATGGGATCAGAATCTTGGTGTTTTAATAAAGCATTTAATAAAAAGATCCCTGGAACTAGTAAAAAACAAAGATTTCCATAAAAACGATAAAAATCAAATATCTGAACTCGTTGATTCTTTTGATAAGAGGATTTTAGGGCTAGAGTTTTGGAAGTTTCAAGAAAAAGTAGAAAAATTAATTTGGAGGTTTTTATGTTAAGTAGTATTTACAGGATTCTATTATGTGGTATTATACTCTTTTTTCTTTTTTCTTGTACTGAAAAAGATCAAAACTCTATAATGATAAATCCAAATAAAATTTTAGAGATCTCTTCAAAAAATATAGATGATAAACTATTTTTTTCAGAAATAAGTTCTCTTGGTTTAGATTCTAATAGGAATATTTATATTGCTGATAAAAAAAATTACTCTATAAAGAAGTTTAGTATAGATGGAAATTTTATTACTGCTTTTGGAAAACAAGGAAATGGACCCGGAGAATTTGATGGATATTTCGATCTATGTATTGGCAAAGAAGAAATTTATATAACTGAAACTCAAACCGGCTTTATTCACTCATTTGATCTTGATGGAAATTTTATTGAAAGAAAAAAAGCAGGAAATAGGGCTCCTCAGTCTCTAAAAGCTCTATCTAATGGTAATTTCGTTGGAGTTTTATTAAATATTAAAGTTAAGGATAAAAAAACTTTTTTTGTTAGTGAGTTAAATATTTTCAATAAAGATTATGAAACCATAAAAACCCTATTAGAAAAAGAGGTTCAATTTAATAAAGATAATCCATCACTTAATCTCAAAGATCTATTTCCAATTTATCAAGTTTATAACAAAAAAATATATGCGGCAATAATCAGTGATGAAATTTTCCAAATTAAAGCTTTTGATGAAAATGGATTAGTTATCAAAAACTATAAAAAAGGGCATATTAGAGCTAAAATGGATGAAGAAGAGATAAAAGCTGCTAAAAATATAAACCTAGAGATAAAAAATAAAAAAAAGAAGGTCTCTTTACCAGAGTTTTATAAAAATTCAATCATGGGTATGTGGATAGATAAAAAGGAAAATTTATGGGTAGTAGAGTCAACAAATTCTCATAAAGAGAAAATGAGACTATTATGTTTTAAGGACACCCTAAATTATAGTAATCTCAGTATTGACATACTAAATAAATTTGAAGATTCTGATACTCAATCAAATCTATACTTATCAAATAATCTTATATTTTTAATTGATAATAATAGTTTAAAAGTTGAGGTATATGACTATGATTATTAAGAATAGTTATAATCCTAAAAATGATATAACCAAAAAAATTATGATAAAATAGGGTTTAGAAAAGGGTTTAGAATTTTATAAGATTAAATAAAAAAGCAGGATTTATTTAAATCCTGCTTTTTTATTTATAAATACACAACTAAAAGATCTATCCGGTAGTATAGTGTGAGATAAATACACCTGCTGCAATTGCAGAACCAATAACACCGGAAACATTTGGAGCCATAGCATGCATTAGAAGATTGTTCTTCTTATCATAATGGAGTCCAAAGTGATGAACAACCCTTGCAGAATCAGGAACAGCAGAAACACCTGCTGCACCAATTAGAGGATTGATCTTATCTTTTAAGAATAGGTTCATAAATTTAGCAAACAATAATCCCGATACAGTTGCTACACAGAATGAAGCAAGACCTAAACCAAAGATTTGAAGCGACTTTAATGTTAGGAACTTATCTGCTTGAGTTGAAGCTCCAACAGCAAACGATAACAATATTGTAGCGGAATCAAGAAGTGCATTACCGGCAGATTTAGCCAATCTATCAGTTACACCGGACTCTTTTAATAGATTTCCAAGCATAAGCATACCCACAAGAGTAATAGATCCCGGAGCAATTAAACCAGCTAAAATAAAGGCCATAATCGGGAAGATTATCTTCTCGGTTTTTGTTACCCTTCTTGGAGCCTTCATCCTTATCTTTTTCTCCTTTTCCGTTGTCAAAATCTTCATAAAAGGAGGTTGTATAACCGGTACTAATGCCATATATGAGTAAGCTGCAATAGCAATTGGACCTAGAAGTTCCGGAGCAAGCATTGAAGCGATAAAGATAGATGTTGGACCATCAGCACCACCAATGATTCCAATAGCTGCACTCTCTTGACCGGAGAATCCCAACATAAGTGCACCGAGGAAAGTACCAAAGATACCAAATTGAGCAGCTGCACCTAAAAGAAGTGACTTAGGGCTGGAGATAAGAGCTGAGAAATCTGTTAAAGTTCCAATTCCAAGGAAGATTAACGGAGGGAATAAACCATTGGTTACACCTGCGTAAATATAGCTAAAAACAGAACTTTGGGTAGAGCCTAATGCTTCCGCTGTATCATATACACCAATGGGCAATCCATCGGGATATGGCATATTTCCCGCAATAACACCAAAACCAATGGGTAATAAAAGAAGTGGCTCATACTTCTTCACAATAGCCAGGTATAAAGCTATACAACCTATGATAATCATTATTAGGTTATCAATGGAGGTAAAGCTTGCAAAACCTGTATTTTTTAATACATCAAACATTATTTCCATAGAAAAGAACTCCCTATTCTAGGGTTAAAAGGGTATCTCCCTCTATAACCGATTCCTGAGTTTTTACTTTAATCTCCTTAACAACTCCATCAGCTTCAGCAACAACCTCATTTTCCATTTTCATTGCTTCCATAATTAGGAGAACTTGACCATTTTTAACCTTATCACCCGGCTTAACATTAATACTTAAAATCAAACCCGGAAGTGGAGCTGTAACCTCTTTTCCATCTCCTGTAGATGGACGAGAAGTTTTAGGTGTTTTTACTGCAGGTGCTTGATCGCTAGAAGTAGAAACAGGTCTAACAACCTCAACTTTCTTATCATGACCAAGATCTTTCAGTCCTACATGGTATGACCTGTGATTTACTTTTAAATCTGCATCAAACTGACCAACTCTATCAATCTCAACAGTGTACTCTTTTCCATTTATTTCAAGAACAATTTTTTTCATAAAATCCTCTTTATAAGTTTCTATGACCATAGATGTTTTTTAGTTTCGGTTGCCCAACATTTTTTGATCTGTCAAAGGTTAATGTTGATGAAAGTTCAAATCCGTACAACCTCTTATAAATTTCAATAGCTACGGTAATAGCAACAAGCTCCTCTTCAGGAACAGTAGCTATACTTTGTCTCTTCATCTCTTCATAGATATTTACATGTTTTTCACCAGACACCTTAGCTTTGTGGGAATCTCGGGCAAAAAATCTGTTAAAAATTACTATTGCTATAGCAATTAATACCAACCCGGAGAAAACAACAAACATACCGGTAAAAGATATAATACCGCCATTTTCTGCTACTAAGTTTTCTATTCCAGACATAATAACTCCTTATAACGGTATGTTTCCATGTTTTTTAGAAGGATTACTATCCCTTTTACCTTCTAGCATTTTAAGAGCTTTAATAATCTTAAATCTTGTGATTTTTGGCTCAATTACTTCATCAATATAACCTCTAGCTGCAGCCAAATATGGATTCTCAAATTTCTCTTTATAATCCTCAATCTTCTCTTGAAGCTTCTCTTTTGGATTTTCAGATGCTTTAATCTCTCTTGCAAATACAATCTCACTTGCACCTTGAGCACCCATAACCGCAACTTCTGCTGTTGGCCATGTATATACCATATCACCTCTTAAATGCTTTGAACTCATTACACAGTAAGCTCCACCATAGGCTTTTCTTGTTATAATGGTTATCTTTGGAACCGTAGCTTCAGCAAAAGCATACAATAGCTTAGCACCATTCTTTATAATTCCACCATACTCTTGAGCAGTACCCGGCATAAATCCCGGAACATCTTCAAAAGTTATAATAGGGATATTAAAAGCATCACAGAACCTTACAAATCTCGCAGCCTTATTTGATGAGTTGTTATCCAACACTCCTGCCATAACATTTGGCTGGTTGGCTACAATTCCAACGCTCATACCGTTGTATCTTGCAAACCCAACTACAATGTTTTTAGCATAGTTCTCTTGAACTTCAACAAACTTACCATTATCGGTTGTACCAATAATAACATCTTTTATATCATAGGGTTTGTTTGGGTTTTCAGGTATGATATAGTTTAGAGACTCTTCAGCTCTCAAAGGATCATCAGTTGGTTCTTCCAATTCAGGATCTTCTGCATTGTTTTGTGGGAAGTATGAGATAAGATCTCTTATTCCGGCAAACAAGCTCTCTTCATCATCATAGGTAAAGTGGGTTACACCACTTCTAACTCCATGAACATCAGCTCCTCCAAGCTGATCTGAAGTAACATCCTCATTAGTAACAGTTTTAACAACCTTTGGACCAGTTAGGAACATGTAGGCTGTTTTTCTCACCATAAATATAAAATCTGTTAACGCAGGGGAGTAAACGGCACCACCGGCACAAGGACCTACAATAGCACTAATCTGAGGTATAACACCGGAATATAGCACATTCTTTAAGAAGATATCCGAATAGCCTGCAAGTGCATCAACACCCTCTTGAATTCTAGCTCCACCCGAATCATTAATACCTACAACAGGAGCTCCAACCTTTACCGCCATATCAAGAACTTTACAAACCTTCTCTGATACTGTTTTTGAAAGAGAGCCTCCAAATACGGTAAAATCAAATGAATATACAAAAACAAGTCTCCCATTAACTGTTCCGTATCCTGTTACAACACCATCACCATAAACATGTTTTTTCTCCATGCCAAAATCATAGCATTTATGCATTTTTAATCTGTCCAGTTCCTCAAAACTGTTCTCATCAAGAAGGAGATCTATACGCTCTCTCGCAGTTAATTTCCCTCTTTCGTGCTGTTTTTGAATAGCTTTTTCTCCGCCACCCAACTCTGCTTTAGCATTTTTTGCTTTTAACAGTAGTATTTTTCTTTCTTTACTCATCAAATAACCCCGCTTTTCAGAATTTTCATTCTTAGCAATTTACCTACAATTAATAGACTTTGATATTAATCCTATTTGAAACATAGTGCAAGTAATTTTTTTTTTAAAAGAGTTCTTCATCTGCCATTACTTTATAAAAAAGGATTATAAAGAGGGATAAATTTCCAATTTTTTAAAAAAATAAGAATATTTTCTTTTATGATAGAACTAATATGATTTATAAATAAAATTTCTAATATTCCCAAATGTTTAAAATAAATTAAAATTGAGGTCATTTATGAAAAACAAAAGTTTGCTACTAATTAAGCCATTGGCTTTCAAAAATAAAAAAGCCGGAAAAATTATTTCAATGATTGAAGAAGGTGGATTTGATATTGTAGCTCTTAAACAACTTAACTTAACAGAAGATATTGCTAAAAAGTTTTATGCAATACATAAAGAGAGACCATTCTTTGGAGATCTGGTTAAGTTTATGACTTCCGGTAAGATTGTAGCAATTTGTGTTGAGAAAGAGAATTGTGTAGAAGACCTTAGAAAACTGGTTGGAAATACAGATCCTGCTAAAGCTGATGATGGAACCATTAGAGAGGCTGTAGGAACAAATATTGAAGCAAACGGTGTTCATGCTTCAGATTCTGAAGAGAATGCTATTAATGAGATTAGATTTTTCTTTTCAGCGTTTGAAGTGTTGCTTTAGGATCTTCTACACATTACCCTTCCCGCAAAAAATGCGAAATTTTTTCGCATTTTTTGCGGGAACAGAAAAATAAGACATTGTTAACTATTGTCAATACACCTTTAGATTTCCCGTGAATTTTGCGAAAAACTACTTATAGAACTCTAGCCGATCCATACACCTATTATATATCTCCAAATCACTCTCAAAACCTATATAGTTTCTTTTCTCACCTATTGCGGCAACCGCAGTAGTTCCAGACCCCATACAAGCATCGAGTACCAGATCCCCCTCATTCGTATAAGTTCTAATAAGATACTTAAACAACCTAACAGGCTTCTAAGTTGGATGCAACCCAGTCTCTCTATTAAACATTAAAGATCTCTTAGGATATCTAAACCCACTATTAACAGTAACCCTACTACCTTCGTTTTTACCAGTGATCTTATTAAATCTAGCTCTACTCTTTGAGATATAAGGCTTGCCCTTCTCATACTGAGGATTATACACAGTCTGCCCCGAAGCAAATACACAAATATCCTCAATGTTATTCATAGGTCTCTTTTTAGCCATCAACGGATCAACCCCTTGAGGTTTAATCCACACCCAGCAGTATTTAAACATCTTATAATTGCTTGAAATAAGCTTTGTAGTAAATGGTTGGCAAGCAGTCAAAACAATAGCACCATTAGGCTTTATAACTCTCTTAAACTGCTTCCACATCTCTTCTAATGGGATTACATTATCCCATTTAACGCAGTAACACCGTAAGGAAGATCCGTAAGTATCATATCAACAATACCAGTATCAATCTTCCTCATTCCCTCTAAACAGTCCTCATTATAGACTTTATTAATTTCCTTCAATAGCACTCCTAATAAATTAAAAAAAACAATTCCCACAAAAAATGCGAAAACACAAACTACATCATCTACTATACCTCCTTGTCTTCATTTTCTTTTTAAACTTTGAAAAAGGTCTTAGAGCTAAAGCAAGGCTCCAAAATTTATCAGCATGCTTTACCTCTTTACTTCTTTCACAGTCATATTTAAAACCTGATTGTGTAGCAATTCTTTTTATAGCTGAATAGTGAAGAGCAGCTTCTCTATCTTTTAAAAGTAAAATGCTTTTTTCCTCAATGTGTCTTTTTAAATTTTTCGCCATCTGCTCTTTGTTTTTTTGCGTGAAATGAATCCCAATAACTCTATTTCTAAACTTAGCTTGAAGATCCTCATAAATATTAATCCCTAGACCAGACCTATCTATATAACATTTGACTACATTGTATTTTTTAAAGAGGTCGCTAATTGTTTTTCTCTGTACAGCAAAAGTCTCTTTATAAAGCGATATAATAAATTTAACCTCTTTTATTCCATTTTCATTTTCTCCTACAGCAGTAATCTCTGTAGCATCATGCAAACGACCAATATCTATGCCTAGCCATATCTCTTGATTATAAAGCTCATCGGGATCTAACTTTTGTACTTTCTCTATTAATGACAAAGGAATATAACTATCCTTATCATCTATAAACTTACACTCATAGGCGGAAGGAAAGAACTCAGGGTCTTTCAAGTCATCTTTCAATTCCTGGATATATTCCTCGACAGTACCACACCCCCCAATAGGCTTTCCAAGTTCAATAGCTTTATAAATATCTATTTCATATTTACTATATTTAGTATCCTCATCAGTCCATAAGTCGTAAAATTTACCTCTTTTTGCATATGGAGTAGAAAGAACTGTAATCCTACCCCTCACTTCAGAGGTAGAAGGTACTAAAACTTGCCAAATCTTTTTGGCATCTCTATTCCATGCAAATTCATCAAAATAGAGAGAGCCATTAAACCCCTGTACTGTGTAGTAGTTTTTAGGAAGAGCAATAAGTTCTGCACCATTGGCAAGCACTACTGTTTCGTCGCTTGCTCTTAATGGAGCAATGTCAAAGTATTTCGTTAAGAACATCCTCACATACTTGATCATAATTCTAGACTGTCTATCAGACGCTGAAGCGAATAATTGACTTCTACCCTTCTCTAAGGCTTCAACCAAAGCCTCTAAGGCACAAATAAAAGAAAAGCCTATCTGTCTTGATTTTAAAACTATTCTTCTTCGTGATTTATCTTGAATAAATTGCTTCTGATATGCCCTGCAATCTATATTTTTTAAGCCTGCGATTATCCTTCCTCTCTCTTCTCTATTCAGCATCCAACAAATCCTCTCTAAAATCCTTTAGGGCTTTTATAAGTTGCGATTTCTCAATACTCTTTATATTAGGCCTATTAAACCTAAGGTCCGGAAAGATTAACTTTAGCTGTCCCTCAAACTTCTCTTGAAGTGGCACTATAACATCTTCATAATACCCATTAAGCTGTTTTTCATAATCAGAAGAATCCCCAATTCTGCCAGCAGTTTCCAAGCCCACTCTTTTCGGAGGAACATGAAAAGCGGCACAAATATCCACCTTATTATCTCTATTTAGAGCTAGAAAAGGAGCATCTACAATATTATCATTAAATGTTATATACTGCATATCCGAATCCTCGTCCATATGAATATGAAGTAGGTTTCTTCTATTTCTAGCCCCTCTATTACTCCTATTCAAAACATCACCCAAAGCATCCTCTCCATCACTATCAAGCTCTGCACCCTTAGTAAGCAAAGCCCCTGCAGGAATAGCATCGTTCTCATAAAAACTACTAATAAACTCATCAGCATAACTGGTTTGCTTCAGCTTCTCCTTTGAAGCAATCCACTGAGGAGTACCATAATAAGGATCGTCCTCGTAATTGGTAAAATGAACAATCAAACTAACCCTACCAATATCCTTAGACCTCTCTATAGCTTCTCTATTAAGCTCTCTATAAAAAAACCCCTCTTTAGTGGTTTGATAAAATATTTTAACCCCATCTACCACCTTCTTAATCCTCATCGTGGTAGCAGAAACATGGTAAACCTCTTTAACTACCCCATCATACAAAACAAGCTCCAAATAACCATTCCCACACCTAACAAACTCTTTAGAACACCTATCAATAGCATCACTAAACCCTTCAGGGAGGTTTCCAGAGTAACCCCTACCAAAAGCAGTACGAACAATATCATCAGAGCATCTTTTTGCATACAGATTACTCAAAACAAGATTGATTGCTGTTCTAGGATCATGTTTTTGATAGATTCCGTCTACAGAATCTACTCCTGTCTCATTAGTAATAGTTTTACGAGCTTTTATGACCTTTGATTTTATTATTTTAGCCATTATCCAACCCTCCAATCAATCTAAACCTTGCCCTCTTTGTCATAAACTTAACAATTTCCATCGCCCTTTTTTCATACATAGCCACCAAATCTAAAGTTTGCTTAGGGGTAAAAAATCTTCTTTCACTTCCAGAGATCTCTAAAGATGGCATCTCAGCTTCATAAACCATATTGACAGCTGGCAAAAGAGTTGTAAGAGCTAGATTGACTACTAGCTCTTTATACCTTCCCTCTTGACTAATCTTTAATCTTGATGCTTTATCTTTTAGAAGCTCTATGGCTTTATTTTCTCCTACTTCCAAATGCTTAGTAATTAACTCTGAACTTGTGTTACTTGGTAAGTTTCCAAGAGATTTTATAAATAATTCCATAATATCTCCTATTGTTTAGTTAGAGTAATATCTTGAGAGTAACCTGCACTTGTTGTTAACCTACAAATATAACTACCATTAGAGACTATTATACCTGCTCTATCTTTAGCATCCCACTCATAGTTATGTGTTCCTTGTACGAGCTTACCATTGAAGATGTTTTTTACAAGCTGACCAGATTGAGTATAGATATTCAAGCTTACTTTTGACTCTTCAGCTAGGTCAAATACTATGTTTGTAGTTGTTGAGAAGGGAGCTATTGAGTAAAGTTTTGTACATATTGTTGTGTCAAGTATAGGCATGCTAGAACTAAGATAGGTTTTAATTTCTCCAGAACTCAATACTTTTTTATGGATTTTGAGATCTGACATGTAACCCCTAAAAAAAAGAGGTAATGCGGGGAAATAATATTTTCCTATCAAAACAGGATAACTCTTCCCATCAGCAATAGAATCTGGGAATTGTTTACTATATTTCAACTCTCCATCGAGATACACTTTGAGTTCAGAGTCTTTTGTTATTGTAAGAAAATGCCAGCGATCAAACACTATTCCCACATCTTGATAGCCAAAGAAAGCATGATCCCATTTTGAGTCGTCAAACCAACAAATCTTACCCTGTGCATCAACTCTCAATGCAAATACTTTTTCTTTTTGGATTAGCATCTGCTTTTGACCCGTTTCCTGCAGTCTAATCCACATTGAAATAGAGATCTCCCCAGAAGCTGAGAAATTTTCAACAGTAACAAAACTATTATCAAAATAATAACCAACCCTATCTTCTATAGTATTATTAGTAGAGATATTACTATTTACACCATTATATCCGTTTCCACTACTATCCTGTGCTACCACTCCATCTACTTCATTCATCTTCAGCCAGACATCTGGCATTGGAGGTGAAAACTCTTGAATTACAAACTTAACATCAATAGTATTAGAAACTCCATTTTTACTGACCGCAGTAAACTTAACAGTTTCAGTTCCGTAGTAAAGATCTTTTTGGGTTATAGTAGCAATATTGTTTTTGTCGATAGAAACCTCCAGATTATCTGCTATACAGCTCCAGAGGAGATTCTCATTCTGTACATAGTCGTTGAGATGTATAGGCTCAAACTCCTCCCCTAAACTAACTATCTGCATAGGGATCTCTGCTATTGTGAAATTCTCTATCTTTGTTCTTACTGGTGGTGTAGTAATATGAAAAGCTAAACTTAATGAATTTTCTTTGCTCGATGATGACACTAACTTTGCAGTATAACTATGAGTATCATAATCTATATTAATATCTGTCATACTCTTGACTACAACTATTTGTGCAGTAGCAATCTTGTATAATTCTACTATCATTATTGCCGGAGTTGTTTCTTTTTCAAAGTATAGTCTTCCACTTACCGCACTATACTTCTTAAAATCCTCTCCAAAGGTTCCGGATACTGTATATTTCTCAAAAGTAAAGCTGTTATTCTCATCAAATATTCTAAGCATTTGGCACACTCCATGTTTTAGTTTGTTGTAAAATTGAAAGCCCTAAATCGTCTTTGATTGCTGAAGAAAATGAGAGCCCATAGCGACGATTGGGGTAAAAGCTTGCATTTGTGTTGAAATGATAGATTGAACCTGAAATCTTTACTATTGAATGCTTTCCTCCAACAGGTATTGCATTAGGCAATGGTTCGCTAACAAACCCATAATCCCATAATCTTATATTTTGTGTATTAATGGTTTTTGAGTCCATATTTTGTGTGAATTGAATCCTTATTGATCTCATTATTTCTCCTTTGGCTATAATAATAAAACACTAATATCCACCCCTGAGCTTATTGGCTCAACCTCTAGATTGCTTTCTAGTTTGGTATTAACTCCTGAGCTTATTAACGCTGCAGCATTGCTTTTTAGGTTTGCGATAACCTTTGATTCTATTTTCGCATTTTCTACGGAAAAAACATCAATCGTTGTTGGTGATAATATGGATACTGAAGTAGTTGAATTATCTACTACTGAAAACTCTATGATATATTGCTCACTCTGAGGAGATCCTGTCTCACTTACCAACCCTTGAACATACAGAGTATATTTATTTCCACTTTCTAAAGGAGGATGAACAATAGTTACAAGATTTGATACTACTGCAAAACCCAACTCTACTGTATTAGTATCATTATCTATTAACACAACACTCCCTAATGAGCCTGGATCTACAGGAAGGTTAAAGTATAATAGAAATGGAGCAAATCTATCTTGTAGTGGTGTTGTAATAGATGATCTATCAAGCTTAAACAGATAGAAATACTTAATAGGCATTACACTCTCTAGGGTTAACTCATAATAATCGTCAACCTCTCTCTCTGCTTCAATTGTTTTTGATGCAACAATAACATCAAAGCTAAAAAAGGGATTATCTCTAAATGGAGTAAACTTTACTATCTTGCCATCAAGATGCGTAAGATCTGTTTCATATAGAGTGATAGTTGCCCTAAACCGAGTATAAATATTCTTAAACTCTGTTCTAAAGCTTACCACTTGATCTTTAAACTCATATTCGGCTAGAGAGTCTTTGATATTCTCGTAAATAATGTTACCATCTTGAATAATAAAACACCCTGTTTCATATTTTCCTAAATGACTAAACAAAAACAAACTCCTCTCTTATTTCAGGGTTTAATATTGAGATTAGTGTAAATTTTGTAGCTGAGTGAAAAAACTCATTAATAATAAATGTTTGCCAGCATCCACCGGTATTAAAACTTCCAGATGCAACTCTTGTTGTTATATTTCCATAATCATCTTTTCCTTCTACTACAATCTTAACCTGTGCAGGATACCCTTGTATCCACTCACATACTACACTACCACCCATATTTGCAAAACCATGAAGATTGCTAAACAACTCCTGTGAAGTTGAGGAGAAGCTATATCTTGCTGTGAACTGTGGGAACTCTGTATAATATATATCTACATAAAGAGGTGTTTCACCTTCAGATAGTGCGAATAGCACACTATTATTACCTTTCCGAAAATCTCCGGCAATGGTTTTGGCATGAAGCTGTAACCCCTTCTCTTTGTACAGCTTAATAGTGATATTTGCACCTAAATCTTGATACCAGGAAAATGTAAGATCTAGATCTGAAAACACTACTGCTAGATTCTCAAAACTGTACTTTCCAAAGCTGTAAGCACTTATTTTACTCTTGGTTTCTGTTAGCTTCTCAATCTCAAATATCTCAAACTCCCTTTCTCTATAGAGAAATCTGTCATTAATTCTTAGAACCGTATCAGAGTGGATTGTAGCTGTAAAAACTGTGTCTATCTCACTAAAATAGTAATCATATCGCTTTATTAAGTACTCTTCATATACGGCTTGAGCATTAGACCCTAGCAGATTGATAGTTGATACTGATACATCAGAAGGAATAAACTT
>PDWI01001422.1_pt1 | contig 37922 bp, 31 predicted proteins | sample 1430891 | NCBI WGS metagenome assembly PDWI01 (sample SAMN01162508, study PRJNA174530) | Oral metagenome, whole genome shotgun sequencing project. | biome: Marine environment; feature: Marine mammal; material: Swab sample of the gingival sulcus; isolation source: swab sample of gingival sulcus... | reverse complement strand
ATATCCTGCAGTGATTCCCAGTGTGAAGAAAAGCGTTATTGTGGTCAGACTCTGATATGCTGCTATCTGTAGCGGAATATTCACCTCTCACCTTTTTTTTGCATAAGGAGCTCAATGAGTTGTAGATGACGGTCAAGTATCCCCTGGTGCTGCAGGATACATTGCCGGGCAGCCATCCCTGCTGTTTTTCGTAATTCCCTAGATTGAAGAAGCTGCTGTAGTGTTGCTGCCAGATCTGTTTTGTCTTGTACCTGAAAGGCTCCTCCTGATTGCAGTAAGTGTCTGGTAATTTCGTTGAAGTCTTCCATTGACGGCCCAAAAAGAACAGGGCGGCCAAAGAGAGCCGCTTCTAATGGATTATGGCCTCGTTCATTTACGAGACTGCCGCCAATAAAGGCAATATCTGCCAGTTTATAGCAGGCGGCAAGTTCTCCAATGGTATCAAGAAGTAAAACGCCGCCATAAGGAAGAGAACCTTCCTTCTTTTCTGTGCGTAGACGCACAGGGATGCCGCTCTTTTCGCAGTATCTTTTTATAATTATTGCCCGTTTTGGGTCCCTTGGGGCAATAATAAGGCAGAGTGTGGGAAATTCTTTGCGCAGAGAGGAGAGAGCTTGTAGTAAGCTCTCCTCTTCTCCTGCATGGGTTGACCCGGCAAGCAGATAGAGAGGTTGTGTTGGAAAAAGGGCGTTGATTTCATCGTAAAGAGTAGGGCGGATTATGGGAGCGGCACTCAATTTAAGATTACCTAAGGTGTGTAGTTTACACTTTTCTATGCCGAACTCTATAAATCTTTTTTTATCGTCTTCGCTCTGCATGCAGAGAGCATCAAGTAGGGAAAACATCGGGCGTGTGAGTAGGGCCGTTTTCTTGTAGTTTTGCAGGGAAACAGAGGAAACTCTGCCGTTAATCAAAAGAGATGGTACTCTTTTTTTATGAAAGGTATGGAGTATGTTGGGCCAGAAGTCTGTTTCGATAAGCAGATAGCAGTCTGGCTGAATAGTGTTTATAAAGTAGTGGACAACGGGTAATATATCAAGAGGGCTATAGATGATGTTGTCAATATAGTCAGGATGAAGCTTTTTTGCGGCCTGCTGTCCGGATTGTGTTGTTGTGGAAAAAACAATCACAGCTTTTGGCTCAGCTTGACGGATTTTTTTTACGAGAGGAAGTGCAGATGTACTTTCTCCTGCAGATAGGGCATGAATCCAGAAGACAGGGGTGTGATGATCTTTTGCTTGTCGTATAAGCCGTTTTTTTAATCCCCAGCCAAGACGCATTAGCGTTCTTTTACGGTATTTTTCTGTGAGAAAAATGACAAAAAGCAATAATGGTAGAAGAGGCAGCAATAGACACTGCAGTATGTTGTAGAAGACAATCATTATCTGACCTAAAATTTTATAATAGAATTCTTTTCGATACTTTTAGGAAGAGCCATGAACATAATACTCCTTGATAAAGCAGAAATACAAGAGGACAACACCGTTTTCCTGGAGGGAGAACGAGCAGAGCACCTTGTAAAGGTGTTGCGGGTGACAAATGGGGATATGGTTCGGGTTGGTGAAGTATGCGGCTTATTAGGGCTGGGAACGGTCTTTTCTGTAAAAAGAAAATTCCCTTTCGCTGTTGAGTTGCATATTGACCTGACAACTCTTCCTCCCCCTCAGCCTCGACTGGATATTATTCTTGCTTTGCCCCGGCCTATTATGTTGAAGCGTATCTTTAGTCAGGCAACAGCACTAGGTATTGGGCGTTTTTTTCTTATCAATAGCAAAAGAGTAGAAAAAAGTTTTTGGAAAAGTAATCTCCTGCGGCCGGAGGAGTATACCGTACATTTGCGCAAAGGGCTAGAGCAGGCAGCAGTCGATACCCGTTTGCCGGAGGTGTTCCTTTATTCCAGGTTTAAATCGTTTATGGAAGATTTTTCACGAAGGAGAGCAGAGTACCAGCATGCGGTCGTTGCTCACCCTGATGGCGTACACCTTCTCTCAACGGGAATATCGGAAGTTTCTGGACGAATTGTTTTCGCTATCGGCCCGGAAGGCGGCTGGCTGGACGACGAAGTGGAAGAATTTATCAAGCAGCAGTTTTATACATGTTCCATGGGAGAGCGAATCCTGAAGGTAGATACCGCTGTAACCGCCATGCACGCACAACTCTCCCTGTTGTGCAGGTGCGCCAGCTCTCCTATCTGTTAAGACGAAATTTTTCAGGATTTTTACTGCGGCCGGTACATTCTGCAGCTTAAATTCTCATTTTCAACATCGTAAAAGCAGGTACCGTTTTTTCCATGCTCTTTTATTTCATACATTGCCTTATCTGCACTTTTGAGTAAACGCTCTTTATCAAAACCGTTTTGACGCAATGTACTTACCCCGATACTGGCCCCAATAACCCCTGTTTTACCGTTGCCTATATCAATTGGCCGTGTGAGGCTCTCAAGCATTTTATGACCAATAGCAAAGCACTCTTCTTCTCCGTAGCCGCTGTAGATAACGACAATAAATTCATCTCCCCCCCAACGTGCAATAGTATCCGTTACGCGGCAGGAGTCTTGAAGACGCTTGGCTACTTCTATTAAAATCATATCACCAGAGTCATGCCCGTAGGTGTCATTGATCTGTTTGAAGCCGTCAAGATCCATGAGAAATAGAGTCATATCCTCTTGCCCGCCGCGCCTGCCGAGGTGATTACGCAGTTTATTTTCTACTCCCTGACGATTGTAGAGGTTCGTTAGATGATCACGTTCTGCCTGACGTTGCGACTCTTTTTCCTGCATATACCGCTCGGTAATATCGTGGAGAATACCCTCAATAGTTCCTTCCCCACTCTGTTCTTCAGTTTCGTTGTAAATAAAGACAGCATGGAACCACTTCTCTCCCCCGTTCTTTTCGTAAAAAAGAAGATCATTACTGACAACCTGGCGTGTGTTGATAGCTGTACGCAGCATCTCTTTCACCATGCTGCTATCGGCAAAAATCTGACAAACATTATTCCCAGCCCTGCCGTATTTTTCAGATATCATCTGTACTTTACTGAAGGCGATATTCGTCATTGTTATCTCTCCTTCAGGAGTGGCAATAAATATTGCACTACTGGCATATTCAAAAATTCTACGGTACTTACTTTCAAGAATTTCCACTTTCTGACGCAGGTTGCGCTCACTTTCAATAGTGCTTTTTGTTCTGCTTAACAGGTAGTTAATGTCGTTAATAAGACGGCCAAACTCATTCTTTTGATGTCTTTTGGGGATATCAAGCTGGTCATCTTTGCCTGGAGTAATGCCGTGAAGGCGGGTTGCAACCTGTGTAATTGGCCTGGTGAGGAATGAGTTGATGAAAATTGCACCGAAGATAACAACGAGAGCATTGGCAATAGTCAGAGTCAACGCATTGGTCAAACCTGTATTTTGGGCTCGTTGTTCAATGAGTTCCTTATTCTGGGTGACCACAAGATCTCCAACTTTCCCTCCAGCAAAAGGAGATGTCAGTACCATCTGAACAGTATATGCTGACGCATCAGAGGCAGGCTGAGGTCCTGCTGAAACTTCCAGACCTTGAGTTGTTGTTAATCGTGCACTGAGCACAATACTGTTTTTTTCCAATCCGTTAGCAACATCTTTGAGCATATCTTCCTGATTAAGATAGCTGGCAATTGTCGCCGGCTCGGCGACAGTTTCCATCAATTCAACTGTTGCTTGACGCACATTGCTAAGCTGCTCACGATAGCTGCTCTCATAAACGTACCAAGCGAGAAACATAACGAAAAGCAATGTTCCTGTTGCGAAAAGCATTGATATTTGAAGGTGTAGATGTTTACCCATTTGTCTGTTCTCTGCTATTTATTGTATCCTGTATAAGAGTTTTTACCCTAAAAAATAAAATCAAGCGATAATGAAAATGTATTTATCTCTGTTGTTTTCGGTTCTGAAAGATTTTTGTCCCAAAGATAAGAACCCTTTCCCGAAACCCAATGGTGATTCCATTGAGCCTTCATGGCGACGTTGTCAAGAAAATCCCAGCGAACCCCAAGGCTGGCAGTTGTCTGCTTTGCCTGAAGGCTGTTATTTGTTTCGTTGAGATATTGTATTATTCCCTGCACTTCGGCGGGAGCATGAATAAAGTTGCCAGACTGCGGCGGTTTGTCTGTGCTGGAATGGAGCCAGGCAAGAACTCCGAAAGGTGTTAGGTTACCCATACGATATCCGGCAGAAAGATAGGCCGAATCGAAGGTAAGCCCCATTGCCCGTTCAAATTGTAGACGTCCAATCTCCGACTGGAGAACCAGATGGTTGTCATTGTATCCCAAACTGTAGGAAAAATGCTCTATTCGAGAGCCTTCAAAAAGATAAAATTCTTCGAAATATCTGTTGAGTTTTGCACGGTATACAGGGGGCAGGACTTTGGCAAACTGGATAAATGTATCAAAATCGCCAGATGTCTCATCAAAAGTCGCCTGCATATAAGAAAAACGGCTCTCCCAAAATTTTCTCTGATAACGAGCATTTACATTGAAGAAAGAACGCAGGTGAGTATCAAGATCTTCTCCTTCATCATAAGGTACAATTATATCAAAACGACCTGTTGCTCCCCGTAATTCAAAGAAACCAATCCGGGTTTGTATCTTGTAGGCAACATCAAAGCCGTTAAAGGAGTCCAGAAAAAACTGCCCGTAAAATTCTGGTACCGGTCGGCTCCAGAGATAGCTATACCCCACATTTCTGTTTTCAGAGAGCAGACAAATATCAAGGGGCAGACGTCCGGCACGGATAGAGAGCCGGGGAGTAACATTCATTTGCAGGTAGGCGAGGTTGAGCAGGTCATCGAAGGAGTCAGTTCTTTCCTTTGCCAGAAACTGAACCGTTCCCGTAATTTTTGACTGATACTCTGCGCTGAACTGAATTCCGATCTGGGAATCTGTTAAAATCTGCGGGGTATCTTTGGTAACAACTTTGTCCTGGAGAACGTTACGCTTGAAAGCGAGGTCGTTGGAATCTGATAAAACCCCACCAATGGTACCAAAGCCTTCAACACCGTACTGAAAACTGCTTTTGGGCCTGTGGAAACCCTGTCCCAGAACTGTTATCGGCATGAAAAAAGAACCCATGAGCAGCAGGGAGAGAATTTTTCCTCTATTGATTTTGGCTGGCAGTTTCGTTGACATGGCAGAAAGATCCATCACCTTTTATGTAATGTGAGTAAATAAAAGAGATTCCAAATACAGGGAGAAACCCACTTCGCAGAATAGTAATAAAAATCCTTGATATTGCAAGTTCTTCAAGCCAAATGCAGGAAATATTTCTGCAAATATCTTCTTCCGGCTTTTTTCCTACATAAAAAGTGTTGTGCTGAGGTAGCGTTCTCCGGTGTCCGGCAAGATTGTCACTATTGTTTTTCCTTTGTTTTCAGAGCGTTGAGCCAATATCTTTGCTGCATGAACCGCCGCCCCGGAGGATATTCCGCAAAGAAGCCCCTCTTTTTGTGCAAGTTCTCTTGCGGTGGTGATAGCAGTTTCTCCCTCTACCGGCAGTATTTCATCGGCAAGTTCGGCACGGAAAAGCGCAGGAATGAAATTGGCACCAATTCCCTGAATGGCATGGGGAGCGGCTGTGCCTCCCGATAAAACTGGTGATTCCTGCGGTTCTACGGCAACAAGAGTTATTGCGGGATTATGGCTGCGAAGCCCCGCGCTTACACCGCTGAAGGTTCCACCGGTACCTACTCCTGCAACAAAAATATCGACCTTGCCTCTGCTTTGCTGCCAGATCTCTTCTGCTGTGGTCTGCCGATGAACAGCAGCGTTAGCCGGATTGGAAAACTGATCCGGCATATAACCGTTTTCTGTTGTTGCCAGCAGACGATGGGCCGCATCGACTGCACCCTGCATTCCCTCTTTTGCAGGAGAGAGATGGAGCTTTGCACCAAGGTGGGAGAGGAGTTTTCTTCGTTCAATGGACATTGATTCCGGCATGGTAAGGATGAGTTTCATCCGCAGCCAGGCGCAAACGAAGGCGAGGCCGATTCCTGTATTGCCGCTGGTCGGCTCAATGATAACGCTGTGGTTATCAATCTCTTTTTTATCCATTGCAGTTGTGATCATCGCCGCTGCAGCCCGCGCCTTAATACTGCCGGTAGGGTTGCGGGATTCATCCTTGACAAGAACGGTGGCAGAATCTGTGCCAATAAAGGAGGGCGATAACTGTAACAGCGGGGTGTTTCCACAACTTTCCAGTATGTTCATGGTATTCTCTTTTTATTTTCTTGAGGAGAACGAAAGTTCCGGCATGCGGCGGAGCACTCTGGTTCCCGGCGCGACACTTTCTGTTAACCAGATATTACCGCCAATGGTTGCTCCTTTGCCGATCACAGTCTCTCCTCCCAAAATGGTGGTGTTGGCATAGACAATAACATTGTCTTCAAGAGTGGGATGGCGTTTCTGATTTTGTAACTTTTCTCCTGCATTTCTTGGGAGGGAGAGTGCTCCCAGCGTTACTCCTTGATAAATACGGACATTTTTGCCAATAACAGTTGTCTCGCCAATAACAACTCCTGTTCCATGATCAATAAATAATCCTGCATCAATCGTTGCTCCCGGATGAATATCGATACCGGTACAGCTATGGGCATATTCTGTCATGATCCGAGGAATGGTTGGTACATCAAGGAGGAAAAGGGCATGAGCTATGCGGTAAATGGAGATCGCCAATAGACCGGGATAGCAGAAGATAACTTCATCCGGGCTTTTTGTCGCAGGATCACCCGCAAGAGTTGCCGTGATATCCTTTGCTAAAATTTCGGCAATTTCCGGTAATTTCTGGACAAACTGGAGAGCCAGATCATGACTTACTACCTCACAGTTAACACAGGGGCGGTTATTACGGCTGCAGTCATGACGGATTGCCATATGAATCTGCTCCGTTACCTTGTCATAGAGACTGGTGGTCTCATTACCGATATAAAATTCCAGATTGGTAGGGTGGAGACGGTTCTGGGTGAAATAGCCGGGGAAGAGTATTCTTCTTGTCTGCTCAACAATATCAATAATCTTTCGTTGGGAGGGGATAGGGGTGGCGCTGATATGCTCATAACAGCTTTTTGAACTCCACGATGAAAGTAACTTCTGCACGACATCAGGAACCTTTGCATGCAGGCTGCGTGTTGGAGACAGCTCTGCTTTTTTTTCTGATGGGTGTTGCTGCTGATGTACTGGCGGCGGTTCTTTATATGAGGTCATGTTTATCTCCTTTATCTCGGCTTTTCTATTATATATATGCCGTATGTTGCGCGAAGAGGTTTACAGGTATGAATAATACGGCCCTGGGTATGCAGTCTGGAGGTTTTAATGGCAATTTCTTCAACAATATTATAGCCGACATCTTTGGCGAATCTACGAAAATCACGCAGGGTAATCACTCGGATATTAGGCGTATCATACCAGTGGTAGGGGAGTTCCCGGCTTATGGGTGCCATCCCCTTGATAAAAAGGTGCAGTCTGACGGTATAGTGACTGAAGTTGGGAAAACTTACCACAACCTTCTTCCCTATACGGGCAAGAGAGCGCAGCAGGCGTGCGGGCTCATATACCTGCTGCAATGTCTGGCTGAGGATAACATAGTCAAAACTATCATCGGGGTAGTCATCTACCTCGTTATTAAGATCTCCCTGCAGGACAGAAAGTCCTCTGGCGATACAGTGGGCGGCCTTTTCCTGACTGTATTCAATACCGGTACCGCGTACATCTTTTGTCTCTTCGAGCCAGGCAAGGAGGTCTCCGTTACCGCAACCCAGATCAAGCACAGAGCTTTTTTCAGGGATAAGTTTGGCGATGGTCAATAAATCAAAACGGATATTTTGCTCAAGATTATTGCTATGCACAGTTACCTCCTGCGAGAAATCCGCTTAAAAGCTGGGGCAGAGTTGGTTCTGGAATAAGAAAGGCATCATGACCGCAATCAGAGGAAATCTCTACAAAACTGACATCCTGACCGGAACGCTTTAACGTATGCACCAGCTCTTTTGCCTGATAGGTGGGGTAAAGCCAATCGCTGCTGTAGGAGATGACAAGGTAGCGGATCTTTTTGCTTTTGTCAGCCTCAATGAGAGGACTGTTTGCAGTCAACCGTTCTGCAACATTGAAATAGTCAGCGGCTTTGGTGATATAGAGCAGAGAGTTTGCATCGAATCGTTCAACAAATTTTGAGCCTTGATGGCGCAGGTAGCTTTCAACCTGAAAATCAGCATCAAAACCAAAGGAGAACGACTCCTTATCCTGTAACCGCCTGCCAAACTTGCGGTGCATTGCTTCATCTGACAGATAAGTGACATGGCCGACCATTCTGGCGACAGAAAGCCCTGTTGCCGGCAACTCTCCCTGATAGTATCTGCCCTTGTTCCAATGAGGATCGGTCATAATTGCCTGGCGGGCGATCTCATTAAAAGCAATGGCCAGTGCTGAATGGCGCATCGTGGTGGCGATGGGAATAGCAGTGTTTATTCGTTCAGGGTAGCGGGCACACCACTCAAGAACCTGCATACCGCCCACGGATCCGCCAATAACGGCATGCAGCCTGTTGATACCGAGGTGCTCAAGTAATTCCTTCTGAGCCTCTACAATGTCGCCAATGGTCATCATCGGAAAATCAAGTGCATAGGGGGCTTTTGACTGTGGATCAATAGAGGCTGGGCCGGTTGAGCCCATACAGGAGCCCAGTATATTGGAGCAGAGTATAAAGTATTTGTTACTATCTATAGCCTTACCAGGGCCGATGAGGAAATCCCACCATCCTGCCTTGGTATCATTTCCATATATACCTGCTGCATGGGAGTCGCCGGTACAGGCATGAAGAATAAGTACGGCATTACTCTTGTCGGTGTTTAGTTTTCCCCAGCTTTCCCAGGCAATAGTGACCGGGCCGAGTTCTGCCCCGCTTTCAAGCCGCATTTTTTCCTGTTTTTCTGCAGGGTTGGCGAAGGTGAAAAATTGTTTTTCGCTGTGAAGAGATGCACTCATTTTTTATCAATCTCCGAAGGGATATTTTTTTTGACACTGGAGATAATATCCCTAATTTTTTGCCCTGAACCAGTGGCGGCATTGGGATTAATGGCAAGAATTTCCTCCCATACGGCAATAGCAGCACGGGGATCAGAGAATTCATTGAGCAGTACCACACCTTTATTGAATCTGGAGGGGAGATGCCCGGGATCTTTTGCCATTGCCTTATCAAAATAATCAATCGCCTTGCGGGGTTGATTGACCCTGCGGTACATCACTCCGAGGTCGGTGAGCAGATTTGGTGTTGCCGGTTGATATTCAAGGGATTTAAGGTATGCATCAATCGCTTTCTGTGGTTGATTATTATCGTAATAAAGATTCCCTAGCCGGCTCCAGCCGACACCATCCTGTGGATTTTCTGCCAACCGCTTTCGTAAGGCATCAATGTGCTCTTCCTGCACCGTGGGTGCAGAGTTTCCTGCTGTTTGTTGGCCATGATGGAGTTCCCCTGTTTTCCAGACGGTGAAACCTGTTCCGGCAAGAAATCCTGCCAGAAATACGACAAGTACAAGGAGTATATTATTTGTTTTTTTCACTATTTCTTTTTCTTAAAGGGTTAATTCATAGGGGTGAAGGGAAGCAGCCCCGTAATAAAGGGAAATACTATTTTCAGTATGAGAAGTATTGCTATGATATAGCTTAACCGGGGAATCTCCTTTGATTTCCCTGATATTATTTTTAAAATAATATAACTGCTGATTCCCCACATAATACCATCTGCGATGGAGTATGCCAGCGGCATAATCAGCATGGTGAGAAATGCGGGGATTGCCTCGGTATACTCCTCCAGATCAATATTTTTTATGGGGCTTAACATAAAGAGACCGATAAGGATTAAAACCGGTGCGGTAGCTGCACTTGGAATAATGGCAAAAAGAGGGGAGAAAAAGAGGGCAAAAAAGAAGAGAATACCTGTAACAACGGCAGTGAGTCCGGTTCGTCCTCCTTCTCCTACACCTGCTGCAGATTCAATATAGGAGGTTACGGTTGATGTCCCCAGGCAGGCACCTGCGGTTGTACCGAAGGCATCGGCAAAAAGTGCTTTTTTCGCATTCGGCATATTTCCGTCCTGATCAAGCAGGTCTGCTTTTGCTGCAACACCGACCAGCGTTCCTACGGTGTCAAACATATCAACAAAAAGAAAGGTAAAGAGAATAAAGAGGAAATCCGGGGTGAAAATATTATGCCATTCAAAAGCACACCAGATAGGGGCTGGCGGAGCAGAGAAAAAAGAGGAGGGTAATTGTGTGACTCCCAGAGGAATCCCTATGGTTGTGGTGAGAAGAATACCTAGAAACAGAGCTCCCTTGATTTCATAGACAAGGAGTAGTCCCGTTATCAGTAATCCAATAACCATAAGCAGGGGAGAACCGGAAGAGAAATCATTCATGGTCAAGGGAATACCTGTTCCAGTGGTAATGATACCATTTCCACCATTATACAGTCCGATAAAAGCAATAAACAGGCCGATTCCCACAGAGACGGCATACTTAAGACTGAGGGGAATACTGTTAAGAATTGCTTCCCGAATATTGAAAAATGTAAGTATAAGAAAGATAATTCCTTCAATAAAAACGGCGGTTAGAGCGAGTTCCCAGGAGTAGCCCATGCCTTTAACGACAGTAAAGGCAAAAAAAGCATTCAGCCCCATACCAGGTGCGAGGGCAAAAGGCATGTTGGCATAAAATCCCATAATAAGGGTGGCAATAATGGCCGAAAGGGCGGTGGCGGTGAATACTCCGCCAAAACTCATTCCAGTGGTAGATAGAATCCCTGGATTTACTGCCAGAATGTATGCCATTGTCATAAAGGTTGTAAAACCGGCAATAATTTCTGTGGATAGGGTCGTTTTATGCTGTTTGAGCTTAAACCTTTTCTCAAAAAAGCCATCTTTCCCGTTCATGGGAATCCTCCGTTTGGTTGTTGTCAATTTAAGGAAATATCCTTGTAGTAAACACGGCGCTATATTACAGGCTGGTTCCCGGATTGACAAGTTTTCCTCTTCCGGTTGGAATAATTCTTCTCTCTGTTACGATATAATCGACCAGCTGATCATGGGGCTTAAGGGATAATTTGGGAACAAGCTGCAGTTCAAAAGCCGGTGCGATGCGTTGTGCCTGGGGAATTTGGCTGACAAAGCGGTCATAAAAGCCGCCGCCGTAGCCGATTCTTCCTCCGTGCAGGTCAAAAACAGCTCCGGGCATAATGATAATGTCAATGGCAGCGGGGGAGACTCTGCCATTTTGAATAATTTGGGGAAGTGGTTCGGGAATCCCCCAGGCTCCAGGGGTGAGTTGTTCTCTGCTTTCTATCGCAATGGCCTCCAGCAAATGTGTTTTTTTATGGCATAGCGGCACAGATATGTTTTTTCCTTTTGCGATAAGGGTATCAACGAACAGTGTCGTCTGGACTTCGCTGCGAAAATTGAGATAGGTGAAAATCTGTGCTGCCTCGTTAATTTGAGGCATATTCAGTAATTTTTGTTGTATAACTTGTGATTTTCTGCAGATTGCTACATCTGTCTGTCGATCTCTTCTCTGTAGAATCAGGGTATGATATTGGGCGGTTTTCATTGCACGTTGGTGAGCATCCCGGGAGGGTGTTTTCCATTAAAGGGTGTTGGAAATGTATACTTTTTCATGGTAGAAGAGAGAGTACATTTTTTATACAGCAAAGATACCAGATGGAGGAGAAGTATGCCCGAAGAAACGACAGGTGTTATCCTTTTGAATATGGGGGGGCCGGATAGTATTGAGGCGGTACGCCCGTTTTTATATAATCTCTTTTCCGATAGAGATATTATTCAGTTGGGGCCAGCCTTTTTGCAGAAGTATATCGCTGCCTTTATCGCTTGGAGAAGGGCCCCCAAATCAAGTGTAAATTATCGGAAAATAGGAGGGAAGTCTCCTCTTGGCGAGATAACGGCTGCTCAGGCGGCTGCTCTTGCCGTAGAACTGCAGGCTCATGGTGATTTTTATGTAACAACAGCTATGCGCTACTGGCATCCGTATCCTGCCGAAGCACTTGATTTTCTGGAGGAAAAAAATGTCAGCCGGCTTGTTGTTCTTACTCTATACCCCCAGTATTCCAGAGCCACCACCGGTTCATCCGTAAAATTTCTGCAACAGGAACTTGCCCGCCGTAATATCTCTCTGCCGGTGGAGATTATCGATGCGTGGCCTGCCCAGCCAACCTATTTACAGACAGTAGCAGATGCCATTATGCAGGAAGTTCACGGCTTTGAAGTGCAGGGGAGAGAAAAGATCGAGATACTGTATTCTGCACATAGTCTGCCTAAATCCTTTGTGGAAAATGGAGATCCCTATGTTAGGCATCTTGAACAGAGTATTGCTGGTATTGAACGATTGACCGGCAGGAAGGGGCATCTCTGTTACCAGTCTCGCAGCGGCCCGGTAGAGTGGCTTGCTCCATCAACACCGGAGTTGTTGGCGCGGGTTGCTGAAGAAGGGTGTAAAGCAGTTGTAATGGTTCCCATCAGTTTTGTTTCAGATCATGTGGAAACGCTCTATGAGATCGATATGCTCTACCGGAAGATGGCAGAAGATTATGGGATGGCTTTTGCCTCCAGTGCTTCACTTAATACCAATCCTCGTTTTATTCAGGCATTAACGGAGCTGGTACTTGAAAGAAGTTGAACGTTTTTCAGGGAGGTCTTTTCTCCTCCCTGAAAACGTGATTTTTCTATCTCTGCATGGGGTGGAAACGCCTCATTCGTACATTCATCAAGATTCCCAACGCTGCAATGGTGGTAAGCAGTGATGATCCGCCATAGGAAACAAGAGGCAGGGGAATTCCAACGACCGGCAGCCAGCCCATAATCATAAAGAGGTTGATTACTGCCTGAAAGAAAATGAGCATTACGACACCATAGGCCAGCAGGGTTCCAAATCTGTCTTTTGCGGTCATTCCGACATAAAGCCCCCAGAAGAGCATAAGAAAATAGCCGCCGAGGAAGATCATGCTGCCAATAAATCCCCACTCTTCTCCCAAAACAGCAAAGGCAAAGTCGGTGTGTCTTTCCGGCAGAAAATGCAAGTGCCCCTGGGTACCCTGCATATAGCCGCTGCCTGTCCATCCCCCGCTGCCCATCGCAATTTTTGACTGGGCAATCTGGTAACCTTGATTCATTGGATCTATATCAGGATTAAGAAATGTTTCCACTCTTCTTTTTTGATAGGGCTTGAGTATTTTCATCCAGGCAAAAACGGCCAGTATACAGCAGGAAACTCCCGAGATAGCATAGGTGGACCATTTTAAGCGGACAAAAATGGTCATATAGACAAAAATAAGGCCAAGCATCAGTGCTGTTCCCAGGTCTGGCTGGATAAGAATAAGCAGGAAGGGCACTGCAGTAAGTGCCATAGGAGCGAGAAGGTCAAGAAAGGAGTAACCATCTTGTTTTTCGTTACGGGCATAGTAGCTGGCAAGAGTGATGACCAACATCAATTTGGCTGTTTCCGAGGGTTGGAAATTGAAGAAACCAAGGTTTATCCAGCGCTGCGCTCCCCCCGCTGTTGAACCGAAAATATTGGCTGCTATCAAGGCGATGACAATAAAGGCGTAGATAGGAGTCGCGAGAATATGGAAATTTTTATAGTCAAAACTGCAGATAAGGAAAAAGCAGACAAGCCCTCCTCCCATAAAGATCCCCTGTTTGAGATAGGGGGGAATTCCCGCTGCTTTAAGGGGCATGGAGGCACTGTAAAGGTTGAAAAGTGCCGCTCCGCATAGAACAACAATAAGCAGGAAGAGGTAGTAATCAAAATGTTCAATAAGTCTGCGGTCTATTCGATACATATCTTTTCTATTTTTCAGATGTCTTTGAGTCGTTTCCAATACGGTCAGCGAAATACTGCTGCAGCACTGCTCGGGCGACAGGGCCTGCACCAGATCCTCCATGGAGACCGTGTTCTACCAGAACTGTGACGGCAATTTCCGGCTTATCTGCAGGAGCGTAGCAGGTAAACCAACCATGATCCCTGTATTTATAGGGGATTTCATGGTCTTCTAATCCTCGGTACTGAGCAACTTTAACGACCTGTGCTGTCCCTGTTTTTCCGGCGATTTCAATGCCCTTAATGCGAACTCTACGGGCAGTCCCCCGTTTACCCTGTACCACCTCTTTCATCCCTTGCCGGATAAGGCGGAAAAAGAAATCATAGCCTTTGATCTGTTCCATTATCTGAGGATGAAAGTGCTCAAGGATGTTTCCTTTGGGATCAATGACTTTTTCCACTAATTGCGGGCGGTAGACGGTGCCGCCATTGGCAATGGTCGCCGTCATCTGCGCAACTTGCAGGGGGGTCATCAGGTTAAATCCTTGCCCGATGGCAACAGATAAGGTCTCTCCCTCCTGCCATTTTCGTTTCTTTTTTTTCAGCTTCCACGCTTTGGTTGGTACCAATCCAGATCTCTCATACTCCATCTCAATACCAGTTTTCTTCCCAAAGCCAAGCTTTTTTGCAAAATCGGCGAGAACATCAACCCCAACCCATTGACCAACCTGATAAAAATAAACATCACAGGATCGAGCTATGGCCTGTTTTAAATTTACCCAGCCATGACCGCTATGTCTCCAGCAGCGGTAGGTCCTGTTGCCGAAGCGGTAGTATCCAGGGCAGTAAATAGGAGTATTTTCATTAATAACGCCCTTGGCAAGACCGGCCAGTGCTGTAACCATTTTATAGACAGAACCGGGAGGATAGGTTCCCTGGATAACCTTGTTTATAAGAGGTTTTTGGGGGTTATCAAGAAGTGCCTTCCATTTTTTGCTCGAGATACCGCCAACAAAATCTGCAATGTGAATGGATGGTGTCGATACTGCCGCTAATACCTTGCCGCTATTCACCTCAAGAACAACGACCGCACCCGATTTTTCCCCTGCTGCCATAAAATTCTCGGCAACCCGCTGCAGATCAACATCAATGGTAAGCTGAATGTCCCTGCCTGGCAGGGGCTCCACCTCTTCGATGATTTTCTGCTCAAAGCCTTTAGAATCAACCTCGCTTAGTCTTCTTCCTTTTTCTCCGCGCAAGTCTTTTTCCCGCAGCCTTTCAAGCCCAGCTTTTCCTATAAGATCACCGCCTTGATAGTTATCTTCTTCGGCGGAATTTTTGAGCTCTTTTTTGCTGATTGAGCCCAGATAACCAATAATATTGGCTGCGAGGTCTGTATAGGGGTAGACTCGTACAGGTTGAACCTCTGTGCGGACTCCTGCGAATTGCCGGTTGTGGTATTCCAGGTAGGCGAGGGTCTCCCAGTCGATGTCTTCTTTCAGGAGAATAGGGTAGTAGCGTGGATTTCCTGAAGAGAGGCGGACCTTTTCCCATAACTCTGATTCCGTCATATGGAGAACAGGAACCAGTTGTTTAAGTGTTTTGCTGATATCTTTTGATTCTTCCTTGACGAGTGTAACATTAAAAGAAGGGCGGTTGGTGACGATTTCCTTGCCGTTTCTATCAAGAATATGCCCTCTGGGCGGGGTAATGTTACGGACTCGTACCCGATTTCGATCGGCATTGGCTTTGTACTCAGCTCCATGGGTGACTTGAAGATTCCATAGACGTGCACCTATTGCCAGGAGAAAAAAAAGAATCAGTACAACGGCCCAGAGAAGCCTTTTCTGTAACAGGAGAAGAGAAGAGTCATTATGCTCTTCAATACTTTCATATCGGTTTTTATCAAGTCCTGGGAATTTCATAAGTAATCGTATTGGTTATGGCAAAGGAAAGGTGCAGGAAACAGTAGTTTTTCAGGTATTTTCTTATTGCAGCAGTGACTTTTCTGTTGCTGCCAGGAAACAGTTATCGTATGGAGCGAACCGCTCTGCGCGGTTTGCCGGATGTTCTGCGGGATGATGTCTTTCTCTGCATTCGCCGTTTTTCCAGAAACCAGAACAACTTATTATAAAGAGCGAATAGAGGGATTGCAACAATCATCAGTACAATATCGTTGAGAATGTATTCACCCCATTGCCAGTCGGGCATGAGTTGATTGAGTCCAAGAGAGAAGATCACATACTGAAGAAACTGGCCCGCAAGCCAGGCGGCACCGAGCAGCGGAACCTGGTAGGTTGATTCCTTGATCAGCTTGCCGTAGGTTGAGCTTTTTACCACCGTAAAAAGGAGCAGGCAGATAAGAGGGTAAAAACCGAGGCGGATACCGGTAACGACATCCATCAGCCAGCTGAGGGAGAAAACTACAATTATTCCTGGAATCCAGGCAAAGCGGTAGGCAATAAAAATAAGGAGAATAAAAAGAAGATCAGGGCGGTTGAACCAGATGGGAAGGTTGTGCAGCAGGGTGGTCTGGACAATGATGATAGCAAGGCCTATGAGCCAGAAGGTGAAAGCGATCATTGTCCCGGCTGCCATATAGGAGTATCATTCATAGAGTTGATGATCTTTCTACGATCTGTAGGATCAATGAACACATACTCAAGTTTTTGGAAATTAACTTCAGGTTTCACCTCTATTACCTGAAACATTCCCCGTTGATTGGAGTGGACGGCGGAAACTGTGCCTAAAACCATTCCTGAAGGAAATATGCCGCCGATTCCTGCGGTAACGATGTAATCACCTTCGGAAACATCAACATTCTTCTGAACGTAATTAAGCACATATCCTTTTGCCTCTGCTCCCTGCAAAATTCCTCTGGTGCGATTTTTCTGGATGATGGCATCAATAGCACTGCTGGGAGCATTGGCCAGCAGCACTTTGGAGTAGTGTTCTGCCGCATGAATGACCTGACCAACGACTCCCGCAGGAACAAAGACAGTCATCCCCTCCAGCACATCATCTGCCCGGCCACGGTCAACAATAATTGTTTTACACCAGAATGCAGGTTCCTTACCGACAACACGGGCTGCAACAGGCTGCACACTGAGCTGTTTCTTAAAATCCAGTAAGGTTTCAAACTCTTTTGCCTGACGATATGACTCTCTGTATTTTCCCAGCTCCGCCAGATATTTGTCTGCCAGTTTCTGCAAGCGGTGGTTCTCTTCCTGCAGGGTCCAGTTGGAAATATAGCTCTCTTTTAATCCCGAGAGTTTATCCTTTACCTGAGTGACTCCTGTTTGTAGATAGCCTGCGAGGTCAAGGGAGAGCCGATGGGCGGTAGTAAATTTACCATCGAGCAAGGAGCCGAGGAGAAGCAGACTTACGATAAGCAGCACGGCAAACAGCAGCCATATTCGTAAAGAGAAAATAAAGGGCTGTGCATTCTTTTTTGTATTTCTTGTCTGTCTTTTCCGTTTCACAACAATCTTCTCTTTTTTGCTGGCTTGTTGTTATTGCTTAATCAATGGCAACTTCACGAAGAATATCGATATTATCCAGGGCGTGACCGGAACCGATGACAACTGATGATAAAGGATCATCAGCTACAATAATGGGCATACCAGTCTCCTCAGCCAGGCGTCGGTCCAGATTTTTCAGCAGGGCACCGCCGCCAGTGAGGACTATGCCGTTATCAACGATATCTGCAGCCAGCTCCGGGGGGGTAACTTCAAGAGCGACCTTAACTGCATCGACAATGACATCGACCTGCTCTGTAATTGCCTCCTGAATCTCTTCGGAAGTAATTTTCAGGGTCATTGGTACGCCTGTGCCAAGATTGCGCCCTTTGATATCCATCTCTTCATAGGGTTGTTCCGGCATAACGTTGCCAATGGTGGTTTTTATCAGTTCTGCTGTGCGTTCTCCAATGGCGAGGTTATGCTGGCGTTTAATATATTGCAGAATCGCTTCGTCCATTTTATCTCCTGCCACCCTGACAGATTTCGCATAAACAATCCCTTTTAGGGAGATGACGGCAACCTCTGTGGTGCCGCCGCCTATATCAATGATCATTGATGCAGTGGGTTCTGTTATGGGCATTCCTGCACCGATGGCGGCGGCCATCGGCTCTTCAATAAGGTAAACTTCCCGTGCACCTGCAGACATGGCAGAGTCTTTTACCGCCCGTTTTTCTACCTGGGTTATGCCGGAAGGAACAGAAATAATAATATGAGGATGTACCAGTGTTCTGCGGTTATGGGCCTTTTTGATAAAGTAGCGCAGCATCGCCTCTGTTACTTCAAAATCAGCGATAACTCCATCGCGCATTGGGCGAATGGCCGTAATATTGCCGGGAGTTTTGCCCAGCATCATTTTGGCCTCCTGCCCAACGGCAAGAACCCGGCTCATCCTTCCTTCCTGACGTACGGCAACAACGGAAGGCTCCCGTAAAACAATGCCTTTTCCTTTGACATAGACGACCGTATTTGCTGTACCCAAATCTATAGCCAGATCATTTGATAGCCAGCCAAACAAAGCATAAAATGGTGAAAACATTAAAAAAATCCCTTGTTGTTATAAGCCTTGGTAGTAAAAAATATAAGATTGCCCTGTAAAGAATTGTCGTTTATCTCTTGCGTGTACTCCGGGCTCCTGGCTGGTTGAGTGTTCGTCTATTCTGCAGGAGGAGAAAATACCGGCACAGAACAATACCAGAGCCATTGGTGATTAGCAACCACTATGCAGGGGAGATTTGTTTTCTTTTCCGCTTTTGGGAATGAAGAAAATTCTGTGCTGGGGTAGAGTTTGCCATCACCTTTTGCAGAGTGATGACAGCGCGGGGTGTCTTTTTAAAAATGTGGTAAAATCTTCCGTGATTGTCATTTCAAAACCGGCAATAAGCAGAGGTATAGAAAAAGAGTGCTGGCGGAGTTTTACCCCGTCTTTTTCTGTTGTAATAAGGAGCTTTGCTCCGCATTCCCGTGCTTTTTTCTCGATTTTCTTTATATGTGATGGTGTATATACCGTGTGATCGGTAAAAGAGAGAACTCCCTGTAGAGTAACGTCTGATTCTTCCAGGCTTTTTTGAAAGCGTTGTGGTTGAGCGATTCCGCAGAAAGCAAGTGCCGGTTGTGTTGGTGTGTCGCAGTGGTTTTGAGAGCAATCCCTGAAAAAAAGAGGAGTACGGCCAGCAAAAAAAAGTGGAATATTGGGGAAGCGTTCAGCGAGGAGCTGAGCAAACTTTTCTGCACGTATTTTATTCTCTTTCGTTGTTCCGGTGATAACAAAACAGTCCGCCCTGCGGAGAGCGGTAACGGGTTCCCGCAAGGGGCCTGCGGGAAGCAGCCGGCTGTTACCGGCCTGATAACTGGCATCAAATAAAACAATATCAATATCCCGCTGTATGGCGAGGTGTTGAAAACCATCATCAAGAAGAAGACAATCAGCACCCATTTCTATCGCTTTTTTTGCCGGTTGTATCCTTTTTTTACCAGTAAGAACCATTGCCTGGGGTAGGGTTGCCGCCAACATAAAAGGTTCATCTCCTGCCTCTTGCGCAGAGAGAAGCACTTCCCCATTATATGCGACAATGTTCACTTCTTTTTTTGCCTCTCCCTTATAGCCTCTGCTGATAATGGCCGGTTTGCAGCCGTTATCGTGAAAAAAACGGGTAAGGTATTGAACCATTGGTGTTTTGCCGCTGCCTCCAACGACCAGATTGCCTACAGAAATGACAGGTACTGCCGGTTTTTCACTGGCAAGGAGATGGGCGCGGTAGAGATATTCCCGTGAGTGCATAATTGCAGCGTAAACGGGAGAAAAAGGGCGGCCGAGGGAAAGAAAGGGGGTTAGCTTCATCTGTTTTTTATGATGTTGTTCTAAGGGTGGAAATATGGACATTTCACTATTTTCCCACAGGAATATAGTGAAATGCGATAGATTTTGCAAAAAAAAGAGGAACAGGATACCATGCGCCAGCCGTATATAGCTACGGGTATTGTTTACTTTTTATTACTCAATCAGCAACATATTCTACGATATAATGAAAACTCCGGAAATAATGATTGTAACAGGCGAAGCATCCGGCGATCTGCATGGAGCGCGCCTGATAGAGGTATTGCAGCAACGAATACCAGCAGCTCGTTTTTACGGCATGGGGGGAGTCGAGCTGGCACAAGCTGGTGTTGAGATTCTCTTTGATGCAGAGAAGATCTCTGTAATGGGTATTGTGGAGGTTCTTGCCCATGGTGCGGATATCTTTCGAGCCCAGAAAATTTTGCGTCAAGAGATGGATAAAAGACGGCCAGACCTGCTGATTATTATTGATCTTCCAGATTTTAATCTTCTTCTGGCTAAATTCGCAAAAAAAATAGGTATTCCGGTATATTATTATATCTGTCCTCAAGTATGGGCCTGGCGAAGCGGCAGAGTGAAAACATTGCAGCAGCGAGTGGATGGACTGGGGGTTATTCTTCCCTTTGAGGAACCATTTTACCGTAAACACGGTATTGCTGCCCATTATGTGGGGCACCCCTTGCTGGATAGTGTGTTTGTGCACCAGACTCGTGAGCAGTTTCTCGCTGAAAAAGGTCTTGATTGTACTCGGAAATATATTGGTATTTTACCGGGGAGCCGTAAGCGGGAAGTGGCAGGGTTGTTGCCTGTTTTTTTGGATGCAGCGATGTTGGTTGCCCAACGCTGTGAAGAACCACCTGTTTTTCTGCTTCCACTGGCATCAACGATCTCCAGAGAGGACCTGCAGCAAGCAGGGCTTGACCATTATCAGAAGCGGCTGGATATTCGGGTAATAGAAGAGGGGCGTTATGAAACAATGGCTGCGTGTAGTGCGGTTATGGCGGCATCAGGAACAGTAACGCTGGAGCTTGCCATTCTGCGGGTGCCGATGGTGGTGGCTTATCGCCTTTCCCGGGTAACCTATATTCTGGCCAGACTTTTAGTAAAACTTGAGTTCTTCAGTCTGGTGAATTTGGTGGGAGGAAGAGAAATTGTACCAGAACTGTTGCAGGATGATGTCTCCGCCGAGCGGATTGCAGCGGAGATCTTGCCGTTACTTGAAGAAGGAGAGAGGAGAGAGGAGATGCTTAAGGGAATTGATGAGGTGAATGTTGCCCTGGGAGAACCTGGTGCCTCAGAGAGAGTCGCACAAGACATTGTATCGTTGCTGGAGCCGGTACGTTAGCAGGTCTGATTTTTCCTGCAAATTTGCTTTTTTTCAAGAGTCCAAATCGACTCCCCGATTCTTATTTGCTGCTCCTATTTCCCAAAAGAGCAGACCGGATAATGGCACTCCCTGCAGTTGCGGCATAACCCGCCATGGCCAAGCATGGCAAGCTCTTTTCTGCTGATGTCTTCCTGGAGCATTACTCGCGGCAATACTAGATCCAGTATTGTTATTTTATGAAACATGCCGCAGGCGGGGAGTCCCAGTATAGGGATTCTACGGCCGCCCCTTTCTATTGAACCTGAGAGAAACATTGCGCCGGGGAGAACGGGAGTGCCGTAGACGGCATCTTCGGCACCGGCAAGGATAATGCCTTCACGGGTAACATCATCAGGGTCAACGGACATCCCTCCGCTGGTGATGATAAGCTCTGCGCCTGCGTCAATACAGTGGGTAATTTCCTTGGTGATAATCTCCTTGTCATCCGGTGCTTTGCGGACAATAGCAAGCTGAGAACCGAGATCTGTCAGTTTTTCGCGGAGAACGGCCTCAAAACGGTCTTCAATTCTGCCATAGAAAACCTCATTGCCGGTAATAACCATCCCTGCTTTCAGCTGGGGGAGGGCTTTTACCGCCAGGATGGGAGTTCCTCTTTTAAGGATGGCCACAGCGTCTTCAACCAGTTGGCGTTTTCCCACTAAAGGGATCAGGCGGCTGGCAGCGACATTCTCTCCTTTTTTTACCGGAGTATTGCTTTGTAAGGTGGCGCACATCACCTCTCCCAACATATTAAATTCAAGCAGCCGTTCCTTATCTATTTTCAGTAAGCCGTCACATCCTGCATGTAAAGAGATCTTTCCCTCATGTGCGCCCGGTGTATAGACAATATTTTCTCCGGCTAAAGCTTCAGCAAAGAGTTCTGCCGCATCGTTTTCATGGATCTCATCTTTGGTAAGGGAGAGGGCATAGATATTGTCTTTGCCCAGACGTTTAAGATGCTCAATATCTTCGGCACAAATGATATGCCCTTTTTTAAAGGCAACACCTTTTTTGACATCTTTCACAATTTCGGTGATGTCATGGGGAAGGACCATTCCTACCGCTTGTTCAACGGGAATAATATTACGCATAATGTAGCCTTATTTTTAGAGAGAACCATCTGTTTCAGAATGGGGAAGAATCCCTTTTACATCATAGATAACAAAAGGTGATCTGCAGAGCTGCCGAATATCATCTGCGGAATATGCCAGGAATTGTCGGTGGCATACGGCAATAACAACAGCATCATAGCTGTTTTGCTCAAGAGTTGGTAAGAGTGTAATCCCATACTCTTTTTGTGCTTCGCTGCTATCTGCCCACGGGTCATAAACCTCTACGGTCAGGCCGTATTCCTGAAGTTCAGAGATAATATCAATAACTCTTGTGTTACGTAGATCCGGGCAGTTTTCTTTGAATGTAAGCCCTAAAATGAGAATTTTTGCCCCTGCGGTGTTGATTTTTTTCTGCATCATTTTTTTTATAACACTGGAAGCAATATATGATCCCATTGTATCATTTAAACGGCGGCCGGCAATAATCATTTCGGGGTTATAGCCGATTTCCTGCGCCTTATGGGTGAGATAGTAGGGGTCAACACCGATACAATGGCCGCCGACAAGACCGGGCTGAAAGGGGAGAAAGTTCCATTTGGTGGCTGCCGCTGCCAGTACATCGCGAGTGCTTATATTGAGTTTGTTAAAAATAAGGGAGAGCTCATTGATAAGAGCAATATTGACATCTCTTTGCGTATTTTCAATGACTTTTGCGGCTTCTGCAACTTTGATGGAAGTTGCACGAAAGGTACCTGCGGTGATTATAGAACGATATAAGTCATCAATAAAATCAGCGGCTTGCGGGGTTGATCCTGACGTTATTTTTACGATATCCGGTAAGCGGTGTGTTTTGTCTCCGGGGTTAATTCTTTCCGGGCTGTAACCGCAGCAGAAGTCCTGGTTAAAGGTTAGACCGGAGCCTTTCTCCAGCAAGGGGACACAGATCTCCTCTGTTGCACCAGGATAGACGGTGGATTCATAGACAACGATATCCCCTCTTTTTAATACGCTGGCAACCGTTTTCGTTGCGCTTTCCAGGGGGCGAAAGTCAGGGCGTTTGGCGTGATCTATGGGAGTGGGTACCGCAATAATAAAAATATTACAGGTGGAGATTGCTTCCGGGTCTGAGCTGTATGTCAATTTTTTTGCTGCTGCCAGTTCTGCCTGTTCGACTTCCAGCGTGGTGTCCTTCCCCTGTTTGAGCTCAGCAATTCGTTCTGCTTTATGATCGAAACCTGTTGTGGGAAATTTTTTGCCGAATTCTACGGCCAGGGGAAGCCCAACATACCCCAGCCCGATAACGCAGAGGCGGGCATTCTCCATTGTCGGCAGTTGAAGATTTTTTGTCTGCTGATTCATATACATCCTTTGGAAGAGCGTTGACGGGAGGCCGCTATGTGTCCTTATCGGGGCATATCAGGGCCGTAATAGATAAGCCCCTGAGTGTCGGTCTCCTTTACCATCACACTGTAAAGGGAGTAACGGTCACTCTGTAGCTGTGCCTCTACTTCTCTGTAAATAAACTCGGCAATTCTCTCGGAAGAGGTATTGACTTGTTGGAAAAATGGTAATTCATTGAGGTCTTTATGATCGAGCTTTTTGATAACCTCTTTGACAATTTTTTTCAAAAGCGTAAAATCAATACCAAGATCGCAGTCATCAAGCTCTGTCGCTCGTACGGTGACCTTTACCTTCCAGTTGTGGCCATGGGGATGTTCACATTTGCCGTTGTAGTTACGCAGGTGATGGGCTCCCGCAAAATGGGTATCAATAAAGATGTCGTACATAGTTTATCCTGTTATAAGCTATTCAAGTATTTTGGGCGATAATACCCCTTTTTTATAAAACTGTCATCCGGCAAACAAGGAGAATGAAGAGGCATACCATGGAGCAGGAAACAAAAGATAGCTTGTTTGAGGGGAAGCTGTTGTGTACTCAGCATAAAAACGGATACCGTTTTTCTCTGGATGCGGTGTTGCTGGCCCATTTTATCTCGCCGCGGCGGGGAGAAAGGCTGCTTGATCTGGGAACAGGCTGTGGTATTCTTCCGTTAGTTGTACTGTTCCGTTCTGGCGGAGAAGGAATTTCCTGTGCCGGGATAGAGATCCAGTCTGGGTTGGCAGAGCTGGCCCGGAAAAATTTTGTAGAAAATGGTTATGATTCTGCTGCCTCTGTCATCAAAGGGGATATTCGCAGGATCAGGGAACTGGTCGCCGGAGAGAGTTTTCAGCAGGTTATGTGTAATCCTCCGTTTTACCCGGCACAATCAGGTCGTATAAGCAAAAACAGAGAGGCGGCAATGGCCCGGCATCAGGGCAATGGAGGGCTTGTTGATTTTTTACGGGCAGCACGTTTTGCTCTGGTGAATAGAGGGAGGGCGTCATTTATTTCTCCGGCAGAGCAGTGCGGATAATTTATTGTCTGTGCCCGGAATGAAGGGTTGGAGGTAAAGAGAATGCAGCATGTCTATGGGTATCCCGGGCAATCTGCAAGGTTGACTCTTTTTTCCTGCGTCAAAAACGGGCGGACAGAGCTGGAAGTCGCTCCGCCGCTCTATGTCTATACAGAAAAAAATGGAGCGTATAGTGATGATGTTGCTGCAATGTATCACCCCTTGCCCGAAAAGGATACTCTATGTTAGCAATAACACATAGTTGTACTGTAATGGGGATTGATGGTGCCTTGGTGCAGGTTCAAGTGGATGTTGCAAAGGGTTTGCCGCAATTTGCCACTGTAGGGCTGCCGGATAGTGCCATTAAGGAGAGTAAGGAACGGGTTCGCGCGGCTATCAAAAATTCGGGATATCAATTTCCTGCAAAGCGTATTACCGTCAACCTTGCTCCTGCCGGTTTGCGTAAGGAGGGGGCTGGTTTTGATCTTCCCGTGGCTCTGGCTATATTACAAGCAACCGGACTTTTTCCTGCCCCGGGAGAAAAGGAGTATTGCATTGTCGGTGAGTTATCCCTGGATGGCAGGGTGTGTCCGGTAAAAGGGGTGCTTTCCATGGTGCTTGCGGCAAAGGCAGCAGGATTTGCCAATATGCTGGTGCCGGCAGAGAATCTTGCGGAGACGGCACTGGTTAAGGGTGGTATCCGTATCTTTCCTGTGACGAGTCTGCAGGAAACGGTGGAGTGTTTTGCCGGAGTTCGTCACTTCTCACCGGGGAGACCTAATGCAGCAGAGGATGTTGTCCCCCATTACTCTTCTGATTTTTCTGAGGTTCGAGGGCAGTATGGTGCTCGGCGAGGGATGGAAATAGCTGCTGCCGGCAACCATAATTTACTCCTGGTGGGTCCTCCCGGCGGAGGAAAAACGATGCTTGCCCGGCGTATGCCGACTATCTTGCCGCGGTTGAGTAATGAGGAAATGCTGGAGACGTTAAGGATTCACAGTGTTTCAAGCAAAGTTCCCGTTTCATCGTCAGCGTTATATTGTCGTCCTTTTCGTTCTCCTCACCATACAATCTCTGATGCAGGGCTTATCGGAGGAGGGCAGGTTCCACAGCCGGGAGAGGTTTCTCTTGCACATAATGGTGTTCTGTTTTTAGATGAGTTGGCTGAGTTCAGGCGCAATGTTCTTGAAGTGTTGCGGCAGCCGCTGGAAGATGGGGTGGTCACCATTGCCAGAGCGAATATGACCCTCTGTTTTCCCGCTCGTTTTTTGTTAGTTGCGGCGATGAACCCTTGTCCATGCGGTTTTCTTGGTGATCGGCGTAATCGCTGCCGCTGTACCGATATGGAGATTCAGCGATATGCAGCGAAGATTTCAGGCCCTCTGCTTGATCGTATAGACTTAAAAGTCGAAGCGGCGGCGGTTGAGTTTCACGAGTTGCAAGGCGGCGAACAGGGAGAAGACTCTGCGGCTGTTCGTCAGCGGGTAGAGGCCGCTCGTAATATTCAGTATGCACGTTTTAGAGATTGCGTCGGAGTCTATTGTAATGCGCAGATGGGGAGTTCGCTGGTTGAACAGTTTTGTCAGATAGAGAGAGAGTCTGCGAGACTGTTAGAGCAGGCCATGCAGCGGTTGGGGCTTTCTGCCAGGTCATATCATAAGATTTTGAAGATAGCGCGTACTATCGCTGATCTTGCTGCGGCTGAATATATTGAAACCAGGCATATGGCAGAAGCAATACAGCTGAGCCGTCTGCAGATATAATTTTTGATAATTGAGGAAAAAGAGATGGAAAAACTGGTTAAAGAGCTGGAAAGTATGATGTCTTTTAAGGAAACCACTGATGTGGGTGATATCGTACTTATCGTCGGTGAGAATCCGCAGATGGTTGTTTATGGCTATGTTACTGATATCGAAAGGGATTCATCAAGAAGAGATGAGTGGTGGCATGTCTCTTTCTCCCTTTTTACGGTACCTTTGCAGCAGGTTGTCTGGACGTTGCGTACTCCGCAGATGACGGGAGCGGAGATTTTTACTATGGGTGGGGATAAACGCTTTGTTAAGGCGGTGAATATTACCGGTAAAAAGGAGTTTTCGCCGTTTACGGCTGCAAATTCCCCCGCAAAAAAGCAGCCAGCGGCTGAGAAATCGCAGGGGAAAGGGAAAATTTTGGCGTTTAAGAAGCCGGAAAGTTGATAGTATAACTCATGCTTCCGGGCTGATTTTCTACCCTTATGAGGGTGGGGGCTTAGCCCTGTTCCGGCGGTAGAAAACGTAACAATAGCTCTTTACGTTCTGTTTTTAATTGCCGATAACTGATATGGGGGGCGAGCTCCAGCATCTTTTTGGAGGCGATGACCGATTCCGTATCCTTATATTTATCAGAGAGATAGATGATCTCCTTGATTCCAGATTGCAGGATAACCTTGGTGCACTCATTGCAGGGGAAAAGGCCGACGTAGATACGGCAGTTGGTTAAATCCCTTGAGATGGAGTTTAACACGGCATTAAGCTCTGCATGGCAGACATAGGGGTATTTGGTATCAAGAAAATCTCCCTCTCTTGCCCAGGGTAGGCTTTCATCGGTGCAGCCAGCGGGAAAACCGTTATATCCAACCCCGACAATCTTGTTCTGTTCGTTGGCAACACAGGCTCCAACCTGCGTGTTGGGGTCTTTACTGCGCTGCGCAGAGAGTAATGCAATCGCCATAAAATACTCATCCCAGTCAAGATAGTTCTGCCGTTTTTTCACCGTATTCTCCTGTTACTGTTGTTTCTTTTCTCTTCTGCGCTGCCGCCAGGTGTTGGTGCCGCAAATGGTATCAATAAATGTGCGTATTGTGCTGAAATAGAGGGGGCCTGCCCAGTGACAGAGCGGTGCTTTGCTCGGTGTTTCTGCACCGGGAACCACAAAAAACTGTTTTTTCCGGGCACTGCTGAAGGACTGGAGCTTCTCTGCCTGAGTGGCGGTAGAGAACGGATCTCTTGCTCCGTGAAAAATCATGGTAGGCTTGCTGATGCTTTGCATCGCATGTTCCAGTTCTATGGAATATGCGGTGGTATCTTTTGGGGTATCGGCAGAAGATGCGCCATTGAGGGCGAGATAGTTTTGCAGATCACAGACAGGCCCTTCAAGGAAAATTCCTTTAAGAGGCTCAGGGGTTCTCTGGATGGCTGTTATTGCTGGGATGATTCCAAGTCCATGCCCTGCCGTAAAGAGTGCTCCGCTTATTTCTTCCTGCTGCAGGAGTGCTTGTGCCTTAGCAAGTAGGGCTGCACCGTTATCTGCATAATTTTGCAAGGAGAAGGAGGGGGCTTTTGCTTCATCCCATGGAGGATTGGAAATAACTAGGAGATTGATCTGCTGCTGTAGTAATCCGTCTGCCAGCTCTTCCAGACTGGGGAGGGGGGCATTAGGTGCAGGAAAGAGAATAATGGTAGGGGCACTCTTCTCTGCGGTGAAAAGTTGTGCCGGATAGCTTGTCTCCGTAACAGGGAGTGAATGGCTTTCTCCGTTATGGAAGCCTTCATATTGAGGAAAGAGCGTTCTTGCGACTGCTGGTTGGTTATACTCTACTGGAAATATCATAGCTGCCTTGGATTTGGAGTTAGGTTGAGAGTTCGATGGGGCACTTACCAATAAAATAAAAAAAAGCCCCTGAAGCAGAAACTGTTTCAGGGGCAAACAATGGGGTGAATGATGGGACTTGAACCCACAGCCTCCTGGGCCACAACCAGGTGCTCTAACCAATTGAGCTACATCCACCACCTATTTACAAATATGATTTTGCAAAAAGAGAGTGTTATATACCCGTTACAATTCCGTTTTGCAAGTATCTTTTACCTCTTTTTTAGAGAGAATTTTATAAATCTACCTGGCAGTGCATACACTTCTTTGCCTGTACCTTGATAAGTTCTGCGCAGTAAGGGCACTCTTTTTTGAAATGCTGCTTTAGTACTGCTGTAATTGCTGCATTGGCGGCATGTTCCAGTGCAGGATCTCGAAAATTATGGTTGCGCAGCGGGTCGATTATCGCCAGGTCTCCGATTTTTTCAAGACAGGCTGCTGCTTGCCGTCGTTTTTCCTTGGCTGAACCCTCATTAAGCAGAATTGCAAGAGGGGCAGTAATATCTTTTTCGGCAATACAGGTATCAAGACGATTAATCATCTCTTTTTGCCGTTGATAACGGTCATTTTGGGCTATTAGGTCTTCTTTGTTAATAACACTGGCTTTAAATGCATCTGCATTTCCCACCATCATATAGTTTTTTTCTTTACTGTTAGGGAGTTGCATATAGCGGTAAGATGCATGGTGGCCGTATTGCTGCTCTATCTTGTCCCAACCCTTGATAAAGATGGGGCAACCATCATTCAAGCAGATAAAAAGTACTTCAGAACCCCAGCCCAGCCCGTCTCCAACATGGATTGGGGGGGCTTCGCAGCAGGAGAGTTGTTGTTGACAATGGGGGCAATGTATTACCTCATCAATATAACGCATAAGATCAGCCATGGGGCACTCCTTTGTAAACAGCCTGTCAGGGCAGAATTACGATTTAAAGTTGGTATCGCTATTATATGGTTAGCAATTTATCTGTTTGTTTTTCCTTTTTAGGAAAGGTGTTTGGTCTATTGAACTCTTTACGTAATATTATGCCCTTTATATGTTTTTGCAAGGAGAATGGTTATTGATAGCATCTGTTTTTTTCTGTTATAAACAAGGAAATTGTAATGAACAGGGAGGAAACCGGTGAAGTTTGGTGATATAGAAGAGTATATAGCGGCATTACGTGCTTCGAAAAAATTTGGAAATCAGGTCGTCTGTTATAAAAAAATAGCAGCACAGGATGCTCAATATGGTGATCTGCCGCCGTTAGACAGCGATATTTTTGCAATGCTTAAACAACGCGGGATAACACAGCTCTATAGCCACCAATGTAGAGCCATTACCCGGATCTGCCGAAAAAAAGATGTGTTGATTGCCACCCCTACTGCATCGGGGAAGAGTTTTATTTATAATCTGCCGGTATTAAACGATCTCTACGGGAAAAAAAGAGGCCATGCGCTCTATCTCTTCCCCTTGAAGGCACTTGCTCAAGATCAACGGGCCGGGCTTGAGGCGATGTATTGTGAACTGCAGCATATAAAAAATGTCTCTTCCAAGGCATCTTTTTCTGCTATTTTTGATGGTGATACTAGTAATTACCATCGGCAAAAAATAAAAAAGGAGCCGCCTTCTGTTCTCATCAGTAATCCGGAAATGCTGCATCTCTCTTTGTTGCCTTATCATGAAGGATGGGCATCATTTTTCTCATCTCTACAATATGTGGTCATAGATGAGGTACACACCTATCGTGGTATTTTTGGCAGCCATATGGCCTGGGTTCTACGGCGGCTGCAGCGTATTGCCAGACACTATGGCGCGCAGCCTGTCTTTATTTTGCTGTCGGCAACGGTGGGTAATCCAGAAGAGTTGGGGCATCAATTGTTGGGGCGGGAAATAGAGGTGATTGATGCTGCGGGAGCGCCTTGTGCAAAAAAGGATGTTCTCTTTCTCAACCCTTTGGGCAGTGCCGCCCATACTGCCAGCCAGTTATTGGAAGCAGCGGTAAAAAGAGAGCTGCGAACGATTGTCTATACCGGTTCAAGAAAAATGACCGAGCTTGTTACGCTCTGGACAACTCCACGGTTGGGAAAATATGCCGGGAGGCTCAGCTCCTATCGGGCAGGATTTTTACCGGAAGAGCGGAGGGATATTGAGAAAAGGCTGGCTTCAGGAGAACTGCTGGGGGTTATCTCCACCTCAGCCCTTGAATTGGGGATTGATATCGGTTCCCTCGATCTCTGTATTTTACTGGGATATCCGGGGTCGATCATTGCCACCTGGCAGCGGGGCGGCCGGGTGGGGAGGGCACAGCGGCCTTCTGCCATTGTTCTTATTGGGCAGGAAGATGCGCTTGATCAGTATTTTATGCGCAATCCTGATGATTTTTTCATGCGCCGTCCGGAAGATGCCGTTCTTGATTTTACCAATGAGGTTATTTGCAGGCAGCATCTCCCTTGTTGTGCCGCTGAGCTGCCCCTGCATGGTGCAGAGGAGTTAGTAACACTGCCTAAAGTTGTAGAAACTCTTACAGAACTTACTGCTGAAGGGGTTCTTCTTACAACCGCGTCGGGGCAGCACTGGCTTGCTGCCCGAAGATATCCCCAGCGGCTGGTCTCTCTGCGAGGGGAGGGGCGGCAATTTACCATTGTTGATGGCGAAAAAGGTGAGTGTATAGGCACTATTGACGGCGGGCGGGTGTGTAAAGAGTGCCACACTGGTGCAATCTATCTTCACCGGACAATAGTGTGGCAAGTGAGTGCCCTGCATCTGGAGAAGCATGAGGTGGTCGTTCAGAAAACTCTTGCGAAGTATCATACCGTACCTCTTGCAGAGAAGAGTGTTGATATCCTTTCCCCTCTTTCGAGTAAACAGTATTTGGGTATACAGGTATTTTTTGGTGAAATAAACGTTATTGAACAGGTGACAGGATATCAGAAAAAGCAGAACCATACGGGCAAATTATTGGCAACCGTTCCTCTTGACCTTCCAGAGCAGTGCCTGAGCACCAAAGGGGTCTGGTTGAAAATTCCAGCATCGATTGTTGCCGATATGCAGCAGAAACGTTACCATTTTATGGGAGCAATTCATGCCATGGAGCATGCAATGATCGCCGTATTCCCTCTGCTTGTTCTTTGTGATCGTAATGATATCGGCGGAGTTTCGACCCCGCTTCATCCGCAGACAGAGCAGGCATCTATTTTTATCTATGATGGCTATTCTGGAGGAATTGGTCTTGCCGAGGCTGCGTATCATAAAATGGAGGAGTTACTTGCAAAGACATTTGATATGGTTTCTTCTTGTCAATGTGAAAGCGGTTGCCCTTCCTGTGTGCATTCTCCTAAATGCGGCTCCGGGAACCGCCCCATTGATAAGGCCGCTTGTCTCTATCTTTTAAAAGAGCTGCTCTCAAAAGAGTGTTCCGATTCTCTACCAAGTGGAGAAAATACCGTCTGCATCGCAGGGGAAAAGAGAAAAAAACGTTTATATCAGCCGCAGCTTTTTACCCATACTGTGAAGGTGGATGATATTTTACCGGAGAGATGGGGTGTTTTTGATCTTGAAACCATTCGCTCGGCACAGGAGGTTGGCGGATGGAGTCAAATAGAGAGAATGGGAATGTCGGTGGGAGTGGTTTATGACTCTGTTTTAGAGGATTATGTGAGCTATCTGGAATCGGAGGTGGATGCGTTGATTGCCCATTTACAACAGCTTGACCTGGTTGTGGGGTTTAATAGCAAGCGTTTTGATAACCGGGTTCTTGCTGGTTATGGTGCAGAGAATATACGGTTCCTTCCCCATTTTGATCTGTTGGAAGAGGTGCAGAATCAGCTAGGTTATCGGGTCAAACTGGATAATTTTGCCGGCGCAACTCTTGGTGAAGGAAAAGCTGGAGACGGGTTGGATGCATTGCGCTGGTATAAAGAGGGGCGAATTGACGATATCGTCACATATTGCAGGAAAGATGTGGAAATAACGAAAGATCTTTTCTTATATGGGTTGGAAAAAAGTTACCTCCTTTTTACAAATAAAACGAAGCAGGTGGTGCGGCTCCCCTTGCGGCTTGAAAAGAAAATTATAGAGTTATTGTCGGCATCGGCTTAATAGAGGATATCTGACAGTTAAAGATATTGTTTTGGTTGGGGGCTGGTCTAATATACGTTGGGTTTTCCTAATCTCGAAGTGTCTGCAGCGTTTACTAATTCGTTGTTGAATATTTTTTTATCGCCCGCTTGTAAATCTGATGTGCAGATGAATGGTATTGCCCGTTATGAAGGCTTTTATGCCAGTGTGGTTTTGCCTGGCTTACTTCTTCTTATCCATTAGTAATAGTTGAAAATTCAACCAATAAGGGGGGGTGATATGAGTGTTGAGGCAGGAAGGAGGGTTTATATTATTGAATTTAAAGTCGATAAACCTGGAGAACAGGCTCTTGCTTAACTTAATGATTGTTTCTCTCTTTTTATAAAACGCTAACGGATAAAAAGCTCAATGAAATTCCATTGGGCTTTTTTTCTGCCATTCCATTTCTCCCCACCTAAAAATATGGTAAGCTGCACCCTTCCAAACCAAAATATTTTCCAAAACCTCCACAGCTTTTTACTACCCTCATCTTTATAAGGAATACCCATGTTTTATCTCCATGTCTCCAACCGAACGGAAAACCTTTTGCAGCAACTGGCAGCGGTGTTGCAAACAGATAAGCAATCCCCTTTTAAACAGGAGCTGTTTTTGGTGCAAAGCCAGGGGATGGAGCGGGTTATCTGCCAGGGGCTTGCCGAATCGTTAGGCGTTTTTTGCAATTACCGCTTCCTTTTTCCGCTGGAATTTCTCCATTTTGTGGCAGAACGGCTGGGGGAGCAATGCAGCCCCGATGGCTTTGACCGTGGTAATCTCCTTTGGCGGCTGGAAGCCCTGCTGCGAGATATTGATTCCTCGGAATATCAGCCCATCTCCTCCTATCTACAAGGAGAAGATAGGGCGGTGCGGCGGTTTCAGCTTGCTAGCCGCCTTGCCGACTGTTTTGATAAATACCAGCTTATGCGTAGCGAAATGGTGCTTGGCTGGGATAAGGGGGAACCTTCAACGCCCAATCCTTCCACCGCCGAAAAGTGGCAGATGGCGCTTTGGCAGCGGCTTCTTGCCCAAAAGGAGGCGAGTACCCCAAAAGGGAACGTTCATCAGGCAAAACTGTTTGCCGATATTACCCAAAAGCTGGAAAGGGGAGAGGAGGGGAGCCTGTCGGCACAACTGCCGCACCGTATCTCTGTTTTCGGTGTGCATACCCTGCCGCCTGTGTTCTTTAGCTATCTGGCGGGTTTTGCCCGGCATGGCAATGTCCATTTTTATCTACTCTCTCCCTGCAGGGAATATTGGGGAGATATAAAGGATGGCAAAAGGATGGTAAAAGAGATTCTTAAAAACCGTCTGCCGCAGGAAGAAGATGGCTTCTCCGGGTTTGCAGAATTCCCCGAATTTATCGGGCGGCATCCGCTGCTTGCCTCCCTTGGGCAGCAGGGCAGGGATTTGCAGGAAATTTTGGTGGATATGGATATTTCCATGGAGTTCTCTTCTTATATCGACCCAGTGGAAATTGCCGAGGAAGAGGGGCGTCCCCCCCGGCTGCTGGAGGTGGTGCAGCGGGATTTACTGAACGGTGAGGTGGGCGAACTCCCTCAAGATAGAGCGTTGATGGCGGATGACTCCATTGCCATTGTCTCCTGCCATTCCAGGGTGCGGGAACTGGAGGTGCTGCGGGAGCATATTCTCCGCTTTCTGGATGAAGACGAGGAGCTTCAACTGCGGCAGATTGTTGTTATGGCGCCGGATATTCAGCAGTATGCGCCGTTTATTGGCGCAATCTTTCATGATATTGAACATTCGGTTGCCGACCGCAGCCTGAATATGCGTAACTCCGCCATTGCGGCGTTTTCTGCCTTTCTCTCTCTCTTTTCCGGCGGAAAGTTTGGGCGCAGTGCCGTGCTGGAACTGCTGCAATTTGAGGGCGTTGCCAAACAGTTCTCCCTGAATAGTACCGATTTGGAAAAGATTGTGCAATGGACAGAGGGTGCCGGTATTCGCTGGGGGCTTTCTGCCAGCGATCAGCACGCCGCCGGGGATGATGCTTTCGATTGCGGCAGTTTTTGCGCCGGGCTTTCCCGGCTGTTAATGGGATATGCCGCCAACTGCGATGATTTTATCTGCGATATTCTGCCGTTCCCCGATATTGAAGGCAAAGAGGCGCAGGCTCTGGGGGGATTGTGCCACTATATTGAACTGCTTGAACAGACAGCGCAGGAGTTTCAGCAGCCCCGCCCTCTCTCCGGGTGGAGAGATGTGCTGTTGCGTTGTGTTGACCGGCTGTTGGCAACAGAGGAAACGCCGGCGGAGATGGAATTGCGGGGGCTGCTGGGTTCCCTGGGTGAAAGTGAGTGTTTTAGCGGAGAGCATGATGTTGAATTTGCTGTGATTGTGCAATGGTTTGCAGCAAAGGTTTCTAGCTCCAACTCTAGTTCCGGCTTTTTGCGGGGGCAGTTGACCTTTTGTTCGATGCTGCCCATGCGTTCCATCCCTTTTCAGGTGGTTTGCTTGCTGGGGATTGATGATGGGGTTTTCCCGAAAAGTGATCGTATTGATACCTTTAATCTGATGTCTGGTTTTGCCGCATTCGGGCAGGGTTCCGTTTCTCCGGTAAGCAAGCCCAGACCGGGGGATCGCTCCCCAACGCATGATGACCGGTATCAGTTCCTTGAGGCGATTCTTTCCGCCCGCCGCAGCCTCTATTTAAGTTATGTGGGGCAGTCGGAAAAAACCGGGGAGAGTGGGCCGCCTTCTGTGGTTATCTCCGAGCTGCTTGATTTGCTTCACAGGGGATATGGGGTGGATATACAAGCGGTTGAGCATCCACTATATCCCTTTGGCAGCGGCTATTTTGATGGCAGCTCTGCCGAGTTGTTCAGTTATAGCGAGGAGAATCGAAAAATCGCCGAAATCTGGCAGGAAAGCGGCAAGAAAAAGGAAGTTTCCGAGAGCATTTTCCCCTGGTGGCAGGGCGAGGCGCAACAGGAAAAAGAGGCGGTTGCTGTTAGCGATATAACCAAATTTTATAAAGACCCTCCGGGCTGGTTTGTCAGCAATATTATGGGCATTTCCTTAGAAATTGATGAATCGGCAAAGGAAGATGTGGAGCTGTTTACAATAGGTCATCTTGGTAAATACAAGGTTGAAACCGCTCTTTTTGAACAACTTTTTGATAAACAAAGAGCAGTGAATAAAGAGGAGCGGGAGAGGCTTTTTCAACACTCCTTACGCTCCTTTCAACAAAAAGGGGAGTGGGTATTGGGCGCGCCGGGGAAAATCCTGTTCAATAATCATTTTACGGTGGTAGAACAACTGGTTATACAAGCGAAAGAGCTTGATTTGGGGGAGAAAATTAGCGATTTGCCGCTGGATATTCCGCCATGTAAAGAAACTGCACAGTTACGTATAACCGGCACGATTCCCGGCAGATATGAGCGGGGAAATCTGGTTGTCTATTGTGGAAAACTAAAAGGGCATCATCTGCTTGCGGCATGGATCTATCACTTGCTTGATAATTTTCAGCAGGCAGAGCTGCGCCCCACCTGGCTGCTGACAGAAAGCGGCTGTAACTGCTTTTTTGCACATCCAACAGATGATGAACCGGGGCTTTTGCCACTATTGCAGCTATGGAAAAAGGGAAGCAGAGTGCCGCTGCCACTCTATACAGAAGCCGCTTTTACATGGGCAGAAAAGAGAGGCAAAAAAGATGAAGCCGATGCCTTACAGGATGCAATAAAAAAAGCAGAAAACGATTTGAAATATAAACCCGAATGGACGTTGCTGCTTGGTAAAAAAGAGATAGAGCAGAGCATGGAAAGTACCGAATTTATACGCTATGCCAAAGAGATTATGGCACCGCTTTACTCTCTTCTTCATAAAAAAGGAGGCAGATAATGGAACAGGAAATTTTTAACCCGGCCTCCTTGCAACTACAGCAGGGGGTAAATCTGGTGGAAGCGAGTGCAGGAACCGGCAAAACCTTTGCTATTGCCATGCTGGTTTTACGCTTTGTAACGGAAAAAGAGATTCCGCTGGAAAGGATGTTGATTGTTACCTTTACCAAAGCCGCCACCAAAGAGCTGCGGGGGCGTATCCGCAAACGGCTGGTTGAAGCACGGGAGTTGCTTGAATGTGTAAAGGATGAAGGGGAGTGGGAAATTTTCGACCCGCCATTACAGCAGTGGGGGGAAGGAGTCTTCGCAGATAACCGGCAGCAGCGAGTGGGTTTGCTGCTGCAAAAGGCACTGTATTCTATTGATTTGGCGCCGATATTCACCATTCATGGATTTTGTCAGCGAATGCTTGGCGAACAGGCGTTGGAGAGTAACCAGCCTTTTGATTGTGAACTGCTTGGTGATATTGATTCCCTCAAAAGAGAAATTGCCGAAGAGTATTGGCGCACTCTTTTCTATCGGCAGAGCGGGGTTGAAGAGGTGCTGTTTGATGATGGGCGTTTTCAACAACCTGAAGAGCTGCTGAAATCCGTAAATAAAATTACCGAGGGCAGCGGCATTCTTCCCTCTGGTGATTTTCGAGAAGAGGCTGCCGCCTGTAGTCGCAATGTTTTGCGCCATCAGGCAGGGATTCGCCGCTGGTGGCTCGATTATGGCGAGGCGTTTTTTGAGGAGATTCACGAAGCAGACTGCCAAGGGTTCCTGAAGAAAAACTCAATATTTACCAAAAATTGGCGGGGGTGGATTGAGGAGGTAAGGGAGTGGTGTTGCTCTGATTCTGCCGGTGCGCTCTTTTCTCATCCTGAATGGCTGGCAAAAGAGACATTTCTTGAAAAGAAACTATTAAAAAAGGCGCATGAAGCCTCCCTTGATGAGTGGCATTTCTATCCAGATGCGGCGGAATTTCTGAACGAGTTTGAGCGGCTGCCCCATCTCTATCGCTGCTTTTTTGCCCACTTTCTGCAACAGGAGCTGACGTTGCGGCTGACCCGTCAGGGGTATATGAGCCACGACAGTTCTATCTTCAATCTGGCAGCCGCCCTACAGCGGAAAGATGGGGCGTTGCAATCCACCCTTGCCGGGCGTTTTGATGTTGCCCTGATTGATGAATTTCAGGATACAGACAGCCGCCAATACAGCATTTTCTCTGCAATTTTTGGTGGGGGAGAGAAGTATCTCTACCTGATTGGCGACCCTAAACAGGCGATTTACGGCTTTCGTGGGGCGGATATTCACTCCTATTTTACCGCCCGGCAAGCGGCAGACAGGCTGTTGACCCTTGATACAAACTATCGAAGCCATCCCTTGTTAATAGAAGAGATAAACCGGCTCTTTGCTGATCGCCAGAATCCGTTTTTTTATAAGGATGCTATCCTGCCATTTTCTGGCGTTAAGCCTCGAACAGAAGGGTATGAGGAGCTGATAACGGCGGCAGGCGATTCGGCAAATGGAATGGTGTACTGGCTGCTGCCCCCCTGTGAAAGCAAGGATAATCTCCGCTGGAATAAAGGCGATGCCCAGTCGCTGATTTTACAGCATACCGTGGCGGAAATTGGCAGGCTGCTTGCCGATGAGGGCTATTATATCTCTGCCGAGGGGGAAAAGCGGCGGCTTGCACCTCAGGATATTGCTGTGTTGGTGCGTAATAATAAACTTGCCGGGGAGTATGCCAATGCCTTGGCTGATATGGGGATTCCGGCGGTTGCCAATGACCGTAACTCGGTGTTCTCCTCTGATGAGTGCCGGGATGTATTACTGCTGCTTGCTGCCATTCT
>PDWI01001421.1_pt1 | contig 37933 bp, 29 predicted proteins | sample 1430891 | NCBI WGS metagenome assembly PDWI01 (sample SAMN01162508, study PRJNA174530) | Oral metagenome, whole genome shotgun sequencing project. | biome: Marine environment; feature: Marine mammal; material: Swab sample of the gingival sulcus; isolation source: swab sample of gingival sulcus... | reverse complement strand
CATTAAAACCGGGTATTGCAGTCCAGGCAATGGTTCTTGATACGCTTTCGGGTCGTACACCATTGTATCGACTTGAGGAGTTCATGGCTGCACAGGACAGGAAACTATTATTAGGAGAAACGACAGACCCTGAGTTGTTGAATGACAACAACTTAGGTCGTACACTTGATCGTTTTTTCGAAGCTGGGAGTTCCAAAATATTGGCCAAACTTGGGATTCAGGCAACTAAAAGCTTTTCATTAGATCCTACAGTTGTAACCTGCATTCCCGGGTTTATTGTAACGAGGTGGATAGCTCTGCTCCCATTCTTCTGTAGAGGTCTATTTGCTTCCTGGTTATTTCTCCTGGTTGAATGGCATGTCCCGGGACTGCAAAACTCTCGGTTGAATCGAACTCATCCGGCACTTCTGTCATCGTAGCATCCTTTAAAGAGCTTCGTGTCCTGCATTTGCTTCTTAATATACGACAGGATGATGAGCGCAATGAATTCCACAAACAACTTGCCGTCTAAGCTCTTTTCCAATGAGACTTCTACTCTTCTTAGCCTCAAGCGCTCTTTGCTATTTCCAAACGCCTTCTCAACAGGGGCTTTGTTTCTGTATGTTGCCAAAGCTTTTAGCGGATCTTTGATGTCGTCGCACAACAGCGTAAAATAACCGTCATTTCGTTTAGCCTCAGCAATGGTCTCCTCTTTGGGTGTCGATTGCATATCCCTATTTTGGCTGTCCAATAATTCACGTCCAATAATTCATTTCAAAACGAGATAGCCAACAAAATGAACATCAGCCGTTCTGCTGTCGTTCTCTAACTTGAAATGAAGACCTGAAAGACTTCGTTTGCCAGTAAAATGCCTCTCTCTGTCAATTTCACCTTTCCGTCCGCCAGACTCACAAGTGCATAGTCTGCCAGCTCTTCTAAAGCCTCTTTTTCCTGCTGTGTGACCCAGCTTAGAGGGATCCCGCTCAATAACCTCAAACCCTGCAGGCACTTTTGCCTTCTGAACTCCCCGTCTGACCAGGTTTCCCGCTGGCATTCGCCCGTACCCTTATCATGAACCGATTCCAGATAACGCGCGAGTTGGGTGTGGTTGCTCCAATAGGTCTTGCCCAGGCGGCCGTGGGCTGCGGGACCCACACCCAGGTAATCGCCAAACTTCCAGTAATTGCTGTTGTGAACCGATTCGCAGCCCGATTGGCAGAAATTACTGATCTCGTAGTGCTTGTAACCACAAGATTTTAATAGTGTCGTCGCTGCTTCAAACCACTCTGCCTGCTGATCTTCAGTGGGCATGGCTCCCGGGTAGCGGTCCAGGGGTGTGGGAATATCCCGTTCGAGAAGGTACAGCGATAGATGCTGCGGCTCACAGGCCGTGATCATCGCCAAATCGCGCTCAACCTGTTTCCGTTCCTGGAAGGGTAAGCCCAGAATGTAGTCCACGGAGCAACCGTGCTTCAACCCGCCTATTTGTTCCAGAGCCCTGAAAACCATCTCAGGTGTGTGATTGCGCCGCACGGCTTTCAGCGTTTCAGCCTGTGTGGACTGGACTCCCAGTGACAATCGTGTAACGCCTTTTCCTCTCAGACCAGCAACCCATGTTTCGCATACGTCTTCGGGATTGGCTTCAACGCTAATTTCACAGTCTTCATCCAGTCTGAAGTGCCTGGCAACACAGTCCAAGATGGAGCACAGCAACTCCAGGGGCAGGAAACTCGGTGTACCTCCGCCAAAATAAACACTTTGAAGCAGTCTGTCCCCCACTTGCCGGCGGTAGAAAATGAGTTCCTGCTGAACAGCCTTTGTGTAGTTTTCAAACCACTCCTTGTGCAGCGAGGGTTTGGTGTTTCGGCGGGCAGCGACCACTTTAATGTCAAAATGACAGTAATGGCACCGGCTCCGGCAGAAAGGGACGTGAATGTAAAGCGATAAGGGAGCTTGCAAGGTCACTCGACTTCGTGCCGCATGTAATCCGCGATCACGGGCGCCATACTGAACACTTTCAAGAATGGATCATCAAAATCACACACGCGGGGATGGGTGTCCGTTATGCCAATCCAGCTGAAACAACCGCTTGCTTTCAAGTGGTCCAGCGCGGAACCGGGAAAAACGCCGTGAGTGGCAAAAGCTGCCACACTGAGTGCTCCGTTGGCCAGATAGGTTTCAGCGGCCTTGATCAGTGAACCGCCCGTGCGGATCATGTCGTCGTAAATGACGATGGGCCGACCCTCGACCTTGGCGTTCACCCCTGTTATGCGTGTCTCTTCTCCCGACAGGCGCTGCTTGTACACAAACGCGGCCTCCACTCCGAAACTGTTGGCCAGGGACTCGACCCATTTGGCCCGGCCCGCATCGGTACTGGCTAAAATGACATTCTCACCGCTTTCACGCAGCACATCGGAGACAAGACTGCGTGCCGATAACTGAGCTTGTCGGATGCTGCCCTCAAAGTAATGGGGTACACCGTCGGTATGCAAATCCACAAAGACAAATTCATTGCCCATGCGTGCTTTGGGAATGGCCGATAGAAGCAGAGCTCTGTTTTTGGCGGGAATCACCTCCCCGGCATTGCTGGCCCGCTCCATGGTGGAATATCCGAAGTAGGGAATGATGACTGTCAGTGAAATGGCCCCACCGTAAACCAGACCACACGCCAGATCAAACAGTTCCAGGGTATCGGAGTCACAGATTGTGCCGCCCACCAGAAACACATCCTCGCCCTTGGTGCGATCCAGAACGCGCATGTAGCGTTCGCCGTCGGGAAAACGCCTGCGATCCAACCCTCCTGGAACAAAACCATCGTAGGCACAAATGCGGTCCCGCAAGTAGCGATACCGCTCTGTGCAGAATACCAGTCGATCTTTCAAGGTTGCTCCTCCTCTTCACAGGGTCGCAATAAATCAAAACCACCCGATCGAATCATAATGTAACATTCAGACCAGCACTCGACCATTTCAGGCTGGTTCAAGTCCAGTTCAAACCGAATGTACGGCTCCGCCCAGAGCGTCACGTGCAGCATGTGCTGATGATCCTCGTAAACCTCACCCACGAGTGCGGGCCGCCTAAGCATACGGTCCAGAATTCCAAGCGGTCTGGATCTGCCACTTTGAATGCCCTCTTCCGCCATTTGAATGTAACCATGTGTTTTAACACCATCCGAAGCGCAATCATCCACACCCTGAATGTGGAAAACAAGAGAATGACCGGGTTCCCGTTTATGAGGAAGAACCTCGACCTTGCGCTGTGCCGACCCGATAAGTCTGCCGATAAATGACAATGTCCATTCCTTTTTCTTCCGTGCCGCAGTCAGGCTCGAACCCCAGAAGCTGCTTTCAGCTTGACGGAAGACCGTTATCTGATTCTACAGAATCCACCTTTTGACTCTAGCATATTGACGGGAAAATATCCCGAACAATTCCGCGCAAATGTCCCACTCAAATCGTCAATTCACTTGCACTCCCCAGAAACAGTAAAACAAGCCGTCGTTTTCAATCTAACGCATTTCTAACATGAGCCTAACCCTGCTTTCATCATGACCTTATATGCTAACACTGCTTGAACAGGCAACTCATGAAAGGAGAAAAACAATGAGGGTATTTGGAATTTTAGCCGCAGTTTTAATTATTGGATGCGGAGGTGGACCGGGAAGTTCACCAAACTCAAAGGGAAACAAACGCACGGTCTTACAAAACAAGGGATCGGACACACTGGTCAACGTGGCTCAGGCATGGGCAGAAAAATATCAGGACATTAACCCCAATCTGGCTATTGCCGTTTCAGGCGGCGGATCGGGTACGGGAATTGCCGCACTCATCAACGGCACGGTCGATATTGCCAATGCCAGCAGGGCCATGAAAGAAAAAGAAATAAAACTGGCAGAAAAGAACGGTCAGAAGCCCGTGGAATTTGTCGTGGGCTACGACGCTTTGGCTATTTTCGTTCACAAAGACAACCCCATTGAATCCATCACCATCGAACAACTGGCCCAAATTTACGGTGAAGGCGGATCGATTGTCAGCTGGTCGGATCTGGGCATTGAAATACCCGGCTGCGATGACGATAAAATCGTGCGCGTCAGCAGACAGAACAACTCCGGCACATTTGCCTACTTCAGAAAAGCGGTCCTGGGTAAGGGCAAGGACTTTAAATTGGGTTCAAGAGACATGCACGGTTCCAAAGACGTGGTCGATCTGGTTCAACACACACCTTGCGCCATTGGTTACAGCGGACTGGCCTACGCCACCGATGAAATCAAAATGGTCTGTGTCGCGCAGGGCGACGCGGATTGCGTGGCTCCTTCTGTCGCCACAGCCAGCGACCGAAGCTATCCCATTGCCCGCCCGCTGTTTATGTACACCAACGGTGAACCCACCGGCGCCACCAAAGAATACCTTGACTGGATCCTGAGTGATGAAGGTCAATGCATCATCATGAAAAAGGGCTATGCACCGGTTCGCGACGTAAGCTGTCCTTGAATACATAGACAGCTAAACACCATGTTGGGAGCTTTTGGAAGCTCCCACAAGAGTCTTCAGCCTGGAAAAGTGGGATGGCAAAAGACAACCCACTTTTGCGGGCGAACCGGCATAACAGGGCGAAAGTCACTCAACGCGCATCGCCAAGAAGACGATTTTCAAGAGAAAACAACCACCTAAAAGCGGGAGAGAAACGATGAATCAGCCCATTTACGAAAAAAGACTGCAACGGGATTACCGTAAAATTATCAAAATGGTTGCAGCCGTATCGACAGATATTGAAAAGTCATTGAAAAATTCGCTACACGCCTTGCTAAACAGAGATACGGATTTAGCCTATCAAACCATACTGGGTGACAACCCCATCAACAGGCAGATCAGTGAAATCGACAAAAAATGTCATTACTTTGTCGCTCGTCACCTGCCAAGCGCGGGTCACCTGAGGTTCATTTCCTCTGTTCTGAGAATTAACATCGGCCTGGAAAGAATTGGAGACTACGCCGTCACCATCAGCAGGGAAACCGCACAGCTCTCAAAACCCATCAATTCAACCATAAGAAGAGAGCTTGAGTACATGGCCCGGGACTCGTTCCAAATGTTCAATCAGGCCTTGAAAGCCTTTACAGAGCAAAACGCCGACCTTGCAAAGGGCACAATGGCCTTTGCCGACAACATCGACCATACTTTCTCGATCATCTTCTCTGAGCTGGTTCAAAAAGGTGAAAAAGATGTATTTTCGGTGCAGGACCTCTTCAGCATTCTGGTTGTTCTCAACCAACTGGAGCGAATCAGTGATCAAGCCAAAAACATCTGTGAGGAAACCGTCTTCAGTGTGACAGGTCAGATGAAGAAAAAGCGCCCGGTCAAAGTCCTGTTCCTGGACAAGACCAACGACCTTTGCGGACCCATGGCCACTCAAATTGCCCGCAAAGCGTTTCCCGAAAGCGGTATCTACCAATCCGCGGGCTCTTGCCCTGCTGAACAAGTCCGGCCGGATGTAATCGAATTCATGGATCAAAATGGATACAACCTCAGCTCGGAAGTACCGGACGAGTTCCAGTTAACCGATGAGGAACTCAGTGAATACGAAGTCATTGTGTGTTTAAGGGGCGATTATTCGGAATACGTCTCCCAAATTCCGTTTCACTCCGTGGGTTTGAACTGGAAGCTGCCCGAACCACCTGATGAAAACGCATCGGAAGACGAAAGAAAAGAGAGCTACACCCGGATCCTCAAGCATCTGGTTGAACAGATTAACACTTTAATGACGACCATGAGGGGTGAGGAGGCTTCCTGATATGTCCACAACCCATAATCCAGAAATAAAGGCGGCTGACCGCCTCACACTTGACTGGTACATAGACAAGGCCGTTCAGGCACTGGTCTTTGTTTGCGGTATCTCAGCCATTATTTTCATTATCGGCATCTTTGTTTTCATTTCAAAAGAGGGCATTGAATTTATTTGGGGTGCTTTTGATTTCAGTGAATTTTTCTTCTCCACCAAATGGCGGCCCACCTCCGAAGTCAAGCCCACCTACGGCGCGCTGGCACTGATCACCGGAACCGCCAGCGTCACCGGCATGGCCATGTTGGTGGCCGTCCCTTTTTCACTTGGAGCGGCCATCTACATCGCGGAATTTGCCCAGGGCAAAACCCGTGAAACCCTGAAAGTACTGGTTGAACTTCTAGCCGCCATTCCCTCGGTTGTCTGGGGCTTTATCGGTTTGAGCATTATGAATTCGTTCATCATCAAGACGTTCAATGTGCCAATCGGTCTCAATGTGCTCAATGCCGGAATCATTTTGGGTCTTATGTCCGCACCCATCATGACCACCATTGCGGAGGACGCCCTTAAAGCGGTACCCGATCACTACAGAGAGGCAGCGGAAGCCATGGGTGCCACCAAATGGCAGATTATCTACAAAGTCGTCCTCCCAGCCGCTAAAAACGGACTGGTCTCCGCTGTACTGCTGGGTGTGGGCCGCGGGTTTGGCGAAACCATGGCGGTTCTGATGGCCTCTGGTCACGCCATTAACATTCCGGGCTCCGTTTTCGACTCGGTTCGAGCTCTAACAGCCACAATCGCAGCCGAATTGGGCGAAACAGCCGTCGGGTCCGACCACTACCAGGCGCTCTTTACCCTTGGTATTTTCCTTTTCATCATTACCTTCCTGATCAACCTGACAGCTGATCTGGTTGTACGCGGCATCAAAAAGGGGTGACGTGATGTTTCAAGCAACAGCTTTAAATAAAAACAACGACAAAGTGGAAAGTCGCTATAGAAATCTCTTTCTGGGCATGACCGTCCTGCTGATTATACCGGTTCTCATTATCCTCACACTGCTGATCATCAAAGGCGGACCGGCCATTTCCTGGGACTTTCTCGTTCAGTACCCCAAGAACGGCATGACTGAAGGCGGTATTTTTCCGGCCTTGCTGGGAACCATCTACCTGGTGACCATGGCCCTGCTCTTTTCTGTGCCTCTGGGTGTTGCCGCCGCCATTTACCTCAATGAATATGCCGGAAACAACTGGTTTACCCGCATCATCAATCTGGCTATTATCAACCTGGCCGGTGTGCCTTCCATTGTCCACGCCCTTTTTGGCGTGGGCGCCTTCGTTATTTTCTTTCAGTTCGGAACCAGCATTCTGGCGGCAAGCCTGACCCTGGCCATTATGACCCTGCCGGTCGTGATCGTGTCCACCAAGGAATCCCTGCAAGCGGTTCCGCATGCGTTCAGGGAAGCATGCTGGAGCATGGGCGCGACCCGCTGGCAAACCATCAGGCGTATCGTCCTGCCCAATGCCGTCAGCGGCATCCTCACCGGTGTGATTCTCGAAGTATCCAGAACCGCGGGTGAAACCGCTCCCATCATGTTCACAGGGGCGGCCTTCTTCCTGCCCTTCCTGCCACAAGGGGTTTTAGACCAAACCATGGCCCTGTCACTCCATCTCTTTGTCGTTTCAACCCAGGTCCCCAACGTACCCGAACACCTGCCCTACGGAGTCGCTCTTCTGCTGATATCCATCGTGCTCATTATGAATTCGGCTTCAATTGGATTCAGAGTCTGGCTGCGCGGCAAAAAGAAATGGTGAGGATGCAATGATGACTAAAGAAACCCAAAGAGAACCCATGCTGAAGGTCAGAAACCTCTCCATTACCTACAACGGCGTACCCGCGCTGTCCGATCTCAATCTGAGCATACATGAAAATGAAATCTACGGCATTATCGGGCCGGCAAACAGCGGCAAGACCTCTTTCCTCAAGGCCATCAACCGAATGGATGCCTTTAACTCTGAAATGTCGGTCAAGGGCTCCATTCAATTTCTGGGTCAGGATGTCAGCACCTGGCGAAATGTCTACGCGCTGAGAAAGGAAATCGGCGTTGTCTTCCCGCTCCCCATTGGACTACCTTTGAGCATTTACGACAACGTGGCGCTTTCTCCTCGTTTATCCGGTGTTAAAAAGAAAGCCGATCTGGATCCCATTGTAGAGGAATGCCTCAAGAAAGCGGCTCTCTGGGATGAAGTCAAAGACAGACTGAACTCGCTGGGCAGCTTGCTTTCAGGTGGACAACAACAGAGACTGACCATTGCGCGCGCGCTCTCTCAAAGGCCCAAACTGCTCATTCTGGATGAATTTTCCATTGCCGTCGACCCGGTAACAACCATGAGGATTGAAGACGCGCTGAGGGAATTGAAAACTGAGACGACCATTATCATGGTAACCAATCTGGTTCAACAGGCTCAAAGACTAGCCGACCGCACGGCCTTTTTCCTCAATGGAGAATGTGTCGAAATCAACGAAACACAAGCGCTGTTCTCTGGCAAAACGAAAAACGAAAAAACCAGAGATTACATCTTAGGCCGTTTTGGCTGATTCGGGGGAAAGATTCATGACAAACTCTGAAAAACAAGGAAAAGTACCCCAGCGGTACGCCATTTCAACCGTCAACTTCAGTCTCTACTATGGTACGTTTCAAGCGCTCTATGACGTCAATCTGAATGTTAAAAACGGGCTTGTTACATCGCTGATTGGTCCCTCCGGCTGCGGAAAATCAACCCTGCTGCGCTCGGTCAACCGAATTATCGAGAGACTGGGTTACGTGCGAACCAGTGGCCATATCAACGTGCTGGGAACCAATGTGCTGGATCCGAGCGTTGAGAAAGTCCAGCTTCAGAAAAATGTGGGGATGGTCTTTCAAAGACCGAATCCGCTGCCTATCTCCATTCGCGAAAATGTCCTCTTCGGATACAAACTTCACATCCCCGGATACAAGAAAAAGAACGCTTCAGAGCTGGACGCCATCGTAGAGGACGCTCTCAAGCAGGTATTGCTGTGGGATAAGGTCAAGGACAAGCTCGATCAAAAAGCCACCCATCTCTCCCTTGAAGAACAGCAGAAGCTCTGCATTGCGCGACTTTTACCTGTCAAGCCCAAAGTACTGCTCATGGACGAGCCCTGCTCGGCTCTGGACCCCAAAGCCACAGAGGCCGTTGAAGAGTTGATCTGGGAGTTACGCGGAGAGTACACCATTCTGATCGTCACCCACAACATGGCTCAAGCCAGACGCGCCAGCGACGAATGCGCCTTCATGCTGATGGGTGAGTTGGTTGAACATGCTAAAACAGAGGAAATGTTTGTAACGCCGAAGAATCAGAAAACTGCCGATTACATTGAAGGTCGATACGGTTAATTTCAAAGATGGCAATCGTCACCGAAACGGCGGCCACCCTGAAAGAGTATGTTTTATGGTGAGACTCCACAGCCACAAGGTTAATTAAATCCTCGCCCTTACAGACTCAGAAAGCACGCGGCGACAATGCGTGCGCGGCAAGGCTCTAATAAAGAGGACTCGCAATAGGCTTCATCTATTGCAAGAGGAAGTTGGTGTGGACATTTCCAGAACCACAGTGACAGTCAGGGTTTCTGAAAATCGCAGGGCCCCAAAAAAACGGAATCAGCGGCAGCTTTACAAGTATCACTAAAAACGTGAATGGTCTTTTTGGGTTACCAGCTATCAGCATGTTTCAATAAGTCCTTTCCGGTAAGAACTCGATCCTTGCAATGCTTTTTTGGTGTTTTTGCGATCCAAATCACAGATTTTTACAGTTTCTTAACTTTCTATTAAAAGCATTGAAAAAAAGCAGGTGCAAAATAGATACAGGTTATGATAACCTGTAGGTGTAGAATTTTTTTCCGATTCAATTTTTGTTGGAGGCGACTATGGCTCGTGGAAGCTATCAAGATGAAATACCCGCATCGCGTGTAAATATAAAATATGTAAAGTATGTAGGCGACGCAACTGAAGAAGTTGAACTGCCTTTGAAACTCTTGCTCGTAGGTGATTACACCATGCGGGAAGACGACACCCCTGTTGAGGATCGAAAGAAAATCAACATCAACAAGAATAACTTTAACAGCGTTATGAAAGAACAAAAGCTGGGCTTGAATTTTTCAGTCAAGAATGTGCTGTCAGGTGAAGAAGGCGATGAAATGGCCGTCGACCTCAAGTTCGATTCACTGAAAGATTTTTCACCAGAGAGAATCGCTGAACAGATCCCCGACTTGAAAGTACTGCTTGAAGTCCGCAAACTCCTGATGGACCTCAAGGGGCGTGTGGTTAACAACACAGGCTTCAGAAAAGAGCTCAACAAGATACTTCAGGATCCCAGTAAGATTGATGCTCTGCGCGGCGAACTCGATAAAATAGCGCCATTACTTGAGAAAGAAGAATAGGAGGAAACAGATGGCTCAAGAGGAACTCAAAACCGGTGCACCGGAAGGTGAAGCACATGATCTTCTGGGAAGCTTGCTCAGCCAAGTTGATCTGAGTACTCCGGACAAACCCATAGAACACATAGAAGATGCCGCTCAAAATCAGCGTATTGCAGCCGCAGTCAACCACTTTGTTACCGCGTTAATGCAAAGCGGAAAGAAAGTAGAAAAATTGGAAAGAGATCACATTGATTCGCTTATCAAGGAGTTGGACTCCAAGCTCAGCAGCCAGATCAGCGAAGTGATGCACCATGAAAAATTCCAGGAAATGGAATCCGCATGGAGAGGACTCAAACTGCTGGTAGATAAAACCAATTTCAGAGCCAATATCAAATTGGAAATCCTCAACCTTTCCAAAGACGATCTTAGGGAAGACCTGGAAGACTCACCCGAGCTATTGCAATCCGGCATCTTCCAGCACATCTACAAACAGGAATACGATCAGGCTGGTGGTGAACCCATTGCGGCTGTTATCGGTAACTACTACTTCAGTCAATCCAACGCAGATGTCGCCATGATGAAGAACATGTCCGCCATCGCGGCGGGATGTCACGCCCCATTCATTGCCAGTGCCAATTCAAAAATGTTAGGCCTGGATTCGGCTACTCAACTGCATAAAATCAAGGACATGGATGATCTATTCGGCCAGTCCGAATACGCAAAGTGGCGTGCGTTCAGAGACACAGAAGACGCTCGCTATTTGGGACTCACCTTCCCTCGTTTCCTTTTGAGGGCACCCCTGAACCCGGAAGACAACCCATCAAAAGCGTTTGACTTTACGGAAAGCGTAACCGGTTCTGAACACAGTCGGTATCTCTGGGGCAACGCTTCGATTGCCTTTGCATCGCGATTGACTGAGAGCTTTGCCGCAAACGGTTGGTGTGTCAATATTCGCGGTCCTCAGGCTGGTGGCGTAGTTGAAGACCTGCCACTGCACATGTACGAAGACGAAGGTGAAAATAAAATCAAAATTCCCACCGAAGTCATGATATCGGACAGGCAGGAACTGGAACTGGCAGAAAGCGGCTTCATACCTTTGACATTTTACAAGAACAGGGACTATGCCTGCTTCTTCTCGGCCCAATCAACTCAAAAAGCCAAGCGCTACTCAACAGCGGAGGCAACGGCCAACGCCAAACTGTCATCCAACCTGCCCTATCTCTTCCTGGCTTCCAGATTATCCCATTACTTGAAGGTCATTCAGCGTGAAAACATCGGTGCGGCCAAAGAAAAAGACGATCTGCAGAAGGAACTGGATCTCTGGATTCAGAAGCTGGTGACAACCATGCCCAATGCTGGTGCTGAACTCAAAGCTGAGAGACCGCTGAAAGATGCGAAAATCGTAGTATCGGATATTGAGGAATCACCTGGATGGTATGCTGTTGAAATGTTCATACGCCCTCATTTCCAGGTAGAGGGAATCAATGTTCAGCTCTCCCTGGTATCTAAAATGCCAAAAGCGGAGTCTGGCTCTTAACTCCAACCAATTCATAACTGAAAAAGAGGGCATGCAAGCCCTCTTTTTCAGCTAAAAGGCATGGATCAAGGCATAGATACCCCCACGTGCGGGTTGAAACGAACCCAATCGCGTTCGTTCCGTCATAATACGCCTGATCTGTCACAGTACACAGAAAAGTTGACAAGATGGTATCCCGAGACGATCATTTTTATTACATACAGGAAATGCGTTACCTGAATAAAGAAGGCATCCATTTCGCAGAAAAGCATCCGGATATTGCGGGCAAGTTAGGGCTGGAAGGCGTGCATGCTGAATTGCGTGACCCCCATTCCGAACGCATCCTGGAGGGCTTTGCATTTTTAACCGGACGAATAAGAAAAATGCTCGATCGCCAATATCCAGAATTGGCCCATGCCCTTTTCAATCTTATCTTCCCCACTTATCTCAAACCGGTTCCCGCTAAAACCATAGCCCAGTTCACTTCCCGGGAAGGAATGCTGGACAAGCCTCAGCTCATTCCCAGGGGTACGGAAATACACGGTCAGCTGAGTGACCAAAAAGTCACATTTACAACCGCGCATGAGCTCCTTGTTCAGCCCATGACACTCGACAAACTGTATATCGACCCCGAAAGCCCATCCGACTTCTCAATAAGTGCTGTCTTAAAAGTCCACGCGGGAGCCGATCCACAGGTCATTGACTACGATGAAATTGAGTTCTTCATTCACGGAGACCCGAGTCTGCGCTTTGAGCTCTTCAAACAACTCAATAACCAGTTGAGTTATGTCAGTATCAAAGGCCTCAGCTTGCCTCACGAACTGCTCGAAATACAATGGACCGGGTTCCAGCCAGATCACTCTTTTTCACCGGATGAGGACCACACCTTTTTACCCCTTCACCTCATAAGAGACTATTTTGATCAGCCGGAAAAGTTTATGCTCTTCAAAATAAAGGGTCTAACAGACGCTCTGTCATCACTCATGGATGATCTCTCCGATTTTCAAATTGACTTCCACTTTAAAACGCCTTTTGCAACCGGTTCCATGTTCACATCCTCTAACCTTCTGTTGCACTCCTGTCCGTGCCACAATGTCTTTAACATGACCAGCGAACCCCTGGAGATCGATGCCAAACAGCTGGAATACCGCCTTATTCCAGACCTCAACCAACCCCAAATGGAAGTCTATTCGGTGGAAAAAGTGCTGGTATCAAAAGAAAGGGACCGGCATGAACTGCGACCCTACTATCACTTCAACCGCGACTCCATTGCCAATAAAGAGCAGTATTTTTACGCCCTTAGAAGAGAGCCCGGAAACACAGGCGGCTGGGAAACCTACATCCGCTTCTTTAAACTGAAATATGAAAAGAACGACCTGTTAAAAGGTTATACGGGCAGTACCCGTATTCGCGCCACACAGGGCAATTTTGCAAGAAATGTAAAAATCGGGCAATTAAACAAACTGGACCGCGCCATCCCGGAAACCATCTCTGTCAAGAACATTACACAGGCAACAACCCCCTGCTGGCCGAACCTATACACTGAGTCCGATTGGAATTTTATTTCACACCTGGCTCTTAATTACAGAGATATACAAGACTTAGAATCTTTGAAGAAACTACTTACCTTGTATAATTTTTCAAATTCCGAAACTATTACCAGGAAAATAAACGGTCTTTTACACGTGGAGAAAAAAAGGGACTACATTATCGCAAACGGACGGTGCATCAACGGTTTCACGCTCACTCTTGGCTGCGATGATCAGAAATTCCAGCACGTAGGGGATCTTGTGCTCTTTGGCAGGGTACTCGGGCATTTCCTGGAAGCATACTGTCCGTTCAACAGCTTCATCAGATTGGTCATTGAAATAGGCCATCATCAAAAACTGCTGGAAACCGTTGTCACGGGTTAAGCTATGCAGTCCATTTCACAAGCTTTCACCGCCATCAACACCCTCAAGGATGAAGCTCAGGATAAAGGATTATCCATACGCTACGTCCCTGTGACCAGCCGCGCATTCTCGCCCACCATCATAGAGAGAGTTGAAAAAACAGATCAATATCTGATTGTCTACTTGAGTTTGACAGCTCTCTACGGGTACAACGGCATTTTACCTGATTATTTTTCAGATGAAATAATCAGAGAGCCGGCCAATGGTTTAAAAGCGTTCCTGGATATCTTCAATCACCGACAATTTGAATTGATGGTTGATATTTGGTCCAAGTACCAGTTTTTCAACGCAAACACACTGGATGCCGAGAGAAAGACAAACCAAAACATGGATTTAATTCTTCTTTCACTGGGTGGTTCAGTCTGTAATGGAGAAGAGGGAACACCGCTCTTTTTAAGAGGATTGAGACGATACCTGCTGGCTCTTTTTCAGCGCAAGGAAAAAACGCCAAAAGGTCTCATCTTTCTGTTGCGTTCCTTTTTTGGCCCCCTGCAATTTGAGATTGTGCAACACACTGTTTCCCACCGCAATATTCCACAGGATCAGCGTACGAAACTGGGCAGCAGTACTTCAGTTCTCGGCTCTATGGGCAATTTTCTCTGTGGTGTTAAAATGGAGGATACAGACGGCAGCTTTTCTTTAAACATAAAAGATTTGGACTTGAAGACCTTTAACCGATTTCTGCCAGGAGGTGCATCCTGGGAGGAGTTGAAGCACCTGCTGAAAGTCTATACTTCAAATCAATGGGACTGTTTCCTTTCTCTGGAACTGAGAGCAGAGGAAATACCGCCATGGCAAATAGGGAGCATGAGATTGGGGGCCGACTCCTGGGCTCTCAGTGAAGAAGCCTACGAAAATGCGTGGGTATCACCCGGTAAAATTGGAGGAGACATGACATGACGGGTTTTCTTCAAAAAATAACGGGAAAAGACTTCGATGTCCTTGGCCAGGAAGATTCCATAGAAAGACTGGTCGAATCTATCCAAAGCCACATGGTGCTCTTACTCAACACACGCCAGGGCATGACCTTTCACTTGGATAAGTACGGACTGCCGGATATTCATTCGGTCTATCACGAACTACCTAAATCCCTTGACCAGCTGGGCGATCAAATCAAGGAAACCCTGGAAATCTATGAACCCAGGCTTCACAATATCAAAGTGAAACTGAAAAACAAACCTGAAGACACCTTCAGAGCTACCTTTCACATTACGGGAATTGTCAAAAAGGGCAGTGAAGCTTCCAAAATCATATTCCGGACAGATGTACTCAACGACGGCAGCTCTGAGACCAAAGTGGTGGATCGCTATGAGTGAAACACGGGCCTCATTGCTTTTTTCCAATCTGGAGACCATTCTTCAAGGCGATCAAGACACCGCCTGGATGGCTTTGGATCGCTGTATTTCAGCCATTAACAAGGGCATAAGCAGCACAATCAACGAAATACTTCATCACCCGGATTTCAAGAAAATGGAAAGCCTTTGGCTTGGACTCGGCTATGTGGTTCAGCAGGCAGACGTATGCCCCAACATTAAAATTGAGATTCTAGACCTCAAGAAAGATGAAATTCTGGAAGACTTTGAGGAGTTCCTGGATCTGAGTGACTCCGGTCTTTTCCAACACCTCTATAAATCCGAATACGATCAAGCCGGCGGCGAGCCCTATGGCTGTATGCTGCTCAATCACGAATTCGACTGCTCCAAGAGAGACCTCATGCTCTTGAGACAAATCGCCAGTGTGGCAGCCAGCTGCCATTGTCCAGTTATAGGGAATGTTTCTGCTTCTGTTTTTGGACTCAAAAGTTTAGACGACCTGCAGGAAGTAGAAGATTTTGAGCTTCTTTTTGGCGGACCGGAGTATCGTTCATGGAGGAAATTTCGCGAAGAGCTCGACACGCGCTACGTCAGTCTTGTTCTACCGCGATTTTTAACGCGTACACCCTACACCTTTTCCGACTCCACCTCCTTTTTCTTTGAGGAACAATGTCGGAAAAAAGAAGATTTTTCATGGGCGCCTGCAACCTACGCGTTTGCGAGCCTCGTCATGAGAAGTTTCTATCGCCACGGATGGTGCATCCATATTCGCGGTCCCAGAACAGGTGGAATGGTACATGAATTACCCCCTACTGCAATTAGTATCAGAGGGTTACAAGAGGTAAGACCACCCCTTGAAATCAGTTTTTCTGACCAGCAGGAGCATAAGCTTAGCGAACAGGGCTTTATTGTGCTAAATTATTATAAATCAATGCAGGGAATATGTGTCTTTTCAGCACCGACTCTCTATGTCGACCGAATTAAGGACGATGTGGGCAGTAAACGCTTTTCAGGCAGTCTTCCCTATCTGTTTCTCGTATCACGATTGGCACACTACCAAAAAGTGATTCAAAGAGAACACGTCGGCATTACAAGTGATGGTAAGAAAATGGAAAAGGAATTGTCTACCTGGTTGAAAAAGCTCGTCACGACAATGCCTAATCCCGACCGAAAACTACGAGCGCGTTACCCCTTGAGTAATGCCTCTGTCACCGTTGAAGAAGATCCGGCCAATCCCGGCTTCTTTTCTGTATCAATGGTTCTCAAACCTCATATGCAACTAGAAGGAGTGAATGCAGAACTCACTCTCATTTCCAAATTACCTAGAGACAAGGAGTAAAGAATGGATCCACAAAACATTAAAGCATTGCTATCCAAATTAAATGCAACTATGGCAAAATCTATTGAATCAGCGGCGGGAGCCTGTATTCAAAGAACACATTATGAGATTTCGGTGGAACATTGTCTGCTAAAGCTCCTGGATTTTTCAAATTCCGATTTCTGCTTAACCCTTAAAGCACTTGAAAAAGACCCCGAAGTGGTTCGGACTGAAACAGAGAAGTCCATGGAACGACTGAAAACAGGCAACTATTCCAAACCGAAATTTTCTGCCATTCTACTGGAAGCACTTTCACAGGCATGGAACTTTGGTAGCCTGGAACGAGGAGAACAGAAATTGAGATCGGGTCATTTCCTGATCGCTCTTCTGAGAGATCAACTCTGGCTGACAAACAGCGGCATAGAGACGCTGAAAACGCTGAACCCCGATGCGGTTGCCGTCAATTTTGATACCTTTACTGAAGGCAGTGATGAAGTGATGCTGGCTCGCCCCAAAGGAGCCGGGCCTGCAGGTGATGCCGGGGTATTAGACGCCTTTACCGTCAATCTTGTGGAAGAAGCTGAAGCGGGAAACATCGACCCTGTTATTGGCAGAGATGAAGAAATTCATCAAGTAATCGATATCCTGTCAAGACGCCGAAAAAACAACCCCATCCTGCTGGGAGAACCCGGAGTGGGCAAATCGGCCATAGTCGAAGGTTTAGCGCGCTTCATCTCGGAAGGAAAAGTTCCCGACATGTTACAAGGTGTTCATATTCGAACACTTGACCTGGGAATGTTAAAAGCCGGGGCCAGCATGAAAGGCGAATTTGAACAGCGCTTGAAAGACGTTATCGATGCCGTTCAGGCAGCTTCTCCCCCTGTCATACTCTTTATTGACGAGGCACACACCTTGATTGGAGCCGGCGGGTCGGCTGGATCAGGAGATGCCGCCAACCTCCTTAAACCGGCACTGGCGAGAGGTCAGCTGCGAACCATCGCTGCTACAACCTGGAGCGAGTACAAAAAATACATCGAGAAAGATCCGGCCTTGGAACGACGTTTCCAGGTTGTTAAAGTGGGTGAACCCAGCATAGAAAAAGCGACCGACATGCTCCGAGGTTTGAAGGCGAAATATGAGGATCACCATCGAGTTGTCGTACTGGACAGCGCCATTGCAACAGCGGTCAATCTCTCCAGCAGATTCCTCTCAGGTAGACAGTTACCCGACAAGGCCATCGACCTTCTGGACACCTCCTGCGCACGAGTTCGCCTGAGTCTGGAAAGCGAACCCTTTGCTATAACAAGCCTTGAGAACAAGATTGAAATTATGAAAAAGGCAATTGCGGAAAAGGAAAAGGATGAATCGCTGACCTTTGAACAGGATCCAGAAATTGAAGAGCTGAAAAGCCAACTAGATAGCATGATTGCCAAATTGGCTGACTTGAAATCAAAGTGGATCGCTGAAAAAGAACAGGTTGAAAAAATCATTGAACTTCAATCGGAAGAACACAGTGAAGCCAAGGATGGTGAAGAAGAGACAAAAGAATCTGAAGAGCCGTCTTCTGAAGATCGGAACCGTAAGTTGAAAGAGGCTCAGGACAAACTGGCGGAAATTGGCGGAGAAGATCCTCTCATTTCCTACAGGGTGACCCCTCAGCTGGTTTCTCAGGTTATTTCCGGCTGGACGGGTATTCCCGTCGGGAAAATGGTGAAGGACGAACTCGCTGATCTTTTGAAAATCGATTTAAAACTAAAAAAACGGGTTATCGGTCAGGACCATGTGGCAGACCGAATCGCTTCTGCCATCAAGTCGTCCAAAGCCAAAGTCAATGACCCCAACCAGCCCATAGGCGTTTTCCTGGCAGTGGGACCATCCGGTACAGGTAAAACGGAGATGGCCCTTGCCATCGCAGACACCCTCTTTGGCGGTGAACGCTTTGTGGTTCAGATCAATATGTCCGAATATCAGGAAAAACACACGGTTTCACGACTGATCGGTTCCCCTCCTGGTTATGTGGGCTACGGAGAAGGCGGGGTCCTGAGTGAAGCGGTTCGTCAACGCCCTTACTCTGTCGTTCTGCTGGATGAAGTTGAAAAAGGGCACCCCGATGTCATGAACCTCTTCTATCAAGTATTTGATAAGGGCTACATGGCAGATGGTGAAGGAAGACACATTGATTTTAAGAACACCTTGATCATGATGACCAGCAATCTCGGCAGCGATATTACCGAAGACATGTGCACTGATGAAGAATGGCCCAGCACGGAAGAACTGCTGGAAGCGCTACGCCCGACGTTGAATCAGTTCCTGAAACCCGCACTTCTGGCACGAATGACCGTCCTGCCCTACTTCCCACTCTCAGAAAAGGTCATGAAAGTCATCGTGGGTTTAAAGCTTCATAAAGTCGTCAAAAGACTGAAGGAAAACCACGGGATTGCCGTTGGTGTCACTTCTTCGGTGGTTCAAATGATCAGTGATCGATGCCGGCTGGTGGAAGCAGGGGCAAGAAATATCGATGCCATCCTCAAAGGCGAGCTTCTGCCTCAAATTGCCAACGCGCTCTTAACCCAGTTAATAGAAGGCGAAACCATGACCAAACTGACCATTGACTGTGAAGAGCACGAATTCAAGCTGGAATTTGAAGCCTGATCACGCCAGCAAACAGCTTCCAGCTGCTGTCAACCGATAACCTGCCTGAGAACAGGCCAACTGTTCTCAGGCAGTAAGAAAGAGATCATCTGTTCATTTCTCTATACCTCTTGAAAAGAGCCTCGGGCAAAGGAGTTCACTTGGATCGTTTCCAAACTTTCCACAACATCATCACCAAGGCGAATGTCGCCTCTCGTCACGATATCATTACCCGATACATCGATTCGGTTGTCTCTGACTTGCGATGTGATCGCGGTATGTTTTTTTCCGGCTCTGCTGGCAAGCACCGCTGTGAAAGCGCACAGGGTCCCAGAGGAGTTAAACTGGAATTTTCTCCAAAAGAAGTGCCAACCGATCTTCTGAATAAATGCTTTAACACCGGTTCCGTTATTACAGAAAGAATACCCATTGTACCGGAAAGCGCGAAAGCCTCCACGAGCAGCTGGGGTCGTATTAAAATTAAACATATTCTTGTTATTCCTGCATTTGCAGGCAAAAGAGATGGTAAGCCCGTAACAACCGGGATCGTTTACCTTGAACGCTCACTCAAATTACCATCCTTTCAGGAACGTGAAATCCTTTTCGCCCGATACTTGATCAGGGATATATCACACCTTATTCAGAGTTCGGCCGTTTATGAAGCGCAGACCTATCAAATCCATCAATTAAAAGAAGAAGTTGTTCAAAAGCGTATCGGAATGGTTTCAGATCACCCATCCATGTTGAAATTGTTCAGGAAAATCAACAAACTCGCAAAAGTGCCTTCCACAGTCCTCATAACCGGAGAGTCAGGCACGGGAAAAGAACTCGTGGCGCGAGCCATCTATAATTTAAGCGAACTCCGGGGCCCCTTCATTTCCATCAACTGTGGTGGTATTGAACCCAATCTCATGAAAAGTGAACTCTTTGGTCACAAGAAGGGCAGTTTTACGGGAGCCCAAAGCGACCGGGACGGTCTTTTCAAAAAGGCGGAAGGGGGCATTTTATTCCTGGATGAACTGGCAGAAATGCCCATGGACATCCAGGTACTGCTCTTGCGAACACTACAGCTCGGTGAAATCCTGCCTGTGGGTTCCGATTTACCTGAAATTGTGCATACGAGAGTAGTAGCCGCGACCCATCGCGATCTCAGGGAGATGGTTGAAAAGGGAACATTCAGAAATGATCTCTACCAACGCCTGAAGGGCATTAGCCTTGAAGTGCCTCCTTTGAGAAAAAGAAAAACCGATATTGAGCCTCTCATGCACTTCTTCCTCGATAAGTACAACAACAAATTGGGGACAAATTTCAAAAACTTCAGTGCTAAAGCAAAAGAAAAACTGCTCCTCTATGATTACGAGCAGGGAAACGTCCGGGAGCTTGAACACCTGATCGAGCGAGCGATGGTATTTGAAGACGATACCATTGAAGTGGGTATAGATAACCTCTTATTTGAAGGAGAGTCCACACATCACGTTGGAAAATTCAACAGTCCTTTTGAAGAGCGAATGGCGGCTTTTGGAAGAAAACTGATTTTAGACGCCATTGCCAAATCGGGAGAAAATAAAACGAAGGCCATGAAAAGTCTAGGTCTTCCACGCACCACTTTTTATTCCTTGCTGCACAAATACAACATCAAATAAAGGGAGACATTATGACTTCAAAACTAAATATTGGAACGCTGAACGCCGTCTGCTTCGGTAATTTCTCGGGAAAAACAGGGCAAAGACCCGATCTAACCCCTCATCTGCTTACACCAAACACCTGGGAATCGCTTTGGATGGATCTCCAGCCTCACACGAGTGTCGTTATCGCACTACCAGGCGTCAGTGACTTTAATGTAAGCATTCGGTTCCGTAGTTTGAGAGATTTCAGCGAAAAGGGCCTCGTCCAGACGATTCCCATTCTTCAGGTCACTCGCGAACTACGGGAGATTATTGCCCAGACCAATGCTGAAAACACATTGACCAAAGAGCACCCTGTCTTCTCAAGGCCGGAAATCGCACTCATTCAAAAAGCTTGCGGCACTCAAACGGACGAAAATGTTGTCGTGGACTTGTTGAGTATGGTGGATATTGGTGAAGAAGAGGAAGAATCCCTGTCGCTGAAATACCTGTTGAAAGTCTTTAACTCACCGGTTTACGACGGACATCAACGCGAAAAAGTACTCTACGATCTTACAACTCTGGAAGGTGAAATATTCAAACAGATATACAAAGACAATCAATTTCAGGAGCTTCATGCGGCTTGGCAAACACTTAAATTCTGGGCAAAGAAGTCCAATGCCATCAAACTGGAACTCGTCGACTGCGATCGGTCTGAACTTTGTGATGCCATGTACCTCAATTACATTAAACCCGATGATGGCAAACCAAGGCCTCTTGATCTGGCATTCACGCTCTACTCTTTCGATCAGTCGGAAGAGGCCCGACATCAATTGTTGTATTTAGGCAAAATGGCCGAAAGCCTGTCCGTTCCCTTCCTCGGCAATGCCGCACCGGCTCTTTTTGGTGCCAAGACTGAAAAGAGAGTGGGACACATAAGAGATTACAGCGGCAAATTTTCCAGGCCGGAATATGCCAAATGGCGTAAACTCCGCGATGAATCCGGCAGCAACTGGATTTTCCTGTTTGTGAACTCCTTCACCCTTCTAACAGAAGACCCAAGAATCTGGCTGCCCTCTTCCGCCTGGGGTGCAGGATTACTGCGTTACCTGCTAGATTTAGACATCTGGCCCGGTGAACTGCTCGGCCCGTATGGTCGTATGGAGTACGGAGAAGAGGTTCTATTGAATCTGGATGACGCGCAAGTCAATGACCTGGGTTATAACGGTTTCTGTATCTTAACGAAGGAAGGCGAATCTCTTAGGATTTCTTCCATGAATTGCATCGCCTCCCTCCGAATTCCGTCGCACGCACAGTCCGACGCATCTGCAATCGTTCCTTTTACACTGGCCTATCGCTTCTTCAGCGGTCTGTGCGCGCGAACATTCAGCTCCTTCTCTGGAGAAGGTGACTTCACCGAAACCCTGAAACAGAAATTCAACTTGGAGGATGAAGACATCAAAGTGGAAGAAGGTGACAACGGTCCTGTCATTCGCATTACAGCTCCTTTTGGAATATTTGGAATTCGACCCGATTTCATTATCGGATAAGTACCGTGACAGGTTCATCACCCACTGCTGGATAATAAGCCACCACCAACACAGAAAACGCGCTGAACTGACCGATTAAAATGACGTTGGCAGTTGCATTTCAGGCTTTTGCGCATAATGCAAAAGCCTGTTTCTGCAACCTGTATCAATCTGAAAGCCAGCTCTCTTTAGCGTATTTCTTGAGAATACCAAATAGGGTTCATTTATGTTACTGCCACTGGAGCTCTGTTTTTAAGTATCCGTGTTTTTAAGTATCCGTGTTTTCATGAACCAACGCTCTTTCTTGAGAAGCGCAGACGCAATCGCTCTTGTACAACTGTACTTTCTTCCCGCTTGTTAGAGGGAGCGTCCCAAATGCTTGCTTCCATGACCGTCTTTAATACACAGCATGTTTTTTCAATCCTCAACCAAGGGATAAATACGAAATGGTAAAACCAAGTGGACTAAGCTCAGACATGATTCTTTTCATCCCTTCTACGATGAGCCTCATATAAAAGCCACATGGTTGTTTTATAAACACTTCGCTCTTTGGTTTGAACATCGATCAAGAATTCAAAGGCACCGGCAGCCGTTTGCAGGAGTTCAATGGCGGCCTGCGTTCCTTCAATATCGTGAGAGACAGCGTGAGTGATCTCTCCTTTATTAAAGAAAATTTCTCCACGGGGTAATTGATCCTCCGCCACCAGTTTCAGAACACCTGTTTTGTTACTGATTACAATAATTTGAATAATCTCGTCAATTGAAATTGAAGAAAGGTCTCCTGTGACATTGCCTACCATCAAGCCAAACGCTTCCCTGCGAATATCAATGGTGGTTGCAAAGACATTTTCTATATCACGCAGTGTGTCCTCATCGTCGTTTGGCAGGTCCTCTTCTCCCTGAACCCCTATTTGATATCCGCCGATATTGATTTGATCCCCATTGGACAGTCTTGCCTTCCTGATGCGTTTGCCGTTTAAAAAAGTTCCGTTTCGGCTATTCATATCCTGAAGGAAGTAAGCGCCATCGTTGTAAATGATCCTGGCATGATGTCTCGATACCGTTAAACTGCTTATGACAATCACATTGCTTGGAGTTCTACCTATTGAAAGAATGGATTGTGTATCAAGCAACATCTTGCCTTTGTTTTCAAGGTACAAATACATTCTTTTTGATTGAGTCATCGCCAAACTCCCAAAGTGTGTACTCGTTTATTATAACACTTAACCCATGTAATTTACCCGATTTCATGATGAAGTTTTTGCGCTTTGTGTTTAAACCCCTCACAAACTTTTAGACTATTACCCTCTAAATAGTCCTTCAACCAGTTTTTTACCTTGTGAATCAGTTCATCCGGGCTCTTGTCATTGACCAGAATGAAATCTGCCAGCTTGGACTTCTCTTCATCGGACATCTGTTTATCCATGAGCCCACGCGCCGCGGGTTCGGTCATCCCGTCTCTTGCGAGTAAGCGTTTCATGCGAATTGCTCGCGGTGCCGTAACGAGTAAAACCGTGTCATACGTTTTGTAGGACCCCGATTCAATGGCCAGAGCCGCCTCAACAAAGGCCATTTGATGGTTTTCCTGCCTCAATTTATTCAATTCAGCTTCAATGGCACTTCTTATGATGGGAAACAATATTCGGTTCAGTTTTTCCTGTTCCGGTTTGTGACGCGCAATGTGGTTTCTCATTTTCCTCCTGTTCAAACTACCGTCTGCAAGCTGAAATTCCGAACCAAATGCCTTGAGAACACGTGCCAGCCCCAAAGAGCCAGGTTGAACCACGTTCCTGGCTATTTGGTCTGCATCGATAACGGGACAACCCATGGATCTCAAGGTTTTTGAGACTAGAGTTTTACCCGAGGCAATGCCCCCGGTAATCAGGATCGTCTTCACTGCCGGCCGGCCCTCTTTTTCAGTTCACGGGCAATAACAATCTTCTGCACCTCAGATGTACCCTCGCCGATGGTACACAGCTTGGCATCTCGCCAGAATTTTTCCGCGGGATAATCTTTCAGATAGCCGTATCCACCGAGAATTTGCACGGCCTCTTCCCCGTTTCTGACCGCTGTTTCACTGGCGTGATACTTTGCCATCGCCGACTCCAGCGTGACAGGCAGCCCGCTATCCTTTAAATAAGCGGCCCTTAGAGTCAACAATCGAGCCGCTTCCAGTTGAGTGGCCATATCGGCCAGCTTAAATTGAATGGCTTGAAATTGATTCAGATGTCGATTGAACTGCTGGCGCTCACCTGCATAAGCCCGGGCCGTCTCCAAAGCACCCCTGGCAATACCAAGCGATAGCGCGGCAATGCTGATTCGACCGCCATCGAGCACTTTCATGGCCTGTTTAAAACCCTCGTTCAGGTTGCCAATTAAGTTGGAATCGGGAACAAAGCAATCTTCCAGAATTAACTGGGCTGTTTCAGAGCATCGAACACCGAGTTTGCTCTCTTTCTTGCCGCCACCCCAGCCTTTCATGCTTTTATCCAAAATAAAGGCACTGATACCCGACGTTTTCAAACTGGAATCAGTCGAAACCAGAACCACAGCAATGTCAGCGGAAATAGCATGAGTAATGAAGTTTTTCGTTCCGTTTAAAAGATAACCACCATCTACTTTGACTGCTGTCGTTTTCATACCGCCCGCATCGGACCCGGAACCAGGCTCTGTCAATCCCCAGGCTCCAATTGACTTTCCAGATGCCAGCGGCGGCAGGTACTTTTTCTTCTGTTCCTCGTTGGCACACTGAAGAATGTGTCCTGTACAGAGAGAATTATGAGCGGCAATTCCGAGACCTACACCTCCGCAGACAGAAGAAATTTCTTCGATAATTGCCACGTAATCCTCATAACAATAGCCTGAACCACCGTAACACTCTGGAACGAGAACACCCAATAGCCCCAGTTCACCCATCTCATGAAAAAGATCTTTTGGGAAAAACTCGCGTTCATCCCATTCCATCATGTGAGGTCTGATTCGTTCTTCTGCAAATTTCGCAACGCTGTCGATTAACAACTGCTGTTCTTCGTTGTAGGCATATTTCATTTGTGGCTCCTTATTCAGTTAAATTTATCATTTCAATTTATTTTCCTATGAAATGCTTTGTTGTGATTCCGACTGTAAAGATGATTCAAACTCAATTGAAGACTTTCGCTTGAATGAATACAAACGGGGTTTAAAGATACAGCTATGTTAAAGAGAAATCCGATGATACAGACGGCCGTACCTCATTATAACCCAGACCTGTCTGCCCAATGGAATAGTTTTACAAACAAATCTCATGTCCAACATTCGCTGCTTCGTCCGCAGGACAGGGTTTCTCACAGTTAACCAAAATAACAACTCAACATTCTTGACTGTCTTGGTAAGCAATAAAAACAATATTTTCACCAATTGGACTCTCGAGAAAAACAATAAATAAACCCAACAATGTAAACGGTTAATAAACTATGGCAAACTTCATGCATAAATGTTTTTTGTGAACGATATTAACAGGTGGTTTTATGACCAAGTGGATTCTCCCTCTATTTTTTATTTCTCCTATAATCTTTGGAATTGATGTCCGTACAGGAATTCGGGATGTTAATCATGAAGGCTGCTGTGAACAAATTGGTAACTTCACACTTGTATTCATGGAAGACGCATTTCCCGATGTAAGCTACGAGAACCCCTCGTACATACGATTCCGCATCTTGCATGCCAATGGCTGGGCCAGAACAACGGTCGATTTGCGTCCAGATTCCAGTCCCGATTGGGCTGATCCTATCAACCTGGCCATTCGAACCAGCGATTCCAACTGCCTGGCATCGGACCTGCCCTCAGATGCCGTCCAATTGGTACGCCTGATAAAAAACGAAAAAGAGGGTTGGATCAGGATCAATGTTCCAACAAATCTCTGGCTATACAAAGATGGGGCTCATACAAGCCCCACCTTCGACAACAAGGCCTCATTATCTCTCGGGATCAGTGGACAGTCTTCTGTTCATCCCAACTCCTCTACCCCAACAAACGGCAATGAATATCAAGATTCCTATAGTTTGGCTTCAACCATATTCTGTGCGAACTACGAGAACACGCCGCAATTCAATGTGGGTGATATTGATATTCTGGATTTCATCAGCTTTGACAGTACCACTACCGGAGTGGAGACTGGTGACACTGTTTTGCTGGGTGCCAATACCGGTGTTTCCTTTTCAAATGACACACAAATTGCGAGGGGGGCTTGTCATATTGCCTGCTATCGAATGACCACACAACTCGAAAGCATCTCTGCACCGCCTCACCCTGTAACCCTCAGTAAACTGAGTGCCGTTGATCTCAGGTACAATTGCGAGAAAATCCCTTCAGTTTATATTTCCAACTGCAGTGACTTCGAGTGGCATCCAGGCAGCAGGTTCTTTATATGTTTATCGAGTGCATTTCTGGACAATGACCGCTTTTACGAGACCTATGCGGGTTCGACCAAAGGCATGTTCTTCAAAGAAAACTCGCTGCAAGTTCTCTCTGCGGAGGGTGAAACCTGGTCCATAACTCCGGGGTATGTTGACGACAAGATTGTCGGCTATTGCATCACTCTTCTCGAGGGTACTTTTCCAGCTCAGAACTTTTTAGAGCTGTCAGGTATGGCACTCTATCTCGACAGCAACATCATGAACGCCGACATGGTTCTACTGACCTATGCAGATATTCTCAACCCTGCGGGTACAGACGGCATCTTAAGGCGCTATGGCCCTATTATCAATTATACTGCGGAGTTAAATTACGAGGACATCCATCTCTATCGTCGCACACTCCCTTACACAGCATACGATCGCGAAAATTGGCATTTTTATCTTCGCACGGTCAATTTATCAGACCAAACTTCAAGAATTGTCTCCCGTTTCTCCAATAAACACGGATTGCTCCTGAGGATCCGGGGCGAAACCAGCCTGCCCCCAATGGGAAGCGAAGATTTTTCCATTAAAGACACCTATGGTGAACAGGCAGATGAAATACTGGCATGGGTTGAGCAATATTCAGATCAACCGTTTGAATCCACTGGTGTTATTCTCGATCAGGAAAATGGGCTCTTTGACCTGGTCAGATCCAACGAACACAGTTGGCAAACACTTGTCGCCCCGCACATTACAGAATCGTCATTATGGGAAACAACGGCTTATATTCTCGCTTCGGGAAACGAATCCCCGAGATTCTTCTTCAATGTTCCCGGCCAAATGAACCAGCACATTTCGGCCATTCTCTTTCCCGGTGCTACAGCCGTCTACAAGGACAGTGATTTCTTTTCCAATGAAAGCAGAATCTCCTGGTTCCAGGTAGATGCCGAGATTTCAAGTGCCAGTGGTCTTCTGGTTTACCACAAAATACAAGACGGAGGTCAATTGGCATCACTTCCTCTTAACAACTCTTCAAGTACAAATTGGGAGTTTGACCATCTTGGCAGCAAGGCAAACGGCTGGTGGAATGGCTGCGTTATCAACAATCCTAACCCCATTTCTACCAAGGTTACACTCTCAATGCTGGATCAAGACAGACAAATTCTCTCTAGGGACGAACTTGAAATTCAAGCGCTAACTCGAAAAGCCTTTTTATTGGAGTCTATTTTTCCTGACCTGGAGAATATCAATGCCACTTACCTGACCCTTGAGTCAGATGAGTCCGTCCTCTCTTTTCTCCTGATGGGAATGGAGAAACGTGAACAATTAGCTCTAATACCCGGAAACCTGAAGTCCGACACACAGCTTGTTTTACCGTATTTCAATTCATCGGATACCTATTGGACGGGTATTGCGGTAGTCAATACCACCAATCAAGACGACAGTTTCTACCTGGAAGCCCATTTAAAAGATGGTACGGTAAAGAAAAGTTCAGCTATTGAACTGCCGGGCAACGGGAAATCTGTCTTTCTGCTGGATCAGTACATAAAGGATATCACGGCATGTACTCATCTAACCATTAAAGCCTCCAGTCCTATTCGAGGATTCGGTTTAATTGGCAATCAAACCCAAAGTCAATTGGCTTCCCTGCCCCTAGCCCCTTTTCCCTGAAACAAGTCTCGCAAAAGTTAATGAAAATCCTCCTGACACAGATTAATTGACACTTATACCAAGAGGTATTTGACAAGGTGGTGTCACCTGGGATAGATTTGTTATAAATACATCAAATTGCAGGAGTAAGAACTTTGAAGAAGAAAAAATTGGGAGAAATGCTCATACGTGCTGGTTTGATCACTGAGGCACAGCTTTTAAACGGCCTGGAACGACAAAAAAACTGGGGTGGCAGGCTGGGCTCCAACCTGGTTATGACTGGAGCGATCAAAGAGTCTGTTTTATTGAAATTCCTTTCCGCCCAAACAGGGTTTAGGGAAGTCAATTTAACAGAAATGGAAATTTCTCCAAAGATTTTGAGTCAAGTTCCACAAAAAGTAGTCGAAAAATTCAATCTCATACCCATTAGAATGAGAGATAAAAACACTCTCATTGTCGCGCTTGCTGATCCAACCGATTTAAACGCGATCGACCAGGTTGCTTTCATTACGGGGCATCATATTGAACCCGTTATCACCAGTTACTCCGCTATACTTCATGCTATCAACAAGTATTATCTAGCAAACAGCTTTGTCAACTCCAGCAACAAGGAGATTGTGATTGGAGAAGATTTGAACCCTGCATTTACCGGTATATCTGAACAAGACGACATGGAAAATCACGGCGGAAGGGCTGCATTAGCCGATCCAGATCTCATTTTATTTGGAGACCAGTCTGAATCTGAAATTCCCATGCCACATGCGGCCTCAGGGCTTGATCCAATCCCCGACAGTCAACCTAAATTGGAAGAGGAACCCTCTTTAAACAGCGACCTACTTGAACTGGGGCAAAGCTTTCAGCCGCCTGCAGCTGCGCGCCCAAGCACTCCGGTCAGGAAAGTTCCTTCCAATTCAAATCTCGGTTCCTTCAGCATGGAACAGCGTCTTGTGGGTATGTACCATCTTTTGTTGAAAAAAAGACTCATCTCTGAAGCGGAGCTTGCAGAAGAACTCATGAAGCTTTGGTCCATGGGCAAACTCTAGGAGCTTACAGCATAGCCCGCAGCCAGAGTTCTCCTCATATTTGCTGACGAAATGTGAATCCTTATTCTCCAGCAGCTCTAATTCCTGCCAAATAGTTCCGGACAGATGTTCCGTGATCACCCCAAATACTGAAACCATCCCAACTGGAATCTTCCGCATGAGCCATAATCCAGACCGTATTTGCCCTGGTTTCACTGGAGAAGAGATTATTTCCTAGAAAGACCGATTTGGATTTGGGCGCCAGAACATCCGTTGTCACTGTTTCCAACAGTGTGCCCTGAGCATTATAAGCACTCAAAGACATGGCAGCAGCAACCTGACCCGCATTAATTAATACCAGTCCTGTCCACACTTCTTCATTGGCATTGAAAACCTGAAAAGCCAGACGCTTACCCTGCGAATAGCTTCCCTGCAGTCCCGCAAAAAAAGAATTCTCCGATAAGGTACTGGCACCAAAGAGCTCGTATCCAATCAAGTTTCGATCGGCGTTGACTTCCATCCAGGAGGAATCAGCAGGAAACACCATGTTATCGGTATTGTGATCGAAGAGAATGATTCTTTTCTCAAAGGGTTGGAGAGTGACATTCTTGGTTTCAAGCAGGTTACCGCCGCTATCGTAGTAAATCTCTTCCGGACTTGTTGACTGATCACTGGTATTGAAATACACCAACCCGGTCCAGAAGAGTTGAGTGTCACTGGCAATATGCAGGAACCGGAGGCGTTTTCCGCTCTCTGTATTAAGCCCGAGAGACGCCTTGCGGCTGTTCTGGCCTGGGTCCGTAAAAAACTCCATGGCGGAAAGCGAGGGATTACTCATGTTCAGCGTGGCCCAGTCTGTCGTGCTAATCTCTGATCCGAGAACTTCTTCCGCGCGCTTGTGAACCTGCTGGTAAGGCGGTACATTGGGGTGCAATGTGAACTCACTGCCGATATTGCTATTCAGCAAGAGCGACGAATGGTCTTCCCCCGCATTGACCATCAGTAAGTGCGTTTCAAAAAGCTGTGTTTGTTTTGCCACATGAGGCACAACAAGTTGATCTGAGAGCTGATCTGAAGCACGATAGGCGCTCCAGGTGGCCGCATCCCGGTTCTCGGCACATACTTCGAGCTTGTGGCTGGAGCCCACCTGTATCCAGGCAATATGTGAAGACAACTCCGGAGCCCATTCGTTAATTGAAATTTTGAATACCGCTTGGGGCGGTATCTCCGTACTGGTTTGAATCAAGGCAATACCCTCGCGATTAAAAGCCACCAATTCCATTTCAACAGGACTTGATTCCCAGGCATTGACAGCCGAAACAAGGGTGTCCCTGCCATCACTTCCAACCACATAGGGCAGAAAAACCTGTGACGGTTTCTGACTGGGCTGGATATAACAGTCCTGACAAATGTCAGAATCAGGAAGAGGAGCTTCCTCCCATGTTACGCCACTAACTGTCAGGTCATCCAGCCAGACTCCGCCATCGATATATTTAGCGGCACCATCGCAACCCAGTCTGAACCTAAACTGAACCTTGGTACCAACAGGATGATTCAATCCAACAAGTGCTTCCCGCCATTCGCGCTGTGTACCAGACCAGGATTCTCTCAAGTAAAGCGGGTTGTTGATCATAAGCGTTCCATCGTAGGGGATCCCTCTATTTTGGCTGCCTAAATCCTCCCAGGCACCACCGTCAACGCGGTACTCCAGCACAAGACCATCCCATTTCTGGGTGTAGTCGCCTTCAAGGTTGTACGCCAGCCAAAAACTCAGTAACCCTTCTTCTGTCAGTTCAAACTCAGGCGTTGTCAGCGTTTTCAATGAATAAAAACTGTCTTCCTCTGCGTAAACAGAGCTCTGACCACCGTGAAACAAACTCGATGAAATATCCCAACCTGTCTTCCCAAGCTCAGCTGTTGACACCATGGGACTCAGTGTTTCTGCCTCATAGTGATAGGTACCTGTCTTCATGTTTGGATTGGCACACATGGTGAGGGTGATGGAGATCGGGAAAGAAACCGAGCCGACGATAACCGTTCCGTGAAGGGTTTCATCAACAGGCGCGGAAAGAGCGGTTGTCTGTTCAACCACGAAGCTGACCACCTTTTCTTCATATCCACCAAGATGAAAGTGCCGGCTCGGACCATAGAGATTCAAGGCCTTGGAAGGCATCTCAAAATCAACCGACAGGGAATCAAGCTCCAGCGGAGTGGTGTTTTTCAGAGCAACAGAAAGAAGGTGTTTTTCACCTGTATCGAGATACTTATCGCCATCTCCCAGTATCTGACTGGTCGTCAGTTCAATTTGTAAAGGATTGCGGCTAACGCGATAAGTTCCCCTTCCATAGGTCGATACCCACAGCGTCTGATCATCGCCCCAAATGAGGTTCGTCACCCGTGTCCAGGCTGTTCCATAATCGTACTGTTCCCAGGAGTAAGATCCGTCAACTGGATGCCCGACAAACAAACCCAGCTCGGTTCCGGCAAAAAGACGTTCAGGAAACAGCGGATCGTTGACAATCGAATGCACAGGAATCTCCGGCAAGTTGCCGTGAATCGACTGCCATGAAACCCCGCGGTCGGTTGTTTTCCAGATGCGGTTGGTATTGTAATAAGCAAGCGTTACGTAACACGTATTGCCCAGTTCATCAGTAGGATCAAAAAAGATACTGGTTGGTCTGCCAGGCATTGTCGTCACGCTCTGGAATGCTGTTGAGGTGGAAACCTGTGAACTCTGATAGATGACACCTGATTTGCTGGCGACGAAGACGTGTTCACCGTCAACAGGGTTGAAAGCCATTGCGTAAATACTTTCTATATCTCCGGATACATCGCGCCAGGTCGCGTTTTTTAGTTGCCGGGCGTTATCCGTAAAGAACACATTGTCCGTCCCCACCATGAGGCGATCGCCGTTGCTGGGGTCAAGAGCAAAGGGCTGAATAAAGAGTGCGCCGGTTGTGTCTGGTAATTCCATTTTCTGGCTGTTGCCGCCCATGTTGCTGGAGCCGTAAAGACCACCGTTGGGTGTGGAGCCGTAGATATAATCGGGATCCTGTTGATCCCAGGCGCAGAATCCCCCATCGCCACCATACCACTCAAGCCATATCGCCTTTTCACCGTAGAACATATGGCTTCCGTTATCCTGAGTTCCGGTAATGACTCTGTGTTCTGAGGGGTGAACTGCCAAACCGTAGTTTTGAGCTATTCTCAGATCGTTATTAAGTGAACTGAAGGTCGTCCCGCTATCCCTGGACTTATACACTCCGCCATCACAGCCAACCCAAAAAGTACTCGGATCTTCAGGATGAAAAGCGATGGCATGAAGATCTGCATGAACATACTTCGGAGTTTGCCCACCGCTGGGGTTCCATATACTCACCTGTTGAATTCGCTCACCTGCATCCACTGAACGGAAAAGATCCACCGCGCCCAGGTAAACGCGGTTCGAGTCACTTGGATCCACACCGACTACCAAGTCATACCATCCCTGTCGCTCAATAAACTTCGCTCTTGAAGCAGTCTTGGTGAAATTGAGACCGCGATCGGCTGAACGCCACAGTCCCAGCGTTTCAAATTCATCATCCGAAACCGCAACATAGACAACACCGTCATGCCCCCAGCCAATTTCCATTCTGGATAAATTGCTGGTAGGTAAGCCATGAGCACTACCGAGTATTTCGAAAGTGGCGCCCTTGTCAGCACTGCGACATATAAATTGTCCGCCACCAATCCGGCTTTCCCCATCCAGGGTCACAAACACGCCGCTTTCAAGATGAGGTTTAATGCGGTCTCCGTCTTCCTTTGAAATCATTAAGGCCGGAATGTTAATGCTCGCATCCGCTCCACCCATGGTGGTTGGCGGTCCTGAAGAATGGTTGACAATGAGAACAGCTGCAGCTCCGGCATTCTGGGCATTCTTTACCTTGACAGTAAATTGACAGCTGCCCCGATCGATCAACGCAATATTCCCACTCAATTGACTGCTGTTATCAGCAGATTCGCAGCCAAGTGAGTCCTCAGAAGCTGGGTCATCATAGAGCACCAACTGTCCAGATAGGGGGCCTACCTCTGAAAGTCTCGGTCCAAAACTCGCTGAAGCATTTAGTAACGTGCCAGCAAGATGAGCTGGAGCGTCGATGTTAAGGGTAGTCATTTCTGTTATGCCGCCAGAAGACTCACCAAAGTGACTTGCCAGAAGAATATCCGGATTGGTCGGATCGACCTTGAGATCGACAAAACCGCGCTTATTTGCCATCATACCTGAAACTTCCAGCCAGGTTTGACCCAGATCGACCGAGCGAAAGAGCCCCGATCTGGTAGCAGCCATGAGAATCTGGGTATTGGGAATTCGAGCGAGACGATTGACATGGTAGAAATTCACATTGGCTGTTGATTCCATGAACTCCCAGCTGGAACCAAAGTCGTGACTGACAAAAATACCCATTCCGCGAGCCATACCCCAGCCAAAAAAGCCCTCACCTGTTCCCATGTAAACTGTATCGGGTCGATCGGGATCGATCACCATGCAGCTAATGGCGATATTAGAGAGAAAATCACTTTGAGCATGCCATGTTTCACCGCCGTCAACGGTTTTCCAAACACCGCCGCTAACACCAGCAGTTAAAATCCGATCGGGATATTCAGGATGAACCACAAGGCTCCGCACACGTCCGCCGAAATTACCGGGACCGTAGTTTTCAAATGCCATTGGAGGTAAAAAGGACGGTTCTCCAGACTTGCTTTTCATTTGTTTTTTATGAAGAAGATCCTTTTTGATACGCCAGTTTAAAAACGCGGGATTGAGGTCTCCTTTCGTCTTCAATCGATCTGTCCAATAGGCGGCAGCCTCTCCTGGAAATTCTGGCTTCGCCTTCTCGGCACGCTCTTCCGTAAGAATCAGTTTACCTCTTTCCTCCTTAAAGTGAGTGGCCATCAACCAAGCAACTCCTGACAGAATCAATAGAATGCCTACAATCATTCGCATATTTTTCATAATTACTCCTGGAAACCTGCATCCCGAATCTCACTGACAAATTGTTTTATCTCATTCATTCAGAAGAGTCTTTGGAAAAAGTACAGTTTTTTTCCTCTTCGGTCAGGCTGGCCTTATTTGACTTTTACCACCATGGTACCATCGGTTTGGTGATGTTTTTAAACACCGGCAGGCCGTACAATCATACAATGAATTGAAGCCTTCAGCTGAAAAAGATCTGTAAGTTGCCTTTTATTGACGATAGAATAACTTCAGGAAGATGTTCTTCCACTCCTCAAACTGTGGTAAGAAAGATGACAACCCCGTTTTACGACATGTTCTTTTCCAAAAAAACAGCAGTCCAGTCCTTCAGATGTTGTTCCGGCAAAACATGGATCTTGAATCAGGAGCCTTGTTTTGAATAGAAACGAACTGGTCGGCTTATTGATCTCACGATCCGGCTTGAGCCGGAAAGAAGCCAGATGGTACATCGATCAGGTTTTTGAGTTAATATCCGAAGGACTCAAAAAAGATGGCAGAGTGGAATTGCGCGGATTAGGTGTTTTCTATCTGGAAACCAGAAAACAAGCAGATTTTTTAAATCCCAAAAACGGCAAAATGTATCTCGGTGGTGACATTAAAACCGTTCTTTTTCAACCTTCAACCGAAATAAGGTAGTTCATTTTCCGCTCTTTCATACTGTGAATCGTCTCTGTCAAACCTATTTTGGTCTGTTGAGAAATGTGGTCAAAAGCAAGTCCAACATGCCATTCGTGTTCAAGGCACTCCAAATGAGCCACCCGCGCAGTTGCGATAAAAAACTTAATACCGTTAATGACAAATTTAACGCGATAGACAATGTCCCCTTCAGACAGCTCAGGATCTGCATCGAGAGACAGCCCCGCTCCACCCATTCCAAAATCAGTTAATACCCCTTCCATGGAGAAGCGTGACGACTCAAAACTCATATAAACGGGACTGCGGGATTTTGCCTGCATCCGAATATGACTTCTAAGTGATGTAACCTGAACATTGGAATCTAACTTGACAATGAGCTGATTTCCATTGGAAACGATGGACTCCACATCCATTTTAGCTACCGATTCCGCTACTCTCAGGGTGGCACTCCACTTCTGCTCCAAATTAAGAGCCCGATTGCGCCCACCCGGTTTCTTCAACCAAATGAGCTTCTTATCCGTATCGACTTTCACAACGGATAAAACATATAACTGCCGCTTGTCATTTGTAAGAAAACACTTACATCTATCACAGAGCACACTGAATGATTTCAGGACATCGCCAATTGGTTTTTCTACAGCTTCCTTCACATGACACCTCAATTCCATAATGTGAATACCACGGAATCAAATTTCAACAATTCATTATTAACACCGTAATCATAACTTAAATTTTACCGTCGATCAAAAAATAATATCCTAAATAGACTATATTTTATCTACTCTTTACATCCAACACGACCAGAACGCCTTCTATATCACTTCCTCCAGACACAGTGACCCCTTTAGCTGGTTCAATTTTTCAATCCGATTTAAGGCGATATACCAGCGTACCATATTGTTCGTGAGTCTAAATTGGAAAAAGAGTAAGATGTTACCTGTAGAGTGGGTGGGTCAAAAGACGTTTGCACGGTCTACGGTCTATATTATTCAAGTAAAATTGATTATTGCATCAAATCCGAGTGTGTAATGGAAACGGTTACCTATACATCCATCTTCCTTTTAGGCATCCTGGGAACAGGACACTGTGTTGGCATGTGCGGTCCGCTTGTGCTGGCCTTTCCCGGTCGGGAGAAACGCCTTGCACCTCATCTTTGCTATCATTTCGGTCGAATGAATACCTATGTCTTCTTTGGAGCACTGCTAGGCGGATTAAGCCAGCTTTTACATGCCGGAGGGGAGAAGTTCCTGTCCGTTACAATCTATATTCAATTGGCAATGACGGTTTTTTCTTCCCTTTTTCTGCTCTGGTTTGGCCTGTCGAAACTCGGCATGATCCCTTCTCCAAACTGGATGCAAAATGCAAATCCAAACCTGATACCGGGCTTCAAGTTCTTCCAACGCGAGTTTGCCGATTTGCGGGGAAATGTGTCTTACTACTTGCTGGGCATACTTTTCGGTTTTTTACCCTGTGGTCTCTCCTACGCAGCGTTTGCGGTGGCTCTATCCAGCGGCAACCTGATTTCCGGAGGCACTTTAGCTTTTATCTTTGCCCTGGGAACCATTCCCGGCCTGCTCGTTGTGGGCTACACGGCCTCGAAGCTATTTGAATCATACCGCAATTTATCCGATTTAATTGCAGGGCTCGTCATGATCGGCATGGCTGTTTTCCAGATTTTAAACGTGCTGCAAGCATTCTTTTAACGGCTTTTCAGTAAAAAAGTAGATAGAAAAAAATCACAGTCATCCCATAGCACCTTAATATCCACGAAATGACTTCATTTTTCCAATAAACACTGAGCATTCTATCTGGCCAATAAAAATCCCCAGAATTGGCTCAACGATTTTCCCTGCTTTCAAATGATGTATTTAATCCATCCTTTGTCCTTTTTATGAAACGGTTTATCAAATCAACAACCTCGGGATCACCCATTTTCTTCGATCATTCCAAATAATGAATCCCGGCTGTATAACGTCATACACTAAATACACCAACCAACTCCAAACTATTTATTCAGACGATGCATGACTCGATAACAAGCCATCTTGAAACCTCTTTAAAAACCATTGTCCGCAACCATGAAGGGTGATTTCAGAATATTGACTTCCTGGTTTAGCAATATACAAATCGTCTTGCGATTCTCTCCCTATCCGGATTAAATAGGTTCTCGATATTAACTCAGAACTGTTATTGGAAATCTCCAGAATCATTTTGGCCTCAAATATAGGTCCATTGTGATTTTTATTTTGTTCTTTTGTGATAGAGAGAATCGATTTCTTAAATGTATCAAGCTCTTTTGAATCTGTTATTTCGTATTTAAACTTCTTATAAGAACCTTTATATGGAAGCACTTCCATTTTATGTAAATTGTAATCCTCAAACACTTCTTTAGCTTCTATTAACAGGTTTGTTTTTAATTCTGATTGAAGATGCGGCTCCGGTTTAATAATTAAAAACAGTATTGGCAATAGAAAACAAAACAAAAGCAAGGCAATTGCAGGTATATATTCATTTATTTCTTTTCTTCTTGGGGAGTCCAGTTTCGTATAACAGCTTTGGCAGAGATATTCATTGCCAAATTTTAAATTGAAATTTGTCTTTCCACATGAATAACAGAACAAAACAAAGTATCGATGAAAAATATAAATATTTATCCAAAGAAAAATAATTTTCACAGCTATAAAATTAGGGAGCAGTATTTCTCTATTGACATAATAATGAAAAGAGAGCACCCCTCCAAATATAACGAGGAAGATTTTAAAATATCTCTCTTTAAAACTATAATTACTGTTTTTCACAAATAGAATCCAAAAACAAACTAAGAAGGAAATTGCAACTAAATACATATTGACTCCAATTGGTTTTGCTTTATTATCAATAATATAAATCACTTGTTGAAACCGGCCAATAAAATCCACTTTTTGGCCAATGAGATTCCCCCATCCTTGTTTTATCTAGGAAATCTCTTAAAAATCAAGAGAATTCTTTCCTTCCTGCGGACCTCATGGGGCTTGGCATCTATGGCTAAATATCTAAATATGGGACACCCAGATTTATAAATTTTTTCCTGGCATTTTCTAAGTCTTGGCAGTATAGTTAATTACATCTTTTTGGTTTTCACATATTTCTTTCAATCGTAAACAAACAATCAAAAGTCGATTAAAAGGAGTATGTTATGACAATT
>PDWI01001420.1_pt1 | contig 37943 bp, 36 predicted proteins | sample 1430891 | NCBI WGS metagenome assembly PDWI01 (sample SAMN01162508, study PRJNA174530) | Oral metagenome, whole genome shotgun sequencing project. | biome: Marine environment; feature: Marine mammal; material: Swab sample of the gingival sulcus; isolation source: swab sample of gingival sulcus... | reverse complement strand
TAAAAGCACTTTTTTTATTCATAACCTTTCAATACTCGTAAAGCTAATAATGATAAGCCTTACAAGCTTTTTTACCATTAAAAATGTCCATTACACCTTGTTTAATATAATTCACCTTACGTAAGTTGTCAGAACAACAATAATAAAATAATTCCCGAACCCACTAAGGCAAACCCGTAAATTAAAAACTTAACCCAAATTGGTGGGTGAAATTTAAAATCGTGTGTCGCGTGGTAAATTCGGTGACAACCATGCCACAAATTAAATGCCAGTAAGGCAAAAATAATCAGCTTACCAATAAAGTTGTTGTAAAAAGCATAGACATGGTCGTAGAAATTAGCAGCATCATACAAACCCAATGGCACTAAAAGCCCAAATAGTAAAATGACCACAGGAAAAGCTAGGGCTGCAATTGTGCCACCATTGCCGAATAACGCCCATAGAAACGGTTCTATGTGGAATTTTCCTTTCTTGTTTTGATTCATCGTAGCCTCCCTATATTCTTGCTAATATTAAAATCACTGCAGCTAAGAAAATCGCAGCACCCCAATGCCCCAAAACAATCAGCTTGGCAGGTACTTTTTTGGCACCAATTTGTAACGGCATCACTTTAGGTGTTGCATCAAACCACGTGTAGCAGTGATAACCCACCATTAAAAACGATACCAATGCAAAAACAATCATCAACGGATTTGACTGTGTTTCTATCCAAGATAAAAAATGTGCTTTATCTGTCGCCAAAGCTCGCAAGCCAATAATTAAATTAATCGAATATAAAAGCGTAAAGATTGCTGTCGCCTCACGCAACATGTACCAACGATAAAAAGGAATCCCTGTCCACCAAGTTCGTTTGATTTCACGACGATAAGTACCGTCATTCTGCTTGCCACTATTGGCAGTGTTAACACTCATTTTAGTACTCATCTTATGCCTCCGCTTTTTGTTTTTTAAATAAAGACACTTTCTTAATACCAATACCTTTTAGCCCCATGGCAATGGTACCTTCTAATTTAGCTTGCTGAATGGCACCGGCTGGATCAACGGATTTGGGGCAAACTTTGGAGCAATAACCGACAAAGGTACAAGGCCAAATGCCGTCTTTTTCATTCATCACTTCCAGTCGCTCTGCCTTACCCGTATCGCGAGTATCTTTGTTATAACGCTGTGCCATCGACAAAGCCGCTGGACCTAAGAATTTAGGATTAAGCCCCATCTGCGGACAGGCGGCATAACAAAGTAGACAATTAATACACATAGTGTACTGTTTAAATTTCGTCAACTGTGCTGGGGTTTGTTTGGTTGAGTGATGTTTCGCATCAGCATTTTCCTTAATTTGCTCTTTTTTGCCTGTCATTGCATTGATGACATAGGGCTTAATCGAAACAAATTTTTCCATAAATGGCTCAATATCAACCACCAAATCACGCTCAATATCAAAATTTTTCAAAGCTTCAATGCGAACCTTATTCGGGTAATAATCACGTAAAAAAGTTTCACAAGCCAGCTTAGGCGTATCGTTGATCATCATGCCACAGGAGCCACAAACCGCCATACGGCAAGACCAACGATAGCTTAAACTGCTATCCAAATTGTCTTTGATGTAGTTTAAGGTTTCCAAAATAGACAAATCGTCTTTATAAGGCACCTCATAGCTTTGCCAAACGGGATATTCATCTTGCTCACGGCGATAGCGTAGCACTTCGATAGTTATCATTTCACTCATTATTTTGCCTCCGCTTTTTGGTCTTCTTTGGCTTGTTCTTCCATTGCTTTATGCTGTGCGTCTAATTCCGCCCCGTAGACACGCTTGCGAGGTTGCGAACGCGTAATATTGACAGGTTCGTAATCCAGACGAACTTCACCATTATCAAAATATGCCAAACTATGCTTTAAGAAATTTTTATCATCACGCTCGCTATAAGCCTCTTCTAAGCGTTGATGAGCACCACGAGACTCGGTACGATTTAAAGCCGACACCAACATGGCTTTGGCAACATCAAGTAACATGCCTAACTCGTACGCCGTTAACAATTCCGTATTGAATTTCTCTGACTTATCTTTGATTTCAATGTGCTGGTAACGCTCAATGAGCTGATTAACTTCATCCAAACCTTTTTGCAGCAAACTTTGCTCGCGGTAAATACCACAATGATTTTCCATCGTTAGCGTTAAAGCTTTGCGAATATCTGCAATGCTTTCACTGCCTTTTTGCTGACGAAGTTTATTAATGCTATCTATCGCTGCCTGAGCTTGAGCTTTTAAAGCCTCAGAAACGGTTAGCTGCCCCTTTTTTATCGTAAATTTAGCGGCGTTCTCACCTGCAACCTTACCAAACACACAAAATTCAGCCAATGAGTTAGAACCCAAGCGATTAGCACCATGCAATCCACTACTCGCACATTCACCCACCGCGTATAAACCTGGTAAACTGGTTGCTGTATTAATATCCGTACGAATACCGCCCATCGTGTAATGCACCGCAGGGCGAACAGGAACGGGGTCAGTCACGGGATTAACACCCTCAAAATTTTCTGCCAAGTGACAAATAAGTGGTAAACGTTCCATCAAGTAGTCTTCACCTAAATGACGTAAATCCAAGTACACCACATCACCATACTCTGTTGGTACGGTTCGACCTTTTTGACGTTCGTGCCAGAAAGCTTGTGATAATCGATCTCTAGGACCAAGCTCCATCGATTTTTTCACAGGCTTATCTTGTGCAGGTCCTAAGCCATAGTCTTGTAAGTAACGATAGCCGTCTTTATTGACCAATAAACCCCCTTCGCCTCGACAACCTTCCGTCATCAAAATACCACTACTTGGTAGTCCCGTTGGGTGGTATTGCACAAACTCCATATCACGCAGTGCAACACCTTTACGATACGCCATAGACATACCGTCGCCTGTAACAATACCGCCATTGGTATTAAATTGGTAAACGCGACCTGCACCGCCAGTTGCTAAAATCACGGCATTAGCAACGAAAGCTTTTGCCTCACCCGTCTTAATATCGATACAAACAACACCTTTACATTGCCCATCTTCAACCAACAATTCCGTTGAAAAATACTCATCAAAACGATTAATGTTGGGGAATTGTAGCGAGGTTTGGAATAGGGTATGCAAGATATGGAAACCTGTTTTATCCGCAGCAAACCAAGTTCGCTCAATTTTCATACCACCAAAAGCACGAACATTCGGCGAACCATCTTCTCGACGTGACCACGGGCAGCCCCAATTTTCTAAGCGTATCATTTCGTCGGTAGAATGGCTGACAAAATAATCAACAACTTCTTGGTCACATAGCCAGTCACCACCCGAAACCGTATCGTCAAAGTGATTATCCAAGGTATCATGTGCTTGAGCAACTGCCGCCGCCCCACCTTCTGCTGCCACCGTGTGACTACGCATAGGGTAAACTTTTGAAATGAGAGAAACGTTGAGTTCAGGATATTTTTCAGCAATGGCTATCGCCGACCGAAGTCCGCCACCACCAGCCCCAACGATAATAACGTCAGATTGTATAATTTCCATATATTGTGCCCTTTATTTATAGTTACAAAAAACCCTTCCGTTGACGGACTGGCATTTATTATTAATCTAGAAAATGTCAAACTTTAACAAGTAAGTTATTAGCTTACCCGCGATGGGTTCATTATTTCATAGAGGACACAAATAAAAAATAAGTGTTTTTGTGGGTATTAAGTGAATGATAATTCTAATCATTTATGATTTGCGGAGCTTATCGTATTTTTAAATCGCACAACGAAAACCTAGGCTATCCATCGTCGTTATTGGCATTAAATTCAGGCGAAAAGCGTAACGAACATATTGAATATAGGCCACTGTATTAATAGGGATAGTAGACCCAACGCCGCATAACTGCTGAGAAGCCATGCTACGCGTTTGAGAGCCATCCGTGATAGGTAAGTCGCCATAGTCAGCGGTCCACTGCCAAATAAATCCGTTCATATCGTGTAGCCCCCAATAATCTGCAGAATGACGGTCAATATCACGAGTCGGTGCTTCAGAAGCATTTTTATACCAAATTAATATTTTTTCTCGATACCCCAAACCAAAACTGCCATTCGCTAGACTTTTACTGGCGAGAGCTGCATAATCCCACTCATTATTTGTCGGTAAACGTTTTCCTTGTGCCTGACAATAAGCTGTTGCGGCATACCAAGAAACATTCGTCACAGGATAATCCGCTTTACTTTTTGGCATGCGGTAATTTCCTTCTTTAGTCCGCCAAAGTCTAAGATAACCTTGATCTGCTTTCTCCCCAATAACTTTGGAGGGCTGCCAAGCAGGTTTTTCTGCTAAAAATTTTTTAAAGTTTTGGTTGCTAACAGGATAAGTATCTAGATAGAAAGATTTAATCGTGATGATTTTAGAAGCAGGTTCAGAAAAGGGCACTTGGTATTCCCCACCGCGAATAAATTGCATATTCGGGTAGTTTTTAAGGCTTTCTTTATTAGTAGCATTTGCTAATTTAGTACTTTGTGCAAAGACATTAGAACTAGAAAAAAGCCATAAAGCACCAATAGGATAGAATAAATACCGATAAATCATGACTGACATAGTATAGCGGAATAAATTAATAATTGGTACAAAGCCTGTTTTCGAAGACATTAGCCGTATACGGCGAGACAGCACAACGCCGTAACAATTAATTGTTAAGTGATTTCGCTATAGCAAAAAGAAAGCCACCTTGTCTTTTAATAAGGTGACTTTCTTTGTACATAGTGAAATAACTTAATTTTTGATACAAGGCTTGCCGTCGAAAACAGTATAAGAATACGGCGAGACGACATAACGACGTAGCAAAAGTTAAGTTATTTTACTCTAACGGTAATAAATCGTGGCTAAATATTCATTGGCATAACAATATAACGACTATTATCGTGTTCTGGATCGAAAATCATACAGCTACTATTTCCGTCCTGTAAAGACATGGTAATATTTTCATTATCGATAACATTTAAAATATTCTGCAAGTAATTGATATTAAATGCTGTCTTTATTTCTTTGCCATTATAATTAACATCCAAAGATTCTTCGACACTTTCATTATCCATATTTTTTGCCGACAAATTTAACTTCCATGGAGAGAATACTAAAGAAGCACCTAAACCATGCTCATTAGAAACAATTTTGGCTCGATTAAGTGCTTGGTTAAGAGCACTTTTTGGAATAATAATCAACTCATCAGATAACTCTGGAATGACAGTCTCATAGGCAGGATACTCGGCATTAATCAACGTAGAGGTCATTTCTAAGTTACCGAACACAAATTGAATATGTGTATTAGAAATATTCACTGTCAACTTATCATCAATACCTGCCAACCATGTCGTCAACTCTTGCACAGCTTTGCGAGGAATAATCGCCTTATGCTCAGAAACATCTAACGTATTATCAATCTCTGAAACAGACAATCTGTGACCATCCGTAGAAACCGATAAAATTTTTGTCGGTGTAACATGCAGTAATAAGCCATTCAAATAATGGCGAACATCGTTACTGGCCATCGAAAACTTAACTTGATTAAATAAGTTAACTAAGTCCGATGCAGGTAAAGTAAACTGCTGCTCAAACTGATAATCATCAGGAACGGGAAAATCTTCTGCAGGCATCGTTGCCAAGTGAATTTGGCTCTTACCGCCAATTACGTGCAAGCTATTCTCTTGTAGTGAAATTTCAATATCAGACTGGCTATTAAGTGATTTGACACTTTCAAATAAGGTATGTGAAGTTACCGTTGTTTGCCCTGATTCTGCGACTTCTGCAGGTACATTTCCCGATACTTTCATCTCATTGTCAAAACCAACGAGAGAAAGCTGACCTTCACTCGCTGTAATTAAGATATGCGTGCGAATTTTTTGCGTACTATTTTTTTCAATAATATTATTGACGCGTGTTAATAACGGTAATAAGTCTTCTCTTTTAACAGTAAATTTCATAACTTTTCCAATACTAAATCTATATGGGTGCTAGTTTATCCTAAAATGCGTTTGGGATAAATCGCTATTTTAAATTAAGCCTATAACAACTGATTTTTAACCAACTATAAAACAAAAAAAGCCCTAAACAATTGTTTAGGGCTTTTTTAACAAGACAAATAGATGTAACACTATTTTTCTTTGTTTTTGCTTAATCGTTGTGCTTATTCTACGCCAACAACTTCAACAATAATTTCTGACTCAACATCAGCGTGGAAGTGCAATGGAATTACAAACTCGCCTGTTTGACGAATTGGACCTGCAGGCATACGAATTTCGTTACGAGCAATGTCAATACCATTATTTTTAGCCACTTCAACAATGTCGATAGAAGTAACAGAACCGAATAAGCGTCCTTCACCACCTTGCTTAGCTTCGATAGTGATTTTTTTACCTTCAACAGCTTCTGCCTTAGCTTGTGCTTTAGCAAAATGCTCAGCAGCTGCTTTTTCTAATTCAGCACGTCTAGCTTCAAATTTAGCAACATTTTCAGCAGTTGCTGGTGTTGCTTTACCTTGAGGGATTAAATAGTTACGTCCAAAACCAGACTTAACGTTGACTTGGTCACCTAAGTCACCAAGTTTAGCGATTTTTTCTAATAAAATTACTTGCATGATAGAACTCCTTAGTGCTTATCAGTGTAAGGAATTAGTGCCAAAAAGCGAGCTTGCTTAATTGCAGCGGCAACTTTTCGTTGATTTTGTACGGTTGTGCCTGTAACGCGACTTGGTACAATTTTTCCTGCTTCTGTAATGTAATTTTTCAATACATCTAACTGTTTGTAATCTACTTCAATATTTTCTTTATTCAAGCGATCATTTTTTTTATTTCCTGCCATGACTCACTCCGTATTAGCTATCAGTTTTTGCAAATGGCGACGCTTCTGTGATAGCTGAATCACGGCGAATAACCAAGTTACGAATAACTGCATCATTAAATTTAAATGCTGTTTTTAACTCTTCTAGAGCTGCATTATTACACTCAACGTTCATTAGAACATAGTGTGCTTTAACCAATTTGTTAATTGGGTAAGCCAATACGCGACGTCCCCAGTCTTCTAAACGGTGAACTTGACCGCCTTCACTTTTTACGATGCCAGTATAGCGTTCAACCATTGACGCTACTTGCTCGCTTTGATCTGGGTGAACCAGAAAAACAATTTCATAATGTTTCATTAAATAAACCCCTTACGGATATTAAAGAATAGTTACCCACCCCACGTGAGCAACAAGGAGAGCCCGTATTATACGGTTGATTATTGAAATGGCAAGAAAAACCGAAGATTTTACTGCTAATCGAGACTAAAATTTTTCGATAAAACGCTATAAAAGAAAATTTTTAGCAAAAATAGTACCGTCATTCTGGAAACTATAGTGAGGTCAATTAATTTCTGGTACAAGGCACATTGTCGAAGACAGTATAGCTAATACGGCGAGACCATGTAACGCTGTAACAGGAATTAATTAGACTTACTATATCTTTAAAGATTAGCTTCTCAGCGTCATGATTAAATTGGTGATATCTTCGCGAATTCTCGGATCAGACTGCTTAAATTCTTCGACTTTTTTAATGGCATTAATGACCGTCGAATGGTCTCGTTCGAATGCTTCACCAATATCCGATAGTGACAAGCTGGTCAACTGTTTGGCAATTGACATAGCAATTTGTCTAGGTCGAGTCAGCGAAGCTTTGCGTGATTTTGATTTTAAATCTGAAACCTTAATGTGATAGTAGCTTGCAACCGTTTTTTGAATATTTTCAATGCTTACTTGACGAGATTGTGCATTCAAAATATCGCGTAACGCAACTTTTGCCAGCTCAATGCTGGAAGATTGATTATTAAACTGTGCCATTGCATAAACGCTATTTAAAGCACCCTCTAAGTCGCGAACGTGAGAGCGAATTTTTTCAGCAATAAAAAAGGCCGTTTTGTCATCTAAGTCAAAGTCTAACAAAGTTGCCTTTTTCTTTAAAATCGCAACTCGCGTCTCCAAATCAGGCGGCTCAACAGCAACCGAAAGTCCCGCACCAAAGCGAGATTTCAAACGCTCTTCTAAATTTTCAACATCTTTGGGGTACTTATCACAAGTCAGTACAACCTGACTTCTAGAATCTAATAGTGTGTTAAACAAATGAAAAAACTCTTCTTGGCTCTTATTTTTACCTGCCAAAAATTGCACGTCATCAATTAACAAGACATCGACACTACGGTAATATTTTTTAAAGCTATCAATGCTTTGTTCACTAAACGCATCAACCATTTCTTCAATAAATTTTTCCGCAGTTTGGTAGACCACTTTTTTATGGTGATTATGTTCTCTAACATAATTACCAATTGCGTGCATCAAATGCGATTTACCCAAACCTGTTGATCCATAAATTAGTAACGGATTAAAGCGTCCGTCAGGTGATTTCGCTATGCCCGAGGCAGAAGCTGAAGCAATTTGGTTAGAAGAACCTGTAACAAAGTTTTCAAAAGTATACTCTGGATTTAACTTGCCTGAATATTGCTTAACAACCTTCTTTGGTTCGGCGGGAGCTGTATTGAATAGGTTTTTGGGCGATCCTTGCTTTAGAACGACTTTATAATCTGGCTCATATTTCTTAACAACTAGCTCCAAAGTCGTTAAATAATTCTTTTTAATCTGGTCAATAACAAACTTATTTGGTGCATAAAGAGTCAAAGCATCATCTTCTACCGCTGGCTCTATAGGTGCTAACCACGTATCAATATCCTGTTGTGTCAGTAATATAGACAAATCTTCCAGACAACGATCCCATAAAGCATTTGGCATAATATTCTCAAAACCCTTAAAATAAATTAGTTACAAAAAACAACCAGGCGAACTCATCCAACAAAACCAGTGACTTTTCCTTGATCGCGATTATACACATTTCTATGTACTTATGCCACGAACAAATCGCAAGTTAAGACAAAAAGCTTTTCATTAAAAATAAATTATTTCGTTGAATAATGAAAAATCCTGCCATCAGATAATGACAGGATTTTTCACTTTTATTCAGTTTCACATTGTTAACCTTTCCCAAAAAGAAGGTTATCTATGAACTATTTAGCTGATTCTTCTTTTATCGCTTGACCCAAATCCGCTGGCGAACGAACCGTGCGAACACCTGCTGACTCCAATGCTTTGAATTTATCATCAGCAGTACCTTTACCACCTGCGATAATGGCACCAGCGTGACCCATGCGTTTTCCAGGAGGTGCTGTAACACCGGCAATATAAGCAACAACAGGCTTAGTGACGTTAGATTTGATAAATTCTGCCGCTTCTTCTTCAGCACTACCACCAATCTCACCAACCATAATGATAGATTTCGTTTCATCATCTTTTTCGAAGGCACTTAACACATCGATAAAGTTCGTTCCATTAATTGGATCACCACCAATACCGACACAAGTCGACTGTCCCAAACCAATAGCTGTTGTTTGATGAACAGCTTCATAAGTTAATGTACCTGAACGAGAAACAATACCTACTGAACCTTTTTGATGAATATGGCCTGGCATGATACCAATTTTACACTCATCTGGTGTAATCACACCTGGGCAGTTTGGACCGACTAAACGCACACTTGAACCTCTAAGTGCTGCTTTGACTTTCATCATATCTAGTACAGGAATACCTTCTGTGATACAAGCAATAAATTCAACACCTGCATCGGCGGCTTCTAAAATGGCGTCCGCTGCAAATGGTGGCGGTACAAAAATAACAGAGGCATTTGCACCTGTTTCTGCAACTGCTTTCGCACAAGTATCAAAAACTGGACGGTCTAAGTGAGATTGTCCACCTTTACCTGGTGTAACACCACCAACGACCTGCGTACCGTAGGCAATACACTGTTCTGCGTGGAATGTGCCTTGTGAACCTGTAAAACCCTGAACAATTAGTTTAGTGTCTTTATTAATATAAATACTCATTTTTCTCTCCTTATCTTAACCTTTGGCAGCAGCAACAACTTTCTTAGCTGCTTCTGTTAGACTTTCTTCTGCTTCGATGTTCAATCCTGAATTGGCAATCATTTCACGACCTTTTTCAACATTGGTACCTTGTAAACGTACAACGACAGGTACCGTCAAACCAACTTCTTTAGCAGCCGCAATAACACCTTCTGCAATCAAGTCACAACGAACGATACCACCAAAAATATTGACAAAAATTGCTTTGACTTTATCTGAAGACAAAATCAATTTAAATGCTTTAGTCACACGCTCAGCAGTTGCACCACCACCAACATCTAAAAAGTTTGCTGGGTTGCCGCCGTGAAGTTTAACAATATCCATTGTCGCCATGGCCAAACCAGCACCATTAACCATACAGCCAATATCACCATCCAAAGCAACGTAGTTAAGTTCAGATTCTGCTGCCTCTGACTCACGCTCATCTTCTTGAGTTAAATCACGCATGCCTGCAATTTTAGGATGACGGTACAAAGCATTTTCATCAATGCCCACTTTACCATCAAGTGCTAGCAAATTACCTTCTTCAGTCACAATCAATGGATTGATTTCAATCAATGAGAAATCTTTAGCGATAAACAAGCTATATAAGCCATTCATTACTTTGACTAATTGTGAAGTCTGTTTTTTATCCAATCCCATCGCAAAGCCCATGCGACGACCGATATAAGGCTGGAAACCTGAGGCGGGATCAACGCGAACTGTGACAATTTTTTCTGGCGTTTTTTCAGCAACTTCTTCAATATCCATACCACCTTCAGAAGAACCGATAAATGTCACTGATTGCGTTTCGCGGTCAACTAATGCTGATAAATACAATTCATCAACAATGTTCAAGCCTTCTTCGATTAGTACCGTATGAATTGGTAAGGCAACGCCACCCGATTGGAAAGTAGTCAACGTATTGCCCAACATACCATCGGCAAACTCTTTCACTTCGTCCAATGATTTAGCAACTTTTACACCACCAGCTTTACCGCGTCCACCTGCGTGAACCTGAGCTTTTACAACGGCAATTTCACCGCCTAATTCTTTGGCAGCGTCTACAGCTTCTTCGATACTTGTCGCAATAATCCCACGCGGTGTCGGTACACCAAAATCGCGAAATAATTCTTTGGCTTGATACTCATGAATATTCATTATCTATCCTCATTCATTAAAAAATCTATTAATATGGTCAAACCACCTAAAAAGCCGAAATCACCTCGCCATCAGTATTTATTTATAAAAAACTGTTAACAAATTAAAGCGTTTTCAGGTTAACCAATTTACATTGTCTATCAATTTTGAATTCTAACACAAATCCGTCATAGTTTTATGATTTAATTATTAAAGCATAATAACCAGAATGACGGTACTTTTTAGTACCCACTACAATCAAGACGCAATATTCGCCGTCTTTGCGAAAAGCGACAGCGACGTGGCAATCCTCCAACAATACCGTAGAGACAGATGCATCTGTCTCTGAGACGCAAGCATTGCGTCTCTACAGGGGAAATATACAGAAAACCGCCACGCTCGCGGTGAGGCAGCATGACATCAACTACTGATGGCTTCGTTTTCATTAGTCCCTAATTAGTGCTATTTATATTGAATCCCTAAAGATTTTAACTTTCGGTATAAATTCGTTCTTTCTAGTCCTGCTCGCTCAGCCAATTTGGCGATGTTACCTTTGCAATAAGCCAATTGTTGCATAAAGTAAGCTTTCTCAAAACGCTCGCGAGCATCTCTAATTGGCAAATCAATACTGACAAGATTTGTATTTTCACTGTCTTCTTCTTTGACATTTATTGTCAGTAATTTTTCAACTTCTGCCAGTGAAACCTCTTCTTCTTCACCTAAAACCAACACCCGTTGAATAAAGTTTTTTAATTCCCTAACATTGCCTGGCCAATGATACTCGCGTAAATAATTTAAAGCAGGCATAGAAAAATGACGATAGGGCAGATTGTCATAGTCAACAAACTGATAAACATAGTAATTGATAATTTCAGGAATATCGTCTTGGTAAGATTTTAAACAAGGCACTTTTACAACCAAGGTTTGAATTTGATAGTACAGTTCACTTTTTAGTTGTTCGTTTTTAACCAATTCTGATAAATTAGATTTCGAGGCAAAACACAATCTAACACTTGGCGATACATAATTTTGCGTACCTAACTGCTTATATTTTCCCTCTTCAATCAAAATAGCAAAAAGTGATTGTACCTCACTGTCTAAATCACTTACCTCGTCAACATAGAGTGTTCCGCCTTCAGCAGTATTAATTAAGCCCAGCTGTCCGTTTGCACCAAATATTTCTTGCATTTGATTGCTGTGTTTTAAGGATGAGGCATTAACAATGATAAACGGCTCAGCAGCACGCTCAGAAATTTGGTGTAAATAGCGAGCGTAATAAGTTTTCCCCACACCTGAATCCCCTAAAAATGTCACCGGCAATGGATTATTTTTGATTTGTTCCAGTTGGCTTTTGACCTGTAAAATTTGAGGACTTTTGCCAATGAGTTGAATATTGGGATTAATTTGTTGGATTAAGGCTTTGTTACGCATTTCCAATTTGATTTTTTTGATCACATTTTCCACAGCAATCATTAATTTAGCCATCGAAATCGGTTTTTCAATAAAATCAAACGCACCCAGTTTGGTTGCCTGTACAGCGGTTTCAATTGTACCGTGCCCAGACATCATAATTACTTGAGATTTCAAGCCCGATTCATACCAACGCTTAAGCAAAGAAATGCCATCTTCATTAGGCATCCAAATATCCAGCAAAACCAAATCAATCGGTTCATTGAGATAAATATTATCGGCAACTTCTGCACTATTTGCTGTACTGACTTGGTAGCCTTCGTCACTCAAAATATCTTGGAGTAATTCAGTAATATCGTTTTCGTCATCGACGACTAAAATGCTAAATTGTTGAGGGTTCATTGTATTTTATCTCACTAGATTGTTTTTCTTGCATAAGTACTGGTAAGTTTATCGTCGCAACAGTACCTTGCTCCGAAGGGTTTTCTTTTAGTGTCATGCTGCCATTATGCTCTTGAACAATTTTTTTAACAATCGCTAATCCCAAACCTGTTCCTTTTTCTTTGGTCGTTACGTAAGGATCAAAGATTTGTTCATCGTTTTTAGGCAAGCCAATACCATTATCGATAATGCTGATACACACAGAATGACGGTAATTTTTTGTCATTATATGAATTTTCCCTGGATTTTTTTGCTCACAAGCCTCTATCGAGTTTTTAATTAAATTATGTAGAACTTGGCGAAGTAAATTGGCATTGCCGTTAACGTTATCCTCTTCTGCCATCAACGACAAATCAAACTGAACATTGTCAAAATGTCCCTTGTAAAGGGCAAAAATATCTTTGAGTAAATCGTGAATCGATAACGGCGTTTGTTTACTATTCGTTGGTTTTGCGTAATCACTAAAGTCATTAACCATATTTTTCAAAGATTTAACTTGATTACTAATCACATCAATCGAACGAGACAACACTTTTTGCTCAGGCTCGTCTAAATGTCCCGACAATTTGTAATTTAATCGTTCAGCAGCCAATAAAATTGGCGTTAAAGGGTTTTTAATTTCATGTGCCAAACGTCTGGCAACTTCTTCCCAAGCAGCCTGTTTTTGTTTTTCCCAGTACTCACCAAATTCCTCAAAAATAATGACGTAACCACCTTGGGAACTTTCATCAAACAATTGCGTCATTCGAACCATTAGTCTTTTTAATTCGTCCTGACAGGTAATTTCAACTTCTATTTCCGATGTTTTAGTATCGTAAATATCTAATTGGTTAATGAAGTTTTTATAGTTTTCCAAAGACAAATTTAACGATTTTTTTGGCAAGAAAACCGCTTCTTCTAAAGAACAATCTAATAATAATTCGGCTTTTTTATTAAAAGTTAATAATTGCTGCTGACTATCTAAAGTAATCACGCCAGAATTCATATTATTGATAACTGTTTCCAAATAAGCTCGCTCACTTTCAACTTTGTTTCGGTTAAGCTCTGCTTCTTCTGTCGCTGTTTTTAAAGATTGGGTCATTTGGTTAAATGCGTTAATCAACTGACCAAAATCGTCACTTCGTTTAACCAAAACTTTATTATCAAATTTCCCCTTGGAAACTTGTCGCGTTCCCCTAATTAAATCTTTTATCGGTTGAACCATATAATTAGCAAAACCAATTGAGGATAATATCAATAATAAACCAGCCAACAACAACACTAGCACCAAAACAAAAATAAAACTATTGCTCACCTTTGGCATAAGGTAATTAAATTTATCGCGTTCGGTAATAGTCTTGTTAACCTGTTCCGTCAATTCAGAAATGGTATCGGGAATGCTAAATAAAGATTGTAAATAATAATTAGGTGCACCCGGTTTATTAACATTTGTCAACGTTCTGATTTTAATTTTTTCGTTGTCTGACTCGATAACAAACAAACCATTTTCACTTTCAACTCGGATAAAGTCACTGTGTTCTGGAATAAGCGGAATAATGGTCGAAAAGTCCTTTGATGAAAAAGCCTGAATAAAGCCTTTTTCGTCAAAAACCGTTAACTCGTCAGCACCCACTTTTTTTCGCAACATTTCCAGATTTTTTTGCAACACGTGATATTCATAAGGTGCGATAACACTGGCAACATTTTTGCTGTCCTCTAGTGCTTGTAATGCACGAATATCCAAGGCGTTTTTACTTAGCTCCAAAGCGTTTGTCAGAGCATTATTAATGCCTTTGTCAAAACTCGATTGGAATTCATAACGTAAAAACTTAAATGCAAAAAATGACAAAAGCAACAATGGTAAAAAAGACAGAAGTAAAGTTCGGATTAATATGGTCACAGAAAGTGAAGCACCAGGCTCAGAATGACGGTACTTTTTAACCATTTTCCATAAAAAAACGATAACAATAATTGAAAGAAAACTAATACCAAAGGCAATCGTTATCAGTGATAACTGATAAAATTGTTCAAATTTTTCGATGCCTTCTGTCGCTTTAGATAATAAAAATAAAGACAACAGCGTTAAAAAAGCAACTAAATAGCTTAATTTAAAAATTATTTTATTATTCATTAAGGAAGTTGCCATGTTGTCCAACCACTATCGATATCCCAATCTTTTTTAAATAAGCTTTCCAAACGGATAATACTGGGAAGTTTTTCCTTATCTAAAACAAATCTTACTTTTAATTCTGCTTTATTTTTATCTAATTTCTTTTTCTTACCCAAAGGGAAATTGGATAAAAACTCCATTTCTTTAATTAAACTTTTTAAATTAAAAAATTCTTTTCGTTTCCTATTTTTTGGATTTTCCATTTCAAAACGATTAATCGTTTGGTTGTAAGAAACGATATAAATTTTTTTAAAAGCCTTTTTATCTTTCCAGTACCAAGGCTCTTTGCTTTGTAAGATTAATTCATAGTTAAAAACTAATTGCATACCTTTTTTTAAAGCCAAAGTTGTTTCTTTAGTCAATTCTATTTTTGAAATCACATTGACCCAATACTGCTGCTTATTTTCATAGGCAAAAGCATATCTTATTTCGCTTTTTGCTAAAAGTATAAATGGAAACAAACAAAGTATCGAAAAAAAATACTTACATTGCCATTTCTTGATTTTTCTTTGCTTTGCTTTCATCTTTAATTAATAAAAAACACTATATATAAAACTTATTATTATTAGTTTTGCCCTTTTGGTGATACCTTTCTATTACGCTGATTTAATGATTATTTTATTCGCTCTTTATCCTTTTTCTATGTGGATAAAAAAAGGATAAATCTGATTTTTAAACTAACCACAATAAATAAACAATTTATATGGTAGTTACTAACGGATTGTAAAATTTACAAATTAATCCTAATAAAATTAGTATTTTGCACTTTATTTATAAGAAAGACAACTTTATTTTTATTTATTTTAAAAAGTCTTTTTTATGAGGTTGCGGTAATTATTACTCGATAGGGAGCAGGATGTCCTTCAATGGTGATTTGATCATTCTCTTTATGTAAAAACTGGTTTAGCGAATGAAAGTCCATCCAATCACTTTGGCGTTGTTCATCTAGTGTTGTTTTCACTTTATCGCTGACGTGAGTAATATCAAATCCTACCTTAATTAACCAATCACAGAGTACACCAACGGACGGAATCATCCACACATTTCGCATGCCTGCGTAGCGATCTTGCGGTGTGAGTAAAGTTTTATTTTCATCGGGTAGAACAATGGTTTCAATAATTAAATCGCCACCTTTTTTTATCAGTCCTTTAAGTTGTGAAAGATGGTCTAGCGGTGATTTGCGATGGTAAAGCACACCCATGGATAAAACGCTATCGTAGGCGTTTTTTAAGGGTAAATCTTGTACGCCCAAGGGTAAAAAACACAAACGAGGATTTTTAGCGTAGCGTTGCAATACCATAAATTGATGGTAAAAAAGCCACATGGGATCAACGCCCGTAACGGACTTTGCCCCTGCTTGTTCAATTGCCCACATAAAAGCACCGTTGCCACAACCAATGTCTAGGACATTCTTATTGTTAAAATCGATACCTGTGGCTTGTACTCGTCGCCATTTCAGCAAACTGTCCCATTCGGTATCAATATGGATATCCAAAAATTGAAAAGGTCCTTTACGCCAAGGACAGAGTTTTTTTAACGTTGTTTCTATTTGTTGTTTATTGGCGTCGCAATGCCCCGATAATCGAATGTGTTCATCAACGCTAACCTTGACCTTATCAATATCGGGCAAATCATTTAAGGCAGATTGCCAACGCTGTACATCACCGTGTGGTTTTTTAAGTTTTTCTTGGCAGGCAGCGATTATTTCTTCTCGCATAGCATTCATTCGATGTGATGCGAAAAAGTAATTTATGTAATCTAGGTCAAGCAAATGGTTTATAAGGTTCATATTTTTGATTAAGGGCAGTTTAAAATGATAATACCGTTGCCAGTGTGGCATCGACAACAGTTTTTATTTTGTTAAACATAAGTTATTTCCTCACCACCCACGCCTTAAAACCCAATGCGTGAAAAACGGGGTTAATTTGCGTAAACCCTGCTGCTTGACAGCGTTTGATGATGGTTTCTTCGTTGTCTATTTTCATCACATTTTCAATGGCAAGACGTTTTTGAGCAATTTCTAATTCACTGTAACCATTGTTGCGTTTAAATTGTTCGTGCCAGCGAGTAATATTTTCATCAATATGGGTTTTTTCAGCGATAAATAATAAACTCTGTTTATCTAATGCTTGATAACATCGATTGAGAACAATTTGGCGTTCTTCGGGTTGTAAAAATTGCAGGGTGAAATTGATGCTAATGGCGTGGCAGTTTTTCAGCGGCAAATCGACAATACTTTGCTGAAGGGTACTGACGCGTGAGCTGAGATTAGCCAGACGTACGGCTTTTTTATATTGGGCTAACATATCTGCGGAAATGTCCACACCAATAAATTGGCTATCAACGGGTAACACATTGGCTAAGGCTAAGGTGACACCACCGACAGAACAACCTAAATCGTAAATTAACGCTTGGCTGTGATTGGCAAATTCAGCACGAAAGACTGCCTGCATAACCGTTATTAAAGAAGCGTAACCAGGTATGGAACGATGAACCATGTCGGGGAAAACCTGAGCGACTTTCTTATCAAAGTTAAAATCAACCACATCTGCGGTGTGCTGATAAATCGTATCTTTTTTAAACATAATGAAAATAGAGTGAAATAAATTAATTTTTGATACAAGGCTTGCCGTCGAAGACAGTATAAAAGAATACGGCGAGACGGCATAACACCGTAGCAAAAGTTAAGTTATTTTACTATAAAAGAGATAAAGAAGCCGTATTATAAAGTCTAATTACCCATTATGCATTATAAAGACTTTTACGTCACCGCGAGCGATAGCGTGGCGGTCTCCTGCTACTGTGCAGGATTGCTGGAGGGGTTCAGAATGACGGTACTATGCAGAGTAGTTGGAGATTGCCACGTTGCTGTTTCTGCTCACAAAGACACAAATTTTTAATTATTTCAGCACCGATAGATGAAGGTTTCGTTTTGCTTAAAGTCTAATTAGCCTAGTTTGTTTGGCCCTGTGACTTATTATTGGTTAGCAATTTGGTTCAGGCGGTGCGTCACGACGCACCCTACACTTGTTTGATAACATATTGTAAATTATAGCATTTTGTACCGTCATTCTGTAATGCTATAGTGAGGTCAATTAATAGTTGGGTAGAGCGTGGCGATCTTTTGCTACTGTGCAGAATTGCTGGAAGGGTTCAGAATGACGGTACCAAAACGACTTTATTGTAACAATATTCAAACTGGCATTTATCGAATAGGTAATTTGTGAGATAATTTTTCAGATTATTGCCAATTAAAATTAATGAACGCATAAAAATGACAAATAAAAATAAAGTATTACAAATAAGCAATCGTTTTGCATCTGCTGCCATCATGATAATAATTTTGCTTCTCTTATCAGTGGCTACTTTACTGATGACAGCGTTACTCAGTTACTCGCCTAGCGACCCTGCTTGGAGTCAAAATAATGGTGGCGTGACGACTAACTTACTGGGTACATTTGGTGCCTGGTATAGTGATTTATCTTTTTCTCTAATTGGCAAACTCAGTTATCTTTTGCCTATTGCTTTTGCGGTTTTTGCCATTCAGTTATGGCTAGAAAAAAAAGCCGATAAGGAAGTCTTTTCTTGGCGATTATTCATGATACTAACGGCAGTGCTTTCGGGTTGTGTTTTGTGGACAAAGCATGACTTACAAAGTATTAACATGGTTGCTCAAACAGGCGGCGGGGCTTTGGGTGCTTGGCTGGTGATAGGATTGGAAAAAAGTGTTAAGTCAATTCCTGTCATTATGGCTTTTTCTTTGGTGATTTTCACAGCGTCTCTAAGTATTTTATGCAATATCCCTTGGCCACGTATTTTTGAATGGATTGGTAAGGGCATCAGTGCAATATTTGCTTTGATGTTTTCAGGGCTTGTCAATCGCACAAAGAAAACTAAAAAGACGGATACTAATAGAAAAACGGTTCCCACGTCATATTTTGCTAAGGAAAGAAATTTTGTTAAAGAAGAAAATTTTGATAACAATGACAACTTAGAAAAAGAAAGTTTTTCAATCAGTGACGATGAAATTGATATTCAAGCACCTTTCTCTCAGCCAGAGGCGAATTTCCAAAGTAACCGTCAACCTCCTAAGCCTCGCTTTACGATAGAGCGTTATGAGGGTGAAGAAGATAATGCCTTTGTAGAAAATAGTTCGCTAAATTCAACGACGATTGAAAACATGGCTTTTGACGAGTTGCCAACATTTAGTCAGCGAGGTGAAGAAAGCGTTTCTGAGCCCATCGCCAATAGCATGGCGGATACATTCCATGTAGAGACAAAAGAGAAAGCACAGCCAGAGCCGATGGTTGATAGCAATGGCATAGAACATAAGGCTGAACCTAGCTTTTTTGATTTTAGCCACTTAGGTCATTCAGAAACATCTGAAAATAATCATTCGAAAAAAGAGATTCTCGAAGAGACGGTCAAATCCTACTCAAAAGCAAGCATTATGGAAAAACCTATGGAAAGTAGTGCTCGCGAAATGCCACAAAGTAGTACAACAGCAGATGCTCATGGTAATCATGACAATAATCAGTCTTTTAATGCTCACAGCGCTCATAGAGAAGCGTCTTTTGTTGAGCGTCAAAAGCCAGCCAAAATCACGTCAACAGTGAGCCGACAATTAAGCCGAGACGATATCTTCCCAGAACAACAGGAAGTACCCGAAAAACAATTAGTACAACCCTCGGTACAAGAAGAAGTAAGGGCTAAAAATACGGCAACGCCTTTTGAGTTTAGTTTTTTAGACAATACGATTGATGCCGATGAAACTAAAGAGAAAGCCGCATCTAATGTGTTGGATATGACGGCGACTGAAGAACCAAGTAAAGCTTTTGAGATTGATATTTCACCTGCTTCAGAGTTTGTTCAAGAGCCAGAAATATCGCAAGCGATACCAGAAACAGTATCGGAGTTCGTATCAGAACCCGTATCAGAACCTGCACCAGAAGCAGTGCCACAGCCGACCCAGACAGCATCAACAGCAACAATACCGTCATCATCGGTTGCGAGTTCGGTCACAATTGGTAAGGCTTATGACAAAAATTCAGAGCCAGAACCTGTTGTCACAAAAAGCTATGAGTTGCCGAATATTGGTTTACTTGATGAGCCACCTGCTCAGGTTAATGCTTATACAGAAGATACCTTGGCGGAAATGGCAAGAATTTTAGAACATACGCTCAAACAGTTTAACGTTGATGCGACAGTGATGCACGTATCTCCAGGTCCTGTGATTACTCGCTTTGAAATTGATTTGGCACCTGGCATACAGGCAAAAAAAATCACCTCGTTATCTGTTGATTTAGCCAGAGCCTTGGCAGTTAGTGGTGTGCGTGTTGAGGAAGTGATACCTGGTAGCTCTTATGTCGGTTTAGAAGTACCTAACAAGCAGCGACAAATTGTCTACTTCAAAGACGTTGTTCGCTCTAGTGTCTTCCAAAAAAGTCCTTCGCCACTGACCATTTCTCTAGGCTCGGATACGTCGGGAAAACCGATTGTTGCTGATTTAATGAAAATGCCACACGCACTGGTTGCAGGAACAACAGGATCGGGTAAATCGGTTTGTATTAATGTGATGTTGCTTTCGATGCTCTTTAAGGCAACACCTAAAGACCTACGTTTAATTTTGGTCGATCCTAAAATGTTGGAAATGTCGATGTATGAAGATATTCCACATTTGTTAACGCCTGTGATTACCGATATGAATGAAGCGGAAAATGCTTTGACTTGGGCGGTTGCAGAGATGGAACGTCGCTATCAATTAATGGCGGCTTTAAAAGTTCGTAAAATTGATGCTTTTAACCAGCATATTGATGAGGCAAATGCCAAAGGTGAACCGATTAAAGATCCACTATGGGAGCCTAATGAAAGTGTTGGTTACACACATCATCCAAATTTAGAACGCCTACCATTTATCGTCATTGTGATTGATGAACTAGCAGATATGATGATGGTGGTTGGTAAACAAGTGGAACAATTGATTGCACGACTCACGCAAAAAGCACGTGCTGCTGGTATTCACGTGGTTTTGGCAACACAGCGTCCTTCAACCGATGTTTTGACGGGGCTTATCAAAGCGAATGTGCCGACGCGAATTGCCTTCCAAGTTTCTTCTGGTACGGATTCTCGCGTTATCATTGATAGCGTTGGTGCAGAAAAACTACTGGGTCACGGTGATATGTTATTTGTTCCGCCTGGTGCTGGACATCCACAGCGATTACACGGTGCTTTTGTTGGTGACGCGGAAACGGATCGCATTACAAACTTCTTGCGAGAAACGGGTGAGCCAGACTATATCGAGGGTATTACGAGTAAACAAGCCCCAGAAACACTGGGTGCTTTTGGGGCAGCTGAAGCTGGTGCAAAAGAAGATGCCGATCCGCTTTATGAAGAAGCGATAGAAATTGTTTTGACAACAGGTAAAGCGTCTATTTCCAGCGTACAAAGACAGTTGAGAATTGGCTATAACCGTGCCGCTAGAATGATAGAAGATATGCAGGCACAAGGTATTGTCAGTGAGCCTGTTAATGGTGTTAGAAAAGTTCTGGGAGCACCACGACCTAAGTGATGTGAATGATGCTTAAGCCTCGGTAGGGTGGATGGAGCGACAGCGATATCCACCGTTTGCAGGCAATTAAATTTTTCTTTGAATTTAAATTCTGCAATTGGTGGGTTACGCTCGTTCCTCGCTAACCCACCTTACGAAAATATGCCAATATAATTTATTCCAGAATGACGGTACCAAAAACGAAAAAAGGGAAAAGTTTTTACTTTTCCCTTTTTTCGTTTTTATAGATAATTAGTTCTAATCTTCACGTAGCGCATAAATGCCAGGTAGATGACGTAAATAACCGTGATAGTCCATACCACAACCGTAAATATAGCGGTCTTCCACTTTTGTTCCGATAAAGTCCACACTAAAGTTTTCAGTTTTTCTATCGTGAGATTTGTCCAATAGACAACACGTTTTTAAGCTGGCAGGATTTTGTTCTTTTAGTGCTTCAGTGATGTGCTTTAAAGTAATACCTTCGTCGAAAATATCATCGATAAGTAGTACATGTTCGCCTTCTAAATCCAAATCAACTTCAGCTTTCCAGATTAATTCATTCGTGCCTTTATTATCTTGGTAGCGAGTTGCATGAATATAGTCCATACGATGAGCAAATGCCAAACGCGTTAGCAAGTGTCCGGCTGGAATTAACCCACCGTTTAGCACCACTAAAATAATTGGGTTCATATTGCCGTAGTGCAAATTCAATGTTGCAGCCAGTTTGTCGTAAGCAGCTGCAATACGAGATTCTGTAATTAAACATTCTGAGCGATTCAGCACGTCTTCTAATTCGGCGTTTTCTAGGCGTTTATTTTGTTTTGACATAAGTTTTCCAATGGTTTTGGGTTGCTATTAAGTTGAACGAAACTTTAAAAAGTCATCGTTGAAGACAAGGATATTGTTTAAGGATATTATTCTTAGTAAGTCAGCGTTTTTGTCGCGTTGTTCATCACTTCGCTAATCACATAGCCAGCACCAACAACATCTTCTACTTCTGGGATAATTTCATCGCCCCAACGCGTGGTTAGGTGTTTACTTGCTTTGATTAACACACCGGCTTCTACAGCATCTTTTAATAAGTCAGCTACCGTTTTTTCTTCTTTTAGTGTCGGCACATCTTCGGCAACCCCTTTGACGAGAATTTCACCTGCACGCCCTGAAAAAATCATTTCAACGTGATAATCCATGGAAGCAGCAACGGTTGCGTTGTAGATAGGTTCCATAATTTCACAAGGGTTTCTAGGGTCACTGTTGGTGACGACGACAAGTAGTCTTTCTGACATAATGTGTACTCATTGCTAAATAAAATAATTGTTGCGAGGCATTATACGCCGTTTAAAAATATCTGCAATTTTGTTGCCAATCTTGTAATTCTGCCAGGGCTTCTTGATAACTTTTTCGATTATGAAGATTAGCATTTCTTTTTAATCGCTCGATGCGTTTTTGTCTTTGTGGTTTTGCTGTGGGGATTTGGCTTTCAAAGGCTTCTTTCATATGTTCGTGGTTATTGCACAGTAGAATTAAGTCACAGTGTTTTTCTGCCAAAGCGACGCGTTCAGCCATATTGCCAAAGGCAGCCGCACCAGCCATATCCAAATCATCACTGATAATACAACCATTGAATTGTAACTGCTCACGCAAGATTTTTTGTAACCAGACAGACGAAAAACCAGCAGGTAGCTCATCGACGCCGCGATAGACAACATGGGCAGGCATAATGGCTTCAATGCCTTGTTTAATCAGTGCTTCAAAAGGGGGCAAATCACGCTGTCGCAAAGTTTCAAAATCAGCCTCACAAATGGGTAGCTCTAAATGTGAGTCCGCCACAACATTGCCATGACCAGGAAAGTGTTTGCCCACGCCAATCATGCCAGCGTTTTGCATGCCTTGGTAAAATGCACCTGCAAGCGTTCCGATTTTATTGACATCTCGATGAAAGCCTCTGTCTCGAATCACCTGTGAAAAGTCAGTTTGTACATCCAATACAGGGGCAAAGCTAAAATCAATGTCACACTCGGCTAGTTCATGAGCTAAAACATAGCCCGTTGATTTGGCTAGTTGTAGCCCATGTTCAGCACAATCATCGTAAGCTAAACCCAATTTAGCCATAGCTGGAATGACGGTAAAGCCTTCTCGAAAACGTTGTACTCGCCCACCTTCGTGGTCAACGGCAATTAAAATGTCTTGTTGAGCTATTTCTCGGAGTGTTTTTACTAGTGCTTGAATTTGTCTTGGGTTTTCGTAATTGCGAGTAAATAAAATAACACCTGCGGTGAGAGGGTGCTGTAGCCATTTTATTTCATTGTCGTTTGGTGTTTTTCCCTGAATGCCAAACATAAACAAAGCTGTATCGTTTATCATGCGATTTTACCTAATGAAGGATGTTTTTAATTGTATTGCAATCATACCGCAACCATCGTGCTTTCCCAAAAAAGGCTTTGCTGAATACGTTTTTCTTTATAATCCCCAAAAAGGATTAATTATTATTTGCATTTTGAAAAGGTATTTTTGTTATTTATATGTTACAATTATAGGGCAAATTTTTAATAGGAAATTAATCAATTTTTAACTAAATTAACCAGAGAGGTAATTGTAATGACTATGATGAAAGCTGCAGTATTTGTAGAACCAGGTCGTATCGAACTTGTCGATAAAAAAATCCCTGATGTTGGACCTAACGATGCACTTTTAAGAATTACAACCACGACAATTTGTGGTACGGATATTCATATTTTAAAAGGTGAGTACCCTGTTGCTAAAAATTTAACGGTTGGTCACGAACCTGTTGGTGTTATTGAAAAATTGGGCAGTAACGTTGTGGGTTATGAGGAAGGTCAGCGTGCGATTGCTGGTGCAATTTGTCCGAGTTTTACTTCTTATGCTTGCCAAGATGGCTACCCATCGCAAGATGGTTCTTATTTGCTTAACGAAGATGGCTCTTGCTCGTGCCATGGTTACAAGGCAACAGCAGGCTGGCGCTTTGGTAACTTGATTGACGGTACACAAGCCGAATACGTTTTGGTACCAGATGCTCAAGCTAACCTTGCTCCAATTCCAGATGGCTTGACTGATGAGCAAGTATTGATGTGTCCTGACATTATGTCAACGGGCTTCAAAGGTGCTGAAAACGCCAATATTCAAATCGGAGACATTGTTGCCGTTTTCGCTCAAGGTCCTATTGGACTATGTGCAACCGCCGGTGCGAGATTAAAAGGTGCGAGTATGATTATTGCCATTGACGGTAATGATGAACGCTTAAAAATCGCAGAGCAAATGGGTGCAAATGTTACTTTGAACTTTACTAAAGTAGATGTTATCGAAGAAGTTATGAAGCTAACTGGTGGCCGAGGTGTTGATGCCAGTATTGAAGCACTTGGTTTACAATCGACCTTTGAGCAATCATTACGAGTATTAAAACCAGGTGGAACACTGTCTAGTTTGGGTGTTTACTCAGAAGATTTAAAAATTCCACTGTCTGCTTTTGCTGCTGGATTGGGCGATCACAAAATTAATACAGCACTTTGCCCTGGCGGTAAAGAGCGTATGCGTCGCTTGCTTCGTGTCATTCAAGACGAACGCGTTGATTTAAGTGCTTTGGTCACTCATGAGTACAGCTTAGAAAATATTGTTGATGCTTATGACTTATTTGCTAATCAGCGTGATGGCGTACTAAAAATTGCGATTAAACCTTAAGGTTATAGCAAAATTATCCAAAGATTTTTCTTTGGCAACAACCCCAAAAGTTGAACCTCAGCTTTTGGGGTTTTTAATATATTGTCCATAGAGTAAACTATATTGGTAACGAGTAAACCATTAGAGATAACATGCTAAAAGAAGTTGACTATTTGATTGTTGGACAGGGGATTGCTGGGACTTTATTTGCCCATGAATTAGAGAAAAAAGGACATTCTTTTATCGTTGTTGATGAACATTCCCGTAATGCCAGTAAAACTGCGGCAGGCATGTATAATCCTGTTGTCCTAAAGCGTTTTTCGCCTGTTTGGCAAGGCCTGGAACAAATCCAACAGGCAAAAAAAACCGTGGTGGAACTGGCGGAAAAGCTCTCCATTAAGCTCGATTACCCCATGGATATTTTGCGAATTTTTCATAACGAAGATGAGAAGAAAACGTGGCAAAAAAAGGCTAATGATGCGTTATTAGCAGATTTTTTAGATAAGCAATTCATTGAGAATTCGCATAAATGTTTAGCAGCCCCCTTTGGTTTGGGGCGTGTGTACTGGGGTGGAAAAATCGATTTAAATACCCTGCTAACAACTTTTCGACAGTATTTAATTGAGCAATCTTGCTTGCTTAATGAGAAATTAGACTACGCCAGAATGACGGTACAAAAAGACGGTTTTTCTTATCAAAGTGAAAAAATGACCATACAGGTAAAAAAAGTCATTTGTTGTGAGGGTTATGGTATTAAAGAAAACCCATTTTTTAATGAGCTGCCACTAAAAGGCAATAAGGGTGAAGTGCTAATCGTTAAAGCAGCTAATTTAAATTTAACTGCAGCAATCAAATCCAAAGTATTCATCATGCCCATGCCAGAGCAGGGTGACGATATTTATTTTGTCGGTGCGACTTACAACTGGACGGATAAAGATACCATTCCAACAGCGGCTGCGAAAAAAGAATTATTGGATAAATTATCGCAATTTGTCGATGGTGAAATAACCGTTTTTGATCACCGCGCAGGTATGCGTCCTACAGTAATCGACAGAAGGCCTTTATTGGGGCGACATCACAAACATCACAGTCTCTATATATTGAATGGGTTGGGGACGCGTGGCGTGATGCTAGGTGCGACGATGGCGAAGCATTTGTATCGGTTTATTGAAGAGGATGAAAAACTGCCCAGCAGTGTGGACATTTCTCGATTTGAAGCATCAGAGTAGATAAAGAGTCAGTGCATTTTGTTAGAATCTGACTTAACTCAGCACTAAATGTAACTAAATGCGTACAGGCACAGACTGAGTTAAGTCAAATTAATTTAATCTAAAATTATTAGAAGTTATACATAATACCTAATGATAAGACTGGATAGATTTTTAGTTTGTTTAGATCTTTTTGTAAATCGTCTTTTTCCTTTTGAATATCTTGTTCAAGTTGGGAGCACAAAGCTGCATTTTTACAATCATAATTGTATGTTAACTTTGGCTTTCCACTGAACATAACGCCTGCAGAAGCTGCTACTGAGAATCCTGCGCCGCTTTTGTTGCCATTATCCCAACCAATGCCTAGGTAAGGAGCAACTTTTCTAAAGTCTGCTTTTGCAGAAACTGAAGAGCCAATATCAGCGCCAACGGTATAGTCTCTACCGTTGAATGTGAACTTTTTGCCTGCTAGACCTGCTGTTTGAGTAGCCTCAGCATCAGCCTCTACTTTTGTTCCATTGAAGACTAGACCGCCGGCAAAGTGAAAACCATTGTCCCAAGGGTAATAATTACCTAATAGTGAAAAATGACGCAATTTTAACTTGGCATCATATTTAACCTTATTGGTTGTATCATTTCGACTATAGTTAGCACCGTACAAACCTGCACTTACTGCAATATTTTCAGTGATAGGGTGTTTGTATTCTACCCCCAAACCCAAAGTTGAAAGTTTTGGTGATATTGCACCAAACTCACCCGCAAAAGCACAGCTAGAAGCACCTAATAACAACGCTAACGCAATTTTATTTTTCATTTCCTATCTCCTAAAGTTAATTACAAACAAACTACTAAACAACAATTACCCTGAAAATTATAGCATTTTTATAGCTTTACGCAAAGTAAGTTATATAAAATATAATGTGTTTTTTGTTTATTTTTTAATTGGGTAGGATAAATTAGAAAGATGGCTAGTGACTATTCAAGCATGATTGCTTTATAAGCCGTTTTGAGCAAGAATGGTCACAAAAATAAAAACCAGCCAATGGTGAATTGGCTGGTTTTTTATTTTGAGAAAAAGCGTCAGTTTTATAGTGCTTTTAATCCGCTAGTAAATCCTGATAATGAAGCACTTAATTTAATTTCTTGATTGGTTCCGAAAGGAATCATATAGACGTGCATTTTACTGCCTTTTTTCAATTTGGCTAACAATTTTTTGTTAACAGGGAAAACAGCACGACAGCCAACTGGATTGCATACAATATAAGGAACTTGGGCAATTTCTTTATCTTTGTCGATAGAAAAGCCTATGCCAGCCTGTATTGCCATACCATGAGGTGCCATAATTGACATAATTGGGCTAGGCTGCCCTTTTTCTTTGTGTACAGAAATCTGAAGCATTGGTTTCTTTTCTGCATTTTTGACGATTTGAGAAATCGCACAAAATTTTTGCTTTTGTATTTTCTGACATTCGCCAGTCCATGCCTTAAACTTTTGGCCATTTTTCATAGCGTAAGCGTTTGGCATTACTGCCGCAAGTGATAGAATAGCCCCGACTGAAGCAACTTTAAACATATTCATAATATATCCTCTTTAAATAAAGTAAAATCCTCTCAATTGTAATTGGAAAGGCAGTAAATATAAAGGATTAATTCGTAACAAGAGCATAAAATAGGTAGGTAAGCGTGGCGAGTGTAAATTTTAATAAATTACAAAAAAGAATCAGGCGATTAACAGCGACAGCTATTGAGCAATATCAGATGATAGAAGATGGTGACAAAATTATGGTTTGTCTATCGGGTGGTAAGGATTCTTATGTCATGCTCGATATGTTGCTTAAGCTACAAAAAATTGCCCCTGTAAAATTTGAATTATTGGCGGTTAACCTCAATCAAATGCAACCCGGTTTTGATGAGCGTATTTTACCTAACTATTTGAAAAGTTTGGGTGTTGATTACCAAATCATTACAGAAGATACCTATTCGATTGTGACGGATAAAATCGATGAAGGGAAGACAATGTGCAGTCTGTGTTCGCGTTTGCGACGTGGGATTTTATATCGATTTGCCGAAGAAAATCAGTGTACAAAAATTGCTTTAGGACATCATAAAGATGATATTTTAGAGACTTTTTTCCTGAACATTTTCTTTGGTGGTTCGCTAAAAACCATGCCGCCGAAACTACAAAGTGACAATGGCAAGCACATTGTTATTCGTCCGTTGGCACTTGTAGATGAAAAAGATTTAATTAAATATGCGGAGGCAATGGCATTTCCGATTATACCTTGTAATCTTTGTGGGTCTCAGGAAAACCTACAACGCAAAATGATTAAATCGATGTTGTCAGAATGGGAAAAAAATTACCCCAATCGAAAAAGTACGATTTTTAAAGCACTAACCAATGTTGTGCCTTCGCACTTGTTGGATTTGGATTTATTTGATTTTTCAGGCTTACAACACGGAGCAACCAGTGAAATTGAAGAAAAATCTTGGTTGTTGCCTCAAAAAGGAGAGCTGCCTATTGGCGGTGCAGTTGTAGAAGAGAGTGAACGTCCTATCGTTTTTCAGCCCTGACTTTATTGCTCAAAATTGCTCAGAATGACGGTACCAAAACTGTGAAAATAGTACCGTCATTCTGAATAATCCTATTAATGATATTTGGGGCTGTGTTTTTGTACGGCTTCTACTAAAGCGGTGACATGCTCTGGTGGCACATCAGGCGTGATGCCGTGTCCTAAGTTAAAGACGTGTCCTTGTCCATTTTCTACCATGCCGTAACTGGCTAAAACTTTTTCTACTTCTGCTTCAATTACGGTTGGGTTAGATAATAAAATGTGTGGATTTAGATTGCCTTGTAAGGCTAACTGGTTGCCAACTTTGGCTTTGACATCAGCTAAATTAACTGTCCAATCTAATCCCATGCCATCAGCACCAGAATCGACAAATCCTGCTAGATTTCTCGCCCCGCCTTTGGTGAATAATACCACGGGGATTTTTTCACCGTTGTGCGTGCGTTTTAGGTTTTTTACTATCTCGGTCATTTTGTTTTGTGAAAATTCAACGTATGCCTCAGGCGTCAATAAACCACCCCAAGTGTCAAAAATCATTAATGCCTGCACACCTGCCTCAACCTGTGCATTAAGGTAGTCAGTAACCGCTTTGGCCAGCTTGTCTAACAATTTGTGCATGAGGTCAGGGCGGTTGTACAACATGGCTTGGGCTTTGGGAAAGCCTTTTTTGCTTCCAGCACCGCCTTCTACCATATAGGTTGCTAATGTCCATGGTGAACCTGAAAAACCAATGAGTGGAACGCGACCATTGAGTTCTCGACGAATAGTCGAGACTGCGTTCATCACGTATTGTAACTCTTGGTTTGGATCGATATTGATTAAGCGGTTAATATCGGCCTCATTTTTAACGGTGCGTTCAAACATCGGCCCTTCACCTGGAGTAAAGTAAAGTCCCAGTCCCATCGCATCGGGAATCGTTAAAATATCAGAAAACAAAATAGCAGCATCTAAATCGTAGCGTTCCAAGGGCTGAATGGTGACTTCACAGGCAAGCTCAGCATTTCGGCACAAATCCATAAAGCCCCCCGCTTTTTCACGTGTGGCTCGATACTCTGGTAAATAACGTCCTGCTTGTCGCATCATCCACATGGGCGTGCGGTCTGTAGGCTGGCGAAGTAGGGCTTTTAAGAAACGATCGTTTTTCATAATATTTATATACCAGTATTTAAAAGGGCGTTTTGATTTTAGGAAACTCCGCAAAACCTACATTTCGGCAAAATACTGCGTCATGTGCTCCTCGTGCCACTTGCCTAACTCATTGTTATGTCAAGCGGTCACTGCGGTGCTATTCCTGGTCTTTTACTCGAACTGCACGTTTTGCAGAGCTTCCTATAGTGATAAATAAAGTTGGCATTATAATCCCTAGCCATTATTTTAGCGACTAAAGAAAGCCTTGTGTAAAAAACTGTTTGAAACCTTTGACAATTTGTTAGTGTCGGTGTAGTATTCTCGCCCTTATGTCTGACTCATTACCTTTAATTATTGATCCTTGGCTGATGTATCGACGTAATCACAAGTTAGTGGGTACGTTATTATTGTCTCAGATGCCAAACTTACAGCGTTCTCAGAATCGAGAAGAGAGTATTGTTAATGCTCAGGTTGCTGTTCAGCAAAGAGAAGATGGTCACAAAGTTATCGTTGGTCACGCCGAAGTCGAATTGACACTGGATTGTCAGCGTTGTTTGCAGCCACTCATTAAGGTAATAAGAGCAGATTTTGAGTTGGTTTTGGTTAAATACGAGCGTCATTTGTCTTCAGTTAATGATAGTGATGATGCCATTGTCTGCGAAGACAGTTTGGAACTTGCACCACTCATTGAACAAGAATTGATTTTATCTTTGCCGATGATTCCTAAACATGAGGACTGTCAGGCAGAATATGAAAATACTGAAAATGGTGACGTTGATAAACAACAGCCATTTGCGGATTTGAAAAAATTATTGAATTAACTTAACTTACTAAATTATCTATTTAATTAGGAGTCTAAAATGGCTGTACAAAAAAATAAGAAAACCCCTTCAAAACGTGGACACCGTCGTGGTCACGATGCACTAGGTACTTCAACTTTATCAACTGATAAAACTACAGGTGAATTACACCACCGTCATCACGTGACTAAGGATGGCTTTTACAAAGGTCAGCAAGTTATTGCACCAAAAGCAGTTAAAGAAGAAGACAGCGAGTAATTAAACAGTCGATAAATACAGTTTGCCTCAAACTGATTTTTCGACTAACAATTAAGTAAAGCGGTACAATGTATACAGTATCGTAGAAAAGTTAACTGACTTTACTATAGCTATCAACTTTTATGACAGACAAACTAAATAAAACACCAGTCATTGCCATTGACGCAATGGGTGGTGATGCAGGTGTAGAGATGGTGGTTTCTGCCGTTAAGCTTGCACTTGAAAAATTCCACGATACAGAACTTGTTTTAGTTGGTGATGAGTCAAAGATTCGTCAGGCACTAACAGAGCAAAATCTAATCAGCAATAGTCGTATTCGCCTTCATCATGCTTCAGAAGTTATCTTGTCTGATGACTCTCCTGCTTCAGTGCTACGAAAGAAGAAAGATTCGTCAATGCGTGTGGCAATTGAAATGGTTAAGTCTGGCGAGGCTGATGCCTGTGTCAGTGCGGGCAATACAGGTGCTTTGATGGGCTTGGCGAGGTTTATTTTAAAAACTTTGCCAGGAATTGATCGTCCTGCAATTTGTACTACTGTGCCTAGTAAAGGTGGGCGTGTACACTGGTTAGATTTGGGTGCTAATGTCGATAGTAGTGCCGAGCAGCTTATGCAATTTGCTGTTATGGGCAGTGCTTTATGTACGGTTGTTGACGGTATTGATGCCCCCGAAGTTGGTTTGTTGAACATCGGCTCAGAGGCAATCAAGGGTAATGAGCCTGTTAAAAAAGCCTCAGAACTGCTGAAAAATAGCCCTTTGAACTATATTGGCTATGTCGAGGGCAATGATATTTATAACGGTAGCGTTGATGTTATTGCTTGTGATGGTTTTGTTGGTAATGTTGCGTTAAAAACGAGTGAAGGTTTGGCTAAACTCATTGGTAGTTTGTTAAAAGAAAACTTCTCACGAAACTGGCTGACTAAGCTATCTGCACTTATTGCTTTGCCTGTGCTAAAACGCGTCACCAATACGATTGACCCTGGCAAGTATAACGGTGCTTCTCTTTTGGGTTTAAATGGTATTGTGATTAAAAGCCACGGTGGAGCAGATGCTCCTGCTTTTGCTAATGCTATTCGCATTGCCGAGCTGGAGGTGAAAAAACAATTGCCTTCACAAATTCGTGAGCTATTGGCCAACTATCAAGAGCAAATGGCAGCAAGCGAAGTCAAACAAACAGAAATCAAATCATAGGAATTCATTATGTCAGTACGTAGTTATATTTCGGGTACAGGTAGTTATTTGCCGACAAAGGTGCTGACAAATGGTGAATTATCACAAAGCATTGACACTTCAGATGAATGGATTTCTTCACGTACGGGGATTTCTCAACGTCATATCGCCGATGAGAGCGAATCAACCAGTGATCTTGCCGAAAAAGCAGCTTTAGCTGCAATTGCTGATGCAGGTATTGATGCTGGTGATATTGATTTAATTGTTGTAGCGACCACGACGCCTACGCATGTTTTTCCTAGCGTTGCCTGTGGGTTGCAAACTCGCTTAGGTGCATCAGTTTGTCCTGCTTTTGATGTACAGGCAGTTTGTTCAGGGTTTATTTACGCCCTTGATATTGCCGATAAATACATTCGCAATGGACAGGCAAAAAATGCTTTGATTGTCGGTGCAGAGTGTATGAGTAAAATCATTAATTGGAATGATAGAAATACCTGTGTACTTTTTGGTGACGGTGCTGGTGCGGTTGTTTTAAGTGCCAGGGATAATCACGAAGGCATTATCTCCAGTCGCCTATATGCCGATGGGAAGTTTAAAGAGTTGCTTTGGGTGCCTAATGGTGCGTCATGGAAAAAATCTGATGAGCGTATTGATAACTATATTCAAATGTCAGGTTCAGAAGTTTTTAAAGTCGCTGTGTCTCAATTGCGCAATTTAGTTGGTGAAGTTTTGGCTGATACGGATTATCAAGCACAAGATATTGATAAACTTGTTCCTCATCAAGCCAATATTCGCATCATTAAATCTGTTGCAGAAAAACTTAAACTACCGATGGATAGAGTGGTTACCACGGTAGATAAGCATGCCAACACTTCAGCAGCTTCTATTCCGCTTGCGTTAGATTACGCAGTTAAAAATGGGCAAATTCAACGTGATGATTTGATTTTCATGGAAGCTTTTGGTGGCGGTTTTACTTGGGGCGGTGCGTTAGTTCGTTTCTAAGTTTTAGTATTTTCGTTAGCTGCCTAAAAACGCTGCCGTTGATGGTAATTTTTCCCCTTTTCAAATTTCCCAAATTTTTATATTTCACTGTAATCAATGTTAATTGGCTGCCTGCCAATGTTGTCAGCGGTTAATGTTGTCTTGCATTGATTGAGTCTTTTAATAATTTCATCTGTAACTTGATTGGCGTAGGCCATTTCTTTTTCGCCAATGTGTTCGCTGTGTTCGTCGAATAATACCGCTCGTAATAGGCGTTCCGCATGCATGCCTTCGCGACAGTACATCTTTACACCTTGATACTTTTCTTCAAACAATGTGCCGACTGCTGTGGACTTGGCTAGTGCAATGCCTAATGCACCATCTTCGCCGCCAAATTGCTTAAATAAGTCATCTTGAGGAAACCCACCACAGGCTAGAAAAATAGCACGGCGAAAAATGGTGTTTCCTGCACCTGTCATTTGCAAAATTTCCCATGCTTTGTCTAGGTTTGGGTGGTCAGCAAATTTTTTTGCTAGGTTGATTGGTGTTAGTTTTAGTCGCAATAAACTCAAGTTAGGCAAATAGTGAAAAACGGCTGGAATTGGCGTTAATGCCTCCGCTTCATAAGCATCGTCTGCATCGAGAAAGGCGACTAAGTCTGCTTGGCTGTGTAATGCGCCCCAATTTCTAGCTGTTGCAACGCCGCTATTACTGGAGATTTTTAAACCGATAATTTGTGCGTGCTGAGATTGCAACTTCTGTATCAGTTCCCATGTTGAATCCGCTGAGCCGTCGTCGACTAAAATAATGTGCGAAATGCCCGTTTGCTGCAAGCAGCTAGTGACGGCACGCTCTAAAGTTTCGGATGCTTGATAGCAGGGAATAATGATGTCTAAAGTGGGCAGGCTGTCGGTCATATCAAATATTTTCTATTATTAGTTTTTCATAGCGAGCAATTGCACCTTGGTTGTTCAGTAGAAATTGCTGGGCATTTTTTCCAACCTGAGCTAAATCAGTTCGTGGGACGAACAATTTCTCAGAGCCTGTGATGATAATGGCGTTTTGCTCTGCCATTTCGTTGACTAAGCTTTCGAAGTTAAAATAATTTTTACCAATTAGGCACGGGGTTGAGAAAAGTGCGGCTTCTAGTGGGTTGTGTCCACCGTGTGCAATTAGTGAACCGCCAATGATGGCAAAATCTGCCAGTGCGTAGAAATATAACAGTTCTCCCAGTGTATTAATTAAGATGACTTGTGTGTCTGCTGGGTAGGGTGCTTTTTTTTCTGTCATTGCTGTGTACAGAATGACGGTAACTTTTTGCTCTTTGCAAAGTTTTACGACATCGTTGCTGCGTTCAGGGTGTCTTGGGGCAATAATTAAGCGATGTGTTTTTGCGTATGGGCTACGTTGAAAAGCCGCTAACAAGATTTCATCTTCGCCTTTATGCGTGCTGGACGCTAAAATAAACGGCTTGTCGCCAAGCAATTGCCTAAGTTGTTTTTGCTTTTCGGCTAAGTTAGCTGGTGCAGATAAATCAAATTTGATATTACCCAGCATGCTCGCGTTTGCACCTAGTTGCTGGAAGCGTTGCTGTGAAGGTTTGTTTTGGCAGGCGACTTCTGTAAAGCAAGCTAGTATTTGCTGGGCAAAACTTCCTAGTTTGGCGTAGCCATTAAAAGACTTTTCCGATAATCGTGCGTTAATCAGTAAGGTGGGGATTTTTTGTTTTTTTAGTGCTAAAAGATAATTCGCCCAAATCTCTGTCTCAACAAAAACGGCGATACTCGGATTGATTTTTTTGAGAAAACGCTTGGCCAAGAAGTACTGGTCAAAAGGCAAATAGCAGTGAGCTACTCGCATTCCTAATTTTTCTGTCACTATTTTTGAAGCAGTCGGCGTTGTCGTAGTGATCAGCAATGGGTGTTTGTGTGTGAGTAATCTTTCTATCAGTGGCAAAGTGGCCAAAAACTCACCCACCGAAACGCAATGGACCCAAATGGTACCGTCATTCTCTGTGGGTAAATTAATTGCAAAACGCTCTGATAAACGCTTGCGGTAGTCGGGGTTTTGACGGCTTTTCCAATACAAACGAATAATGGCGAAAGGCAATGATAGCGTGATTAAAAATTGGTAGAGTGCTTGTAGCAAATATTTTTTCATAGGTTTTTTGTGGCGTTTATTGCTCGAACAACGGCTTGACAATTTTCTTGTAGATGTTTTGGGTTAATAGTACCCAAAATGACTGAGCTGATTGCCGACTGAAAAATAAAATCCATGCTGGTTTGTATGGGGTTTTTATCTTTTGCATTGAGGTGTCCACTGGCTAAAGCTTTTTTGACCAAAATTGATTTGTTGTGCTGTTGAGCATAGTCAATGACGGGTTTCTCTGCGGTGGTTTGTGGATTGAGCGTCACCATAGCCAAGTCTAAATCGTAAGTGTCTAAAGCAGAAATTCCCCCCTCTGGCGTTTTCCCTGAGAGGCCAATGGCTCGAATGAGTCCTTGTTGTTTGAGTTTTTTAAGTGTTTCGACGGTTTCTTGATTGTCTAAAATCTGGCAATCGTTGCCGTCGGAGTGGATTAAAACAATGTCTAAGTAGTCGGTTTTTAGTCGAGATAGTGAGCGATGTATGCTTTGTTCCACCGCTTTACTAGAAAAATCAAAATGAGATTGGTGGTTTTCATAATTTTCTCCAACTTTACTACAAATTACCCATTCGGAGCGTTGGGATAATAATTCTCCAAGACGCTGTTCGCTACTGCCGTAAGCTGGCGCTGTGTCAATTAGGTTTATACCTAGTTCTTTGGCTTGTGCTAGCAACTGTTTAATGGTGTTGTCATCAGGCAGGTTGAACTGCTGAGGGTATTTGACGCCAGTGTTTCGTCCAAATTTAACCGTGCCCAAACCAACAGGAGAAATAATGAGATCGTCAATAGGCTGTAGTTTTCGATAATATTCGTGTAGCATGAGGGCTTGAGTTGTTGTAAATTGAAATTATAGTAAAATGGCTTAACTTTTGTTACGGTCTAGTTCCGTCTTCCGCTGTCTTTGGTGGAGTGTTTTGTATCAAAAATTAATTTATTTCGCCATATTATAAAAGGGATTGTAGAGAATGAGTACTTATTTCATCGGTGATGTGCATGGCTGTTATGATGAACTGCAATTGCTTTTGAAAAAAATTAATTTTGACTGTCGTGAGGATCATCTCGTTTTTGTGGGTGATTTGATTAATCGGGGGGATAAATCGCTAGACGTTTTGCGTTTTATTCGTTCACTGGGTAACTCAGCGACGGTTGTTTTGGGCAATCACGATATTTCCTTTGTTGCCTATATGGCTGGTGCTTATCATGGCAAAGGTAGTGATTTTCCACTGTTGTCACAGGCACCTGATGCCGAAGAGTTAACGAATTGGTTAAGGCAGCAGGCCATTTTATATCACGATGAAAAACTTGATGTGGTTGTTACTCATGCTGGCATTTTACCTAGATGGTCGCTAAAAAAAGCAATAAAAGAAGCCAGAAAAGTTGAAAAAAAACTTCGAAGTGAGAAATACGTTGATTACTTGACGGTTGCTTATCAAGAAGGCAGTGATGAATGGTCTGAGCAAAAAGACAAATATGATAAGTTTCGCTATCGCTTAAATGCCTTTACGCGATTGCGTTATTGTTATGCTTCTGGGGAGGCGAACTATAAAGAAAAATGTGGCTTAGGTAAGCAAACTGCAGGAACGTATGCTTGGTTTCAGCTAAGGGAGGCATTGCAGAATGACGGTACTACTTTGCTAATTTTTGGGCATTGGGCTGCTTTGGGCTTTCGCAGAGAAAAACATATTGTTTGTCTTGATAGTGGTTGTGTTTGGGGAGGGTCTTTAACGGCCATTTTTAAAAATAAAATGGGTTGGGAATCGGTTCAAATTAAATCGTTACAAAAAAATCATTAATAATTGCATAAAATATTTGACAGCATGAGATGGTTCGTAGATAATACGCCACCTAATCGGAGGGGTTGGGGAGCGGTCAAACCCAACAGATTGTAAATCTGTCGCCTCGGCTTCGAAGGTTCGAATCCTTCCCCCTCCACCATTTTTTAACAATTCTGTTATAAAAATCTTTGATGCAGAATTTGTTTATAAAAGGTTTCTTTAGAATTAGAGCTCCTGCGGGTGTCGTATAATGGCTATTACCCGAGCCTTCCAAGCTCGTGACGTGGGTTCGATTCCCATCACCCGCTCCATTTTTCCCCTCGAAAGTGCCCATATAGCTCAGGGGTAGAGCACTTCCTTGGTAAGGAAGAGGTCGCCGGTTCAATTCCGGCTATGGGCTCCAGTTCTGAGGCATCCTTTTAAGTGTAAGTCATTAATTAATTTTTGAATCATTATTAAATTAAATTGTACAATTTGGAGAGATCGTAATGTCTAAAGAGAAGTTTGAACGTAATAAACCCCACGTAAACGTGGGAACAATCGGTCACGTTGACCATGGTAAAACCACACTAACAGCAGCTTTGACT
>PDWI01001419.1_pt1 | contig 37984 bp, 25 predicted proteins | sample 1430891 | NCBI WGS metagenome assembly PDWI01 (sample SAMN01162508, study PRJNA174530) | Oral metagenome, whole genome shotgun sequencing project. | biome: Marine environment; feature: Marine mammal; material: Swab sample of the gingival sulcus; isolation source: swab sample of gingival sulcus... | reverse complement strand
TGTTAGGTAAAGAGAACATTTAAGTTTATTACAATGAAACATAGGTTATTCCATAAAAAATTAAATGACTGAAGAAATTCTAAACAGATTATTCTTTAATAGCAAGTTTTTATTTTAAAAATATTTTTTTCACTCATCAGCGGCATTTCAAGAGAATCGGGGAGAAAGTAAACCAGTATTTCATTTTCTAATAAAAAGATCTTTTCCATAGTGTTTTTGTGCCCAATGATTATTACAAATACTTAGTACAAAGATAATGAGCAAACTATTTTTTATATATTTCATTGTTTTATCCTAAGATTAAAAATGCCAAGAGAAAGCTATTCCCAAAGGAATTGCTCCGAATGCTTTCCACTTTGCTTCACCAATATATCCATTCTCTTCGAGTTCTTTCTTTGATGCAAACCTATATTCATACATATTTTGGAAGTATTGATGTTTGGTTTTTGCATATTTATATGCCGAATAAGTATAACCGGTACTAATGCTTAAAGTTAGTTTCCTAAATAAGTTGAGTGAGTAAATTAGTGTTACCCCTATTGCTCTTGTTTGAAATGCTGCTAATGAAAGTCCGACTGGTAAATCCTCATCGTAACCAATACCTTCATGATACATTCCATTAATTGCTATTTCGATGTTGCTTTTTGGAGTAAGTTCTTTAATATAAGAACCTCCTGTAATTCCAATAAGTCCTCCATTACTAAAAATTCCAACACCACCATTAAGATAATAAGTTGATTTTTCTAAATTAAGAATAACTTTATGAACTCCAACCATTATGTAAGATAGAGCAAGATTTAAGTAATAAGAATCTTTATTCTCGGTTTTATAATCGAAGTTTAATTCACCAAGAACATTTTGGAGACCGGGAAGATTATAAGTTAATGAAAACCTGCTATTATTGTATGCAAAAGAAGCATTGTGTAAGTTGAGAATTATTATGTTGTTATCAACACGATTTAAGTTAGTAATTTTTTCATCTTGTGCAGATAAAAAATTTGTGAAAAGAGTTATTGCAAATATTACTGTTAAGATTTTTTTAAAGTTGCTCATTTTATTCACCTATGTAAGAATAAATTTGTGTTTTAACTAAGTAACAGTTTTCGATTTTGTTAAAAGAATTACTTTTATTTTATTAAGTTTTTTTCTTACTTGTATTTTTATCTATTTAATACTTTAAGGTACATTATATAAAAAAAATATATATAAATTCAACAAGAATATTTAGATATTAAAGCAACATAATTTTTGTTTTTTGAACAAATCAGCAACTATATTTTACTTATCGTACTTACATTTTCCCCGGAACTCTTTAACTAATTGTAAAAATTTTTCTCTATTAAAGTTATGTTTTTGTATCTTTATAAAATAAAAATCAATAATAATAAATGAGGAGATTTCATGAGTAAAATACCGGGATTCAAAGCGTACGATATTCGGGGTAAAGTTCCAAGCGAATTAAATGAAGAACTTGCCTATAAGGTTGGAAGAACTTTTGTAAAACAGCAAAATGCAAAAAAAGTTTTAATAGGAAGAGATGTTAGGGAATCATCACCAAGTATTTCCAAAGCACTTGCAAACGGATTAACTGATGCGGGTTGTGATGTTATTGATCTCGGACTTTGCGGTACGGAAATGATTTATTTCGGTACTCCTCATCTTAATGCAGATGGCGGCGTGATGATCACTGCAAGCCACAATCCACCGGAATACAATGGATTAAAATTTGTAAAAAAAGGTTCAAAACCTATGGGGTATAATTCCGGTTTAGATGAAATTGAAAAGATGATTTTGAATGACGACTTAGGAGATATTGCTGCTGCAAAGGGTAAGGTTATCGAAATGGATATAATGAAAGATTTTATTGAAAACTTAAAGCAATTTTATGATGCGGATAAAATCAATAATTTCAAAGTTGTGGTAAATGCAGGTAATGGTTGTGTGGGTCCGGCTCTCGATGCTCTAGAAAATGATTTACCAATTGAAATGATTAAAGTTTTTCACGAACCTGATTCATCGTTTCCTAACGGAGTTCCAAATCCTTTGCTTCCCGAAAATAGACAGCCAACTGTAGATGCAATGAAAAAGCATAATGCGGATTTGGGTGTTGCCTGGGATGGCGATTACGACCGTTGTTTCTTTTTTGATGAAAAGGGAAATTTTATTGAAGGATATTATATTGTTGGTCTTCTTGCAAAATCATTGCTCAAGAAATTTCCGAATGAAAAAATTGTTCACGATCCAAGATTAATTTGGAATACTCTTGAAGTTGTTGAAAAAGCTGAAGGAATTGCCGTAGAATCTCAAAGCGGACATGCTTATATAAAACAAAAAATGCGGGAAGTAAACTCTATTTACGGCGGCGAAATGTCGGCACATCATTACTTTAGAGATAATTATTATTCCGATAGCGGACTTATTCCTTTTTTACTTATTTTGGAATTGATGACAGTGGAAAACAAAACTTTATCGGAATTAGTTGATGAAATGATTGATAACTACCCTTGTTCAGGTGAAATTAATTCAAGAATAGAAAATCCAAAAGCAAAATTGGATGAATTAAAGAAAAAATATTCCGATGGGAAATTAGATGAAGTGGATGGTGTAAGTATTGCTTATGAAAATTGGAGATTTAATGTAAGAATGAGTAACACAGAGCCATTACTCAGATTAAATGTTGAAACTAAAGGTGATAAGGATTTACTAAAAGAAAAAACCGAAGAAGTTTTAAGCTTTATTAAAAATTAGTACTTAAAAAATATAAAATTAAACTTCTGAATAATATAAATGCAAGCTATAAGTTAGATATTTTATTATTCGGAAGTTTTATATTAAACTACTTGCATATTAAAAAGTTTGGAGTAAACAATGGAAGGGAATAAAAAACCTATTGATGTTAATAAACTGCTAAAAAATAAACTGAAAGCGGTTAGTATTGGTGATTTGGAAACGGCAATCTCCGAGGCAGTATCAAAAATTGTAGGTGAAGATTATAAATGTGCAATCAATGATGTTAAGTATAGCCTTTTTAGCGGAGCCGATTTTCACCTTAAAGTTGAATTATCATATAATCCCGAAGATTGATTTAATATAGATGAAGACATTTTATCAATTAGTTTGGTTTTAAAGATTATTTAAATTATTTTTTCGCTTAAATTATAATAATTCAACAAATATAAATTCCGGAATGAGTGATTATATTAAAAAACCTTTAGAGAATAGTAACTGGCATCCTTCAGACGGCGATTACGTAAGTAAATCTATTTTAAAAGAAGAAATTACCTTTCGAAAGAAGCAAAAAAGGAAAAAATTTATTATTTCGGTTCTTGCAATTACTCATATTTTATTGCTTCTTCTAATAACTCTCTATTATTAATTCCCTTAGGTTTTTACAATAACAAACTTGTTTTTACTTTTTAAATTATATTTTTTTAATTTTAAATTAAATCATATAATTTTACTATATCAAAATAACTTTTACAGAGGATAATATTTTATTAGATATACTTTTACTGCTTATTTCAATGATTGGTTTGTGGGGCGGAGCTGAATGGATTGTAACTTCGGCAACCAAAATAGCTAAAAAGTTCGGAGTTTCTGAACTGATAATCGGATTAACAATTGTAGCAGTTGCAACTTCTGCACCTGAGTTTGCAGTAACAATTTCAGCAGCAATAAAAGGAGAAGATTCTATTTCCGTAGGGAATGTTATTGGCTCTAATATTTTTAACTTAGGAACAATACTTGGTTTTATTGCTTTTTTAACTCCACTCAAAATTTCAAAAACTCTTTTAAAACGAGAAGGATTTCTTTTACTCGGTACGGGATTTCTATTAGTAATTTTTTTCTACGACCTTTATTTATCCTTTATCGAAGGAATACTTCTTGTTTCAACATTAATTATTTACATTATTGTTTTAATAAAACAGCGAAAAGATATAGACGGTCTTGAGGAAGAAATACCGGAAGGTGAATTAACTTTTTGGGATATTCCTAAATTTATTTTCGGTGTTGCAATAATAATTTTTAGTGCCAACGTTCTTGTTGAATCAGCATCTAATATTGCACGATTTTTCGGTGTGTCCGATTGGCTGATAGGAATTACAATTGTTGCTGCCGGAACTTCAATGCCTGAGTTTGCCACATCAGTTGTTGCTCTTAAGAAAAAGCAACACGGAATTTCTGCAGGGAATTTAATAGGCAGCGATTTATTTAATATGCTTGGCGTGCTTGGTGTTGCAACAATCATAGAGCCTCTGCAATTAGTGCAAGAAGAGTATCTCAGCTTAATTTTACTTGCTGTTACTTTAATAATTCTTATTATTGTAATGCGAACCGGATGGAAAATTTCAAAATGGGAAGGAGCACTTTTATTTTGTATAGCTATTTTTCGTTGGGGTTACGATTTTATATTTTAAAAGTCCGTTATTAAATTCTTCCCTCATACATCAAATCTGATATTTCGATATTTGCTTCTTGATACTAACTATCAAAAAAAAATATTAAATTTAATGATTGAAAAAATAAGAGAAAATATTGGCATTTTACTTTGTTTCTGATTTGCATTTTGGTTTATTAGAACCCGAAAAAGAAAAACAGCGTGAACAGTTGTTTGTTGATTTTCTTAAATTTATTAATAAAAAATCTGATAAATTATTCATTTTGGGTGATTTATTTGATTATTGGTTCGAATACAAAAGAGTTATTCAAAAAGGATATTTTAGAACTTTTACAGCTTTGCAAGAGTTAGCCGAAAACAATACTGAAATACACTATCTTATTGGTAATCATGACTTTATGCACAGAGATTTTTTTGAAAAAGAAATTGGTGTAAAGCTGTATGAAAATCCAATCAATATTGAATTAGAAGGAAAAAAATTCTTTTTAGGACACGGAGATGGTTTAGTTGCTAATGATTTGGGGTACAAAATTCTAAAGAAAATTTTAAGGAACAAAAAATTACAACAATTGTATTCACTATTTCATCCTGATTTTGGTATTTGGATGGCGAGTTCCTCAAGTAAAAAAAGCAGAGATTATACAACCGAAAAATCTTATGGCGAAACAGACGGTCTTTTTGAAGCCGCTAAGAAAAAAATAGATGAAGGTTTTGATTATGTAATCTTTGGGCACTCGCATATTAGAAAAACAGCTGAATACAAAAATGGGAAATACATCAATCTCGGTACTTGGTTAGATAAACCTTGTTACGGAATTTTTGAAAACAATAAATTTGAGATTATTGACTGGAATTATAAATGACGGAAAAAAATTTTGGAAAAGGAGAAGGACAAAAAACTTCGCCTAAAATAAAGAAAAAAATTAAACTTAAAACAATTTTATGGTCAGTACTGGGGGTGGTTCTTTTGCTAATTATAATTGGCGGATATTTACTTTTTAACCACATAGTTTCCGGACTTCCCTCACTTGAAGAATTGGAGAATCCCAAACAGAGCCTTGCTACAAATGTTTTTAGTGATAATGGTGAATTAATCGGACAATATTTTCGTGAAAATAGATTGGAAATAGATATTGACAGCATTCCACCTTACATAATTGATGCTTTGGTAGCAACCGAAGATAGAAAATTTTATGACCATTGGGGTGTTGATCTCGAACGTTTTGTAAAAGCAATGGTTAAAACAATCTTTTTGGACAGAAAAGAAGGGGCAAGCACTATTACTCAACAACTTTCCAAAAATTTATACGAGTTTAAAGTAGCAAGAGAAAACCTTTTTCAAACCGGTGTTAGAAAGGTAAGGGAATGGTTTACCGCTGTTCAAATTGAAAAAACTTATACAAAGAAAGAGATACTGCAAATGTATTTGAATAATTCTTACTTTGGTAATAGAGCTTATGGAATTGAAATGGCAGCAAGACATTATTTTAGTAAGAGTGCTAAAGACTTAAAACTTGAAGAAGCGGCTGTTTTTATTGCTTTGCTTAAATCTTCGGTCTATTACAGTCCAATTAGAAATCCGGAAAATGCTTTAAGAAGAAGAAATCTTGTTCTTTATAATATGAAGCAAGTTGGTTTTCTAAGTGAAGAAAATTATCAAAAATTAAAATTGCTGCCGATTGAGCTGTCATCTCTAGAATCCAATAGTGGTGTGCAAAGCGAAAAAGCAGCTTCGTTTGTTGAATATATAAGAAGACAATTAGAAGATATGTCTGAAGAATACGGATTTAATTTATACGAAGACGGATTGAAAGTTTACACTACCTTAAATGTTAAAATGCAAGAGATAGCTAATAAAGTTACTTCGGAACATTTAACTGAATATCAAAAACTTTTCGACAAAAGGTGGAGCTGGTCTCGAAATAGAGATTTGTTAAAAGAATATCTAAGGAAAAAAATATCAAGAGATCCACTTTATTTGAATGCCGACAAAAATTCTAAAAAAGCGGTTTACGATAGTCTTAAAAATGATAAAGCTTATGTTGATTCCGCAAAGAAAAGAATACAAACAATAGAAGTTGGCTTTGTATGTCTTGATGTGGCAAGTGGCGAAATTAAGGCAATGGTAGGGGGGCGTAACCAAAAATTTAATTATGGATTAAATCATGTAACGCAAGCACGAAGGCAGCCCGGTTCGGCTTTCAAACCGATTGTATATATAACCGCATTGGAAAACGGACTTTATCCTGCTTATCCTATCTTAAATCAAGAGTTTGAATACGGAGACGAAAACTGGAATCCGCATAACTTTGATCACAGCACCGGCGGATTTCTAACACTGCGAGATGGAATAAGGGATTCTTACAATTTGATAAGTGCAAGATTAATAATTGAAGGGCATGCTCAGCTCTTTCAAATAGGACAAATTGCCGAAAGATTAGGAATAAAAACTAAATTAAATTTGGTTCCTTCAATTGCCCTCGGAACTTCCGAAGTTACACCTTTGGAATTAACCTCGGTTTATGCAACTATCGCAAACAAAGGTATTTATAACGAACCGATCGGGATAACAAGAATTGAAGATAAAAACGGAATTATTTTAATGCAGGCTGTTCCTAATTCTGAAGAAGCATTAAGCGAAGAAACAACATTTCTTATTACGAATATGTTAGAAACCGTAATGAATGAAGGTACCGGTTTGCGAACAAGAGCAATACATCAGTTTTATAGACCTGCTGCAGGTAAAACGGGTACCACTCAAGAATTTGGCGATGCTTGGTTTATGGGTTTTACTCCGCAGTTTGCAGCCGGAGTTTGGGTTGGTTTTGATGATAGAAGAGTTTCCTTTACCGGTAACTACGGACAAGGAGCAAAAGCAGCTAACCCTATTTGGTCTAATTTTATGAGAGAAGTATACGATAGCTTGGAAATTCCCGAAGAATCTTTTAACTTGCCTGAAAGTGGAAATATTGTTTCAGTTAAATTTTGTAAAGAATCAATTTATGAATTTGGTAATCCTAGATTATACTCGCAGGATTGTTCTTCAGGCGAAATTGCCGATTTTATAAACATTAAAGATATTCCGATAAGTTATGATTCAGAGCGAGATAGTAGAGCACTCTTATTTACAAAATTTCATAAATCCGATACTCTATCGCATCAAGCTATAGAAATTACAGAAGAAGAGGAAATGGAAGAATAAGTAATTCGTAAAATTGCCCGGATGGCGGAATTGGTAGACGCGCTAAGTTCAGGTCTTAGTAGGTTTAACCTGTGCAGGTTCAAGTCCTGTTCCGGGTACAAAAATCATAAATAAAAGGTATTAACCTTAAAGTAATCCTTGATGGAGCAAGTTGCTATGAATTAAATGGTATTTCTTGTCCAGCTGAAGCTGAAATTGAAGGAAAATTAAATGAAAAAAACTAAAAGTGTAAGTTTGGAAGAAGGATATATTTTTGCACTTCAATTTGTTAAAAAGCATTACGAAAATTTTCCTGTAATTTCTCTTTTTCTTAAAAAGGAATTAAGAAAACATACGGCAGTTATTTATCAATTTGCTAGACAAGCTGATGATATTGCAGATGAAGGAAATCTGTCTGATAAAGCAAGACTACTTAAATTAAACGAGTACGAGAATCAATTAACAAAAGCCCTTGCTGATGATGTTGACGAAATATTTTGGATGGCATTAATTAATACTATAAAGCAGAAAAATTTATCTACAGATAATTTTTATGATTTGCTCAGAGCATTCAAACAAGATATTTCGAAAAACAGATATAAAGATTATGATGAACTTTTGGATTATTGTAAATTTAGTGCTAATCCTGTTGGTAGAATAATTCTTGAATTAAACGGAATAAACAATTATGAAGCTTATTATCATTCAAATCAGATATGTACGGCTTTACAAATTACAAATTTTTTGCAAGATGTAAGTGTTGATATTGAAAAGGGAAGAATCTATCTTCCTTTGGAAGAAATGAAAAACTTTTATGTGGAAGAAGAAGATCTCAGAAAAAAGAAATTTAATGTTCAGTTTAAAAAATTGATGGAGTTTCAAGTAAATAGAACAAGACAACTATTTATTGAAGGAAGAAAAATCTTAAAATTTTTGCCTTTTAGATTGAAGCTGCAAATTATTACAACAATAAAAGGCGGCGAAGAAATCCTAAATCTAATTGAAGAAAATAACTATAATGTTTTGGATGCAAGACCAAAATTAAAAAAAAGCGACGTAATAAAATTATTCAAAGATACAGTTTTAAAAGGGAGCTAAAAAATAGAAACAGCCAAAGAAATATCAAAAAAGAGTAAAAGCAGCTTTTATTATACCTTTATGCTGCTTCCTGAAAAGAAACAGAAAGCTATGAATGCAATTTATGCCTTTTGCAGAAAAACTGATGATATTGTTGATAGTGAGCATGAATCTAAATTTGTGAAGCAAGAAAAATTAGATAAATGGAGAGATAATTTTGAAAAAGCACTTAAAGGAAAATCTGAGTATCCAAACCTTAATGAATTAAACTATTATATAAAAGAATTTAATATACCGACCGAACCTTTTTTCGATTTAATTGAAGCAATGGAAATAGACCTTAATAAAAATAGATATTCTACCTTTGATGAACTGAAAGTGTATTGTTACAAAGCCGCTTCAACAGTTGGTTTAATGACAATTCCCATACTCGGATATAAAAATGCCAAAACAAAAGATTACGCAATTAATCTTGGAATTGCTTTACAGCTAACAAATATAATTAGAGATGTGAAAACAGATGCTTTAATAAACAGAGTTTACATTCCGCAAGAAGACTTACAAAAGTTTAACTATTCCGAGCAAGAAATATTTGCAAATACTTATAATCAAAATTTTATAGATTTAATGCAATATCAAGCTCAACGAGCAAGGGAATTTTATAAAATTGCTAACGAAAATGTAAGCAAAGAAGATAAAGCAAATTTATTTACTGCTAAGGCAATGGAATATATATATATTAGACTTCTCGATAAAATAGAAGAAGAAAAATATAATGTTTATCAGCATAAAATTAAAGTTTCTTTTTTGAATAAAATTTTGATATCGTTGCTTGTTTGGTTTAAGTATAAAGTAATTTGAGAATGAAAAAATGTATTGTCGTGGGTGGTGGTTTAGCCGGAATTTCGGCATCGGTTTATCTCAAAAATCTAGGTTATGATATTGAATTACTTGAAGCTTCTCCAAAACTTGGCGGCAGAACTTATTCATTTTTTCATAATAAAACCAAAACTGAAGTTGATAATGGTCAACACTTGATGATTGGGGCTTACGAGGAAACCATAGCTTTATTAAAAATAATTCATGCCCAAAATATTCCTGAATATCAAAAGTACTTAAATGTTGCTTTCTTAGATAAATACAAAAAAAAGTATTACCTAAATGCAAAAAATAAAATTTATCCGTTTAATCTTTTAAGAGCAATTTTAAATTATAAAAGATTAAACTTAAAAGAAAAAATCTCCGTCATTAAATTTTTGTTAAAAAATTTTTTATCTAAGAAAGATTTAACAAATAAAACAGTAAGCAATCTATTATTGGAAAATAATCAATCGGAGAATGTAATTAAATCTCTTTGGGAACTTATTGGTGTTGGAGCATTGAACACAAAGTTGGAAAAAGCTTCGGCAGAGATTTTTTCTATTTTACTAAATAGAATATTTTTTTCGGGTAACAAAGCATCAACTTTTGTTTTTACTTCTAAACCTCTCAACAAATTGTTTGTTGAGCCTGTCAAAAGATATTTCAAAGAAAATAATATTAAACTCTCACTTTCAGAAAGAGTAAATAAAATTGAAATTCATAATAATAAAGTTTCAATAATTAAAACTAATAGAAGAATTATTACTGATTTTGATAAAATTATTTTTGCAGTTCCTGCTTTTGCTATAAAAAAAATTGTCTCTAATCAAAAAATATTGCCTGATGATATCCTAAATTTGGAAGCATCACCAATAATTACAATTCACATTTGGACTGATAAGAAACTGTTTAATGAAAGGGTGATAGGATTTATAGATTCTCAAATAGATTGGATATTTAATAATGTAAGTCATTATTCAGTTATAATCAGTGCGGCGGATAATCTGCTGAAAAAAAATAACAATGAAATTATTGGTATAGTAAAATCCGAATTAAATCAATTCCTTTTGAATTTTAAAGATGTTAAAATTTTAAATTTTTTAATTATAAAAGAAAAAAGAGCAGCTCATTTATCAACCCCAAAAAATGAAAAACTTAGAAAAGAAATTGAAAGCAAAATTGAAAATCTTTTTTTTGCAGGCGATTGGATAAATACCGGATTACCTTCAACAATAGAAAGTGCAATTTTAAGCGGTAGATTACTTAAAAAGAGAATAGAAGAAGAATACTCATTTACTTGAAAAATTTTTTCAAAAACCAAAACTAACTGAGGAAACAATAAAAAAATGGAAAAAGATAAACTTATGATATTTTTTTTCAATTCAGTTTGCAGTTTTTATGAATTTAATCATATAAAATATTATATTGTTGAATAATTGAAATCAAAAAAAAAATCATAATTGTTTTAAAAAATTAAAAAGGAGGTTCCAATGTCTAACCTTAAAGAGAAGTTATATCATAAAATTGAGGAATGGAGACCGCGTACCAACAGATTAGCTAAAGAGTACGGTAATGTAGTTGTAGGAAATGTAACCATAGCCCAGATTATAGGAGGTATGCGCGGCGTTAAATCTTTAACAACTGATATTTCATACTTAGATCCAATGGAAGGTATTAGATTTAGAGGCTTCACAATTCCCGAAGTTTTGGAAAAACTGCCAAAAGCAGCAAATGGGGAAATGCCTTATGTAGAAGGTTTTTTCTATCTCCTTTTAACCGGAGAAATTCCAACCGAAGATGAAGTAAATGATGTAGCGGAAGAATTTAATCAAAGAAAAATGGTACCGGAATATGTTTTTGATGTTTTAAGAGCAATGCCAAAAGAATCGCACCCAATGGCTATGTTTTCTGCAGCAATTGTTGCAATGCAAAAAGAATCGGTTTTTGTAAAAAGATATAATGAAGGAATGAGTAAATTCGATTACTGGGATCCTACTTACGAAGATGCCTTAAACCTTCTTGCAAAATTACCGCAAGTTGCTGCTTTTATTTATCGGCATAAATATAAAAACGGTGATATCATAGCTCCCGATCCTAAGCTCGATATGGGAGGAAACTTTGCTCATATGATGGGAATTGATAAACCTTACGATGATGTTGCAAGACTTTATTTTATAATCCACAGCGATCACGAAAGCGGTAATGTTAGTGCACATACTGGACACCTTGTTGCAAGTACTTTATCCGATATGTATTATTCAATCTCTGCAATGTTAACCGGATTAGCCGGACCTCTACACGGTTTAGCTAATCAAGAAGTATTAAGATGGATTCAAGGTGTTATGGAGCAAATGGGTGGTAAAGTTCCTACTGAGGAACAAATGAAAAAATTTGTTTGGAGTACATTAAATTCCGGACAGGTAATACCCGGTTTTGGTCATGCCGTATTAAGAAAAACAGATCCGAGATACCAAGCTCAAAGAGAATTCTGCCTTAAACATTTACCTAACGATCCTATCTTTGAGTATGTAAATGTACTTTACAAAGTTGTGCCTTCTATATTACAACAGCATGGAAAAGCTAAGAATCCTTGGCCTAATGTTGATGCTCAATCAGGTGTAATACAATGGCATTACGGATTGAAAGAATATGATTATTATACCGTTCTTTTTGGCGTAGGAAGAGCACTTGGAGTTTGTGCAAATATTATTTGGGATAGAGGATTAGGTTATTCTCTTGAAAGACCAAAATCTTTAACAACTGATATGTTAGAAGAAATAGCAGGAATTAAAGAGTAGAGGGTTTTAAGTGTTTTCGAATATTTAGTTTTATGGGATGTGTAAATATGCATCCCTTTTATTTTTAAACAAAATCTATTATGGAATATGTCTAATTTAGAAATAATAAGTGTATTAAAAGAAAAATTTAATTCAGGTAAATCTGCTTTAACTCAAGATGAGTTAAATGATCTAATTTCGGAGACAGCAGATTTTATATCAAACATAGATGTTGAATATTTAACTAAAAGTAGTAACGAGGAAATAGAAAAAATCTGTGAACTTTTTGAAGCAATCGTAATTGGAGAGTTCCGAAAATTATTGATGAGCAGGGTTGCCGAAAAAGACTTCTTAAAATTCGGAGAAAATTTATTTGAATCTGTTAAAACAAATCCGGATAAATTACTTGTCCGCATAGTTGAATTATATCTTAATTTTTTAAGAACAAGTGAATTTTTGGATAAGATTACATATGATAAAGAGTGGACAAAAGTAATTGAAAATTTAATTGAAGCCGCTGATTTTAATACACGAAAATTATTTAAACAAAGAGTTGCGGAGTATGGTAAAAAAGTTCTGTTCAATACAATTGCAGGTGATAAAGTTACTCCTTACTCTTGGAATGATATAGACGAAATTATTAAGCAATATTCGAAATCATTATTTGCTCTGATTGGAGAGTTTAGTGATAAACCTAGAATTGCTTTTCTAACGGAAAACAGTTTGAATATGGTTTTGCTTGATTTAGCATGCTTAAATACCGGAATTGTAAATGTGATGATTCCTGCAAATTCTGTAAGTCAGCATATTTCTTATATCCTGCAACAAAGTAAGTGCGATTTTATAATTGTATCAAACGAAAAACAGCTTGTAAAATTAAAAGCTATCAAAAATGAAATTAAGGAAATTAAAAAAGGTATTTTGCTTGAAGGTAATAGTGTGGAAGATTGGATAATTTCATTAGATGAGTTTAAAGAACTTGGAAAAAATAAAGAATTAAAATATCAAACATTAAATGTTAATAACCCCGCTGCAATAATGTATACCTCAGGAACAACGGGAGAACCCAAAGGAATAATTTTTACTCAAAAAAATATTCTTTTCAAAAGATTTTGCAGAGCAATAGCATTACCGAAAATTAATGATGAAGATAGTTTTCTATCATATCTTCCGTTGTATCATACATTTGGCAGATGGTTAGAGCTTATGGGGGCAATATTTTGGGGTGCTAAATATTCGTTTATGGAAAATCCCTCTGCCGAAACAATGATTGCCAATATGAAGTTGGTTAAACCTTCTATCTTTATTAGCATTCCTAAAAAGTGGATGCAGCTATACGAAAATATTTCATCTTGCGTTGATATTGAATTTGACAGCGAAGAGCAAATAAAAGAATATCTTAAAAAAATAACAGGAGGTAACTTAAGATGGGGACTATCGGCTGCAGGATATTTGCCTTCCGATATTTTTGAATTTTTTCAGAAATTTGGTGTTGAACTTATGAGCGGTTTTGGTATGACAGAAGCAACCGGTGGGATTACCATGACACCGCCTCTGAAATATATTCCTAACTCCTTAGGCAAAGCTTTGCCCGGAATTGAAATTAAGCTTGCTGAAGATGGCGAATTATTAATAAAAGGTGGTTATGTAACTCCGGGATATTTTGACCAATCATCTGATGATATTTTTGATAAAGAAGGTTGGTTTGCTACAGGCGATATTATGAAAATGGACTCTAACGGATTTATTGAAATCATTGATAGAAAAAAAGAAATATATAAAAATATAAAAGGGGAGACCATTGCCCCGCAAAGAATAGAAAACCTCTTCAGAGATTTTGAAGCTATTAAACAAGTTTTTGTAGTTGGTGATCATCGTCCTTTTAATACTGTATTAATTTATCCTGATATCACAAGCACTTTAATCCAAAATATGGATGAAGAAGGGAAACGAGAATATTATTCCAATGTTATTGTAACAATAAATAAATTTCTTGCTCCATTTGAAAGAATAGTAGATTTCACTTTTATCAACAGAGCATTTTCCGCTGAAAAAGGTGAACTCACTCCTAAGAACACATTCAAAAGAAGAAATATCGAGGAAAACTTTTCAGAAATTATTGAGAAGTTATATCAAAAAGATTATTACTCTTTATTTCTGCAACAAGTGGAAATTAAAATTCCTAATTGGTTTTTAAGAGAAAGAGGATGCTTAAGTGGAGATATAAAATTAGAAGATTCAAACTTAATTATTCCAAAATTAAATAAAAAATTGGCAATTCAGAAAACAGATAATAAAATATATAGAATAGGAGATTATTTATATAAGATAAATAAACCTCAAATTGATTTGCACGAATTTTTAATCAATCCTATTTATTGGCTCGGTAATAATGAACTGTTTACTTTTACCGATGAAGCGGTCTTGCAATGGTACAGACAAAATTCCGAAGAAAAATCAATAAAATACATCCACAGATTTTCAAGCTCTTATGATTTAACAAAAATAAGAAAAGAATTATACAAAAGACAAATTGCCGGTGAGAAATCGCTTTACGGACTTCATCTCGCTTTGGTTTTAATCCAATCCGATAATTCGGAAATAAATATTCTCGGATTTAATTATTTAGAATCATTTTTAAAAGACGAAGTTTTGGAAATCTTTAAAATTGGAATTTATTTCCTTAACAAACCTTTTATTGCAACAAGTATCAAAGTACAAAAAAAATTATTACTTTTAGCAATTGACAATTCTGATTCTTTAAACTTTAAGGAACTGATTGACAAATATTTAAAGATTGGTCCTAAACTTTTTGATGATATAATTCTTAATGAAATTGTTAATAATAAAAAATGTTTGCAATGTTTTGAAATATTTGATGAATTACTTAATGAAAAAATTCAATTGAGATATCAAAATGAAAATTTAACTGAAACGGTTATTCCAATTCTTTTGGATTTACTTTCAAGATTCGGAACAAGATATCCTACAAAATATGAAGAAATCAGACGAAAATTAGTAAATGTGCAGCTTGTTGATAATTGGCAGGAACTTTCTGATCTTGCTCAAGAATTTAGAACCAAAATGAGAGTCGGATTCAGAAAATGGTTAGGCCAAAATGAATCTGTTGCTGTTGATATAGAAACTGGTGATGAGTATGGCTGGAATGATGTTTTGATTTTTGAAGAAGACATAACGGAGCAAGAAAGAAAATATTTATTTAAAGCGATATCGCAAACTTCGCTTTTAAGAGAAGCTGCTTTCCTATTTTCAAAAGGAAATATTATCAGACTTAGCAATATTTTACCGAGAGGTGTTTGGGTAAGTAAAATTTCGGAGCGAGAAAAATATTTAGTTTATCGTGTCACAATACAAACGAGGCATCAAGGACCGTTTTATATTATGCTTCATCAAAACAAAACTTCCACTTATGAAGAAGTCTCTGCCGAAATTAATTGGCTTATTCTGGCGGGTTCTCGATATTTTATTGCTGAACTTGTGGAAGATTTTGGAGGATATTGGTCTAACCACAAAATCTGGACACAAAAATATTTATCAGGTTTAACAGTTGAACAACTTTTCAGCAGAGATATAAAACAAGGTCGCAAAGATTCTGAAGAAAAATACATGTTGCTCTGGCCCTTTTTCATTTGGAATGCGGCTGCAGCTTATATAAATTTTTGGAGATTAACTTCGGGTAAAATGCAAATTACTAATCCCACGCCTGAAAATTTCATTATTCCTTCACATGACTATCAGTTAGGTACCAGATTTGTTTCTTTATCCGAAAGAACTGAATTTACTTCATTCATGGAATTATTGTATAATTTCTACGAAAAATTTATTGTGCCTTTAGAAGAAAAATATCCTTTCCTAAAAAAAGTTCCTGCGTGGAAATATATCTTCCCCGGCTTAATAAATGCCGAGGGGGAAAATGAAGGAACAGAGATTTTAAATTGTTTTTTAATCGAACTCTCTAAAAGTAATGTTTCCGATAAAGAAAAAATAATAAATGAATTAAAAAAACTTTTGGTAAATATCAAAGAAAAAGGTTACATCCCGAAACAACTCTTTTTTGCAATTAAACGATTTTTAAGATGGAATAAATTAAATAAAAGTGCTTCTATTAACGCACAAGCACAGATGCTAATGGAATTATACGATACTTACAATTTAGCAGAATTAGAAAATGTATATCCCGAAACAAGAACACGATTCTATTTGGAAACTGTACTTAGAGATTCAGAGAAAAGTTTTAAGGAAATAATAAATTCACTCTGCAAGCAGCAGCATAATAAAAGAATTAATAAAGATGAATTCTTAAATGAAGTTTCAAGAATACAAAACGAATTCCAGCTAAATAAAAAAGAAGTCTTCTTCTTAACAAGATTAAGTTATCCACATCTCAAACCATTCGATTCAGCTTCGTTTGTGAGACCAAATGCAGAAGGAGAACAATCTGCTAATCTTGTTGTTCATGTTGAAGATATCGATGGAAATCCGTTTTATATCAGAAAGCCGATTTTACCAAAAGAAATATCAAAACTTTATCAACTCTTTCTTGATACAAATTTGCAAGTGAGTTTTAAACCCAAACATAATTTTTTAATTGCAATCTCTAATAGAGGCTCAATAATAGGCGGATTATTTTATTCTTATTCCGATGAAGAAGTTGTGCATATGGAAAAAATTGTTGTTTCCAACAGAATTAGAAGGCGGGGAGTGAGTGAACTTCTGATGAACGAATTTTTTAACAGAATGAAAGATGAAGGATTTCAATATGTAACAACGGGCTTTTTCCGTCCTGAATATTTCTATAGGTTCGGATTCAAAATAGAAAAAAGATATTCAGGATTAGTAAAAAAATTGGACTAGCCTTTGTAAAAACCAGAAGTTTGCAAAGGAAAGATTTTTATTTTTAGTAATTTAAGAACTTTATTCCTTTGAGTAATACATATTATAAATTATTAAATACTTTTTGTTTTTGCTGTTTCTATGTTTGCAAAGCTTTCTTATTTTTTCGGTGAATTATCAAGTGCGTAAATCGCAAAAGAGCCTAACCAATGCCCGCCTTCATAACTATCACCGACTAAATTTGGTAAAGAATATTTCACATGTTCATTTGCAATTTTTATTAGATGATTGTATTCAGCATATTGATTTGCTAAACCGTATAAAACCCAAGCTCTGCTGAAATTAAGTCCGTCTAAGTGGACGAGATGCCCGTCTTTTCTATCAGAAACTTCTCCAACTTTTAATTCAAAATCTTTAGATTTAATATGCGGAACAAAATTTTCGAGCCAGTTATTAAATTCTTCCTTATTCAATATTCTACGCATTAAGTCAATTTCCTCCAAGCAAGGCGATAAAAAATCAAAACCACCGGGTTCCCAGCTTAACGGACAATTAGAATCGTTCATGTAAAATTCTTTAGCTCTTAATTCTATAGCTCTCTTTAAATTTTTATGCTTAGTTGTATTGGCATAATCCCAAGCAAAAGCTAACCCGAAAGCAGTATTACCATGCTCTCCAATTCTGAGGGGATAATTAAGTTTTGGCAAAAAATCCATATAATTTTTAACAATCAAATCGGTTAAAGGCTTAAGATTTTTACTTAACTCTTTTGCTAAAGGGGCATTCCAAGTGTAGAGTTCTTCGGCAAGTTTAAGTAACCAAGCCCAACCGTAAGTTCTTTCAAAAGATTTGTTGTGTTCGCCTTCAAAATATTTAACTTCTGTTCTAATATTTTGAGCGGTTAAACTTTCTTTTAATTTGGAACGAATTAAATCAGCTTTTTCTAACTTTGGAAAATCTTTTAACAGTTTAACTAAAGACCAATGTCCGTGGACTGCTGAATGCCAATCAAAGCAACCGTAAAAGGCGGGATGTAATTTATGTGGTTCCGCAAGGTCTTTTTCGCTTCCCAAAGTTTGTCCTAATTTATTGGGATATTCTTCTTGCATACAAGCTAAGGGTAACTCGGCAAGAGTGTTTGCTTCTTTTAGTGTTAGCTTTATTACCGAATTATCTTTTGAATCCGAAGTACTCAATTTATCTTTTACGGTATTTGGATTTTTGTCTTTTTTATTGTTACAGCCAATTACTAAAAGTAAAATAATTAATATAAAATAAATACTATTTGATTTTTTCATTAAGTCATCCTTTAGTTCTAAGAAGCTTATTATAATTTATCATATTCTTCATGTTTAACATTTGGTATTTTAGATAACAGTTCTTTTAACAATTTTAAGTAATTACTGTTTTCTATTTTAACATTTGCAAAACTACGAATAAAAAATGAAAGTGTGGACGAAATAGAAAACTTTTTCAAGCTTACTACTCTACCTACATTATTTATACACTTATGTTACCTGTAGGCGGTATGCTTAGTTGAAGAATAAATTTTTTTGTAATTAACTAAAGATGTATTAGATTTATTTCATCATTCTTTCTATGAGCAATAAGTTAAAATTAAATTTTTTTTCTATTTTAGATAATGTTTCATTACATTTCCATGTTTTGCCAAAAAGGACTAAATTTTCAATCCAATTATTGATTGTTTTTTGCCAATAACAAAAATTCTCTTTTCTACAAAAGCTAATAAAACACATTCATTTAAACCCTTGCCGTGTTTCTCTGTTTTATATCTCTCGATTCCGCCATTATTTTTATTACCAATAACATATTCTTTTGCTCTATCTTTTGTTATTTCTTAGACTTTTAGTTCACGCTCTGAATTTTATCAAATCAAATTTATATTGACAATAGCTTTTGCATTGGTATTTGTCAATTTTTGAGTGAACTTTAAGTATTTTTTAAGCTTATAAGCTATAGCAGAAAGATGCATAACCTTATTGGCTTGCTTGATCTCTATAGTGTTTATTTTTCGTAATCCCATAAATTGAGTTAAAGTGCCCAAAACGGGTTCTACTGTACTATGCCGTAGTTATTGTTCAGTTTTGACAAAAGTTTAGATCCAAAACCTCACTAAGCCTGCGATAGAAATTATCTTTAGGTACTCTTTGAGCCAATAGAAAAATTTAATATTATTATGTTTTCATCTTTTCCATAATTTCTCAAACGTTTTAGCAAAGCAGTCTCCGTAAGCAAAATTGTAGTACCGTCTCCCCAATTGGTCAACAGCAATATCTAGATCCAACAATAGTTTTTTTGAGCCCACATAGCTGTGAAGCTCATCCAGTTCCATTATTTCAATAGGTTCTTCAGACTTAAGGTAAGGAAACTCTTTTTCCCCATTTTTTTATCTAATTATAAACTGTTACATAGTTAACATCTATAATTCTTCCTATTGCTCAGAAGCCTAAGCTTCCCAAATACATTGATAAAGCTAATTTCTTCTTCTCTATTGGTTTTTTGTTGAACGATGAGTTACTGAATAGTGATAATTACACTTTTTACATAAATATCTTTATCTTCCGAAGACTTTACCATCTTTACAAGAAGATGTACTTTTACATTTTGGACATTCCATTGTTTTTTTTCTAAAAGTATAAGAAAGTTATATATTTTTAACAATCTCTAAACTACTTATCACATTCAATTTAGTAAAAAATTTTAATCCATTTTGGCAGCTTTCTTCGTAAAAAAAAATCTCCACAGATTTTTTATCTTCTTCAGGTATCCCGTTTTCTTTAATAATTTAATTAAAAAATTATTTATTCCTATTGATGAACGGGTGATACACTTAGAAATTTTTGCTTTGAATGTAGAACCATAAATATTTAGGGATGCTTCATCAAAATAATTATTCCCATATACCTTTTTATGTTCAGCGTCTCCGTAACCAAAATGGAAAATATTAATTTTATTTTCTACACAAATTTCTTTCACTCTTCTTAATAAATAAGATCCCGGCGATAACTTTGAATAATCGGAATTATAAGAAGTAACAAAATCATAAAAAATGTCTTTGAAAACTACACCTTGATAATAAGCCAATGGAATATTATCTGCAAACAAAATATATGCTCTTAAATAATTTCCTTCTGCCATTGCCGTAAGTGAGTTCTTCCAAAATTCATTATTAATAATTCCTATACCAAGTAAATAGTGATAATTTTTTTTACTTATTTCTTCAGCTTTTTCTATAAATTCATTTACTTCGTTTTTATTTTTATATTCCTTAATCTCTACTTTATCAAAACTGTTTACTAGTTTTCTGTCTTTTCTTCTGAAAGTTTGCCTCGTAACAGAACTGTTATAATCTTTTGCCAGACCGGTTTCTTTATCCCGAATTTCAGCAAACCATTCCACACTTTTTGTAGTAAGAACGCTATTTGAACTTGAATTTATTAAGAAATGTTTATACAAGTAATTCTGAGATGAAAAATGGTTAGCTCTAATCAGATCAAACTTTTTTTCACTAAGCAATTTTTCTAAATAACCAATTAAATACTTTTGATATTTTTCGTGTTCAAGAACAACAAAACCCCCAATCTCAATATTTAATATTCTTAATTTTAATGTTTTAAATTTTGCGTATCCAATTTTGGATTGCAATTTATCAGATAAAGTCCAACCGATAATTATTCCTACAGGCTTGTTATCTTCCTCAAAAAAAACTATATACGGTTTTGCATTACCGGCTCTTGTAGTAAAGAGTCTTCTATAAAAATCGGGTTCAAGATAAACAGTTTTTGTGTTAGTGACATTTAATAGTTTAACCCAACTTTTCTCAATTAAATCTATATTTTTTAAACTTTCAATTAAAGTAATTTCCATAAGATATGTAATTTTCGACTTATTAATTATTCAACATAATTAATATCAATATTTTTTTAATAAAAATCTTTTTAATACTCTTTAGGTTAACTTAAATATAAGTATAACCGAATTGATAATTAGATTATTAGTTTCACCAATAAGTAAATATAAGAAATTTTTATAAAAATATTCAGTCAGATAAATGGGTTTAATTTTAGGTATTTATTTGTATGAGATAAAGAATAGATTTTTAGTAACCGGCAGATTTTTTAATAAGATTTTGTTTCCACAAAGCTTTTATCTCATAAAAAAAATCAAAATATCTTAATTTTTCAAAAAATTCTGCACATGTATGAATTAAAAAATTATCAATTTTTGATGATAGAAAAGCTAAATTGCCTTTTCCGTAAACTCTAATGGACGCTTCTTCTAAAAATTCCGTCCCACATCTTTGCTTATAAATTGCATCTCCATATCCATAGTCAATTGCTTGAATTCCTTTATCTGCTAGTTTATCAATAAGCTGATACCTTAGATATTCACCCGGCGAATAATTCTTATATTGAAAATTGAAGCCTGTGGCAAATAGAAATAATGTTTTTTCATACAAAGCTCCCATACAATAAGCAACCGGAGTTCCTTTAACATAAAGCATATAAGCTCTAAAATAATTTCCTTCAGCTAGATTTGTTAAAGCTTTTTTCCAATATTCATTGTTTTTAACTCCTACATCAATTAGAAATTGATAACTATTTTTTGTTATAAGTTCGGCTTCTTTAATAAATTTATCAATCTCACTTTCATTTTTAATAATCTTGATTTCCACATCGTTATCAAAACTACTTAGAAATTTTTTCCCTTTTCTATTTAGTTTTTTCATCGTTCTTTTGCTGTGTATTTGATTTTTTTCACCTGTATCTTTATTTATTAAGATTGTTTTCCAATTAACACTTTTTCTGTAAACTAACTTTTTATTTAAAGCATTTTCATCAAAGAGTTTTTTCCATATTTTATTTTGTGAAGATAAATGATTGAAAGAGAATAATTGAATTTCTTTCTTTTGCATTTTCGACTTTAAATAATTACAGACAATATTTTGTGTTTCTTCTCTACCGTCTGTAATTATACCGTTGTTCTCAATTTCATAACATACTAATGGAGGTGATTTTAATTTAAAATATCCTACCCAGCAGGTTGTAATGTAATTAGGATTTATCCAGCCGATTATAATAGCTATGGCATTATTATTCTTCTTAAAAAGTACTATGTGTGGTTTTGAATTATCTGTTGCTCGAGTTGCAAACATTTTGCTGAAAAAATCGGGGTCAGCATAAATATTTCCCGAATCGTAGTCTTTCTTCAGCTTAATCCAATCTTCTTTTATTAAATCAAAATCATCAAATGAATTAATTTTTCGGATTGTAATATTATTTTCTTTACTCATAATTTATTATACTTTTATATTACTTATAAATATTTTGCCATTTGATAATTTATTTATGTTATTGTACTATTTTCAATTATCTTATAATAAAATACTTATGAAGAACCTTTATTTAAAAATTTATTAAAAGTTTTTATATTCAGTACTTAACTCTTAATATCTTTATTATATTTTTTTCATAGCGTATAAGATCGTAGATATTTTAATTCCATTTATAATAATTTATATAATTTTTGTTAATGCAATAAGTTGAATTTATTTTATTTTTGCGTGATGGCTATCACAACATAGAATGAATTTAGGGGAGATGAATTGAAAAGTCTCCAAACATTCGTTATTTGTTGGGAGACTTGTTAAATATGAGCTTATAATTTTTCTACAATAATTTTTGTGATTCTTTCAGCAGCTTTGCCATCCCAAAGTTCAGGGATACTTCCTTTTTTGATTTTCCCGCTAAGAACTTCGAGTGCAGCTATTTTTGCTTTTTCCAAGTCGGTACCAAGTAATTGATTTGTACCAACTTCAACTGTAATCGGTCTTTCGGTAGAAGTTCTTAATGTAATACACTGAACTCCCAAGAAAGTAGATTCTTCTTGAATGCCCCCGCTATCTGTTAGAATTAACTCAGCATTACTTGTAAGAGCAAGAAAATCAAGATACCCAATCGGCTCTGTAAGAATGATATTTTCATCTAATTTATTTGATAAATTAAATTTACTTAGATTATTTTTTGTTCTAGGATGAATTGGAAATAGTGCTTTTCTTTTTTCAGCAATAGAGTTTAATAAATCAATTAATTTAATAAGTTGTTCTTCACTATCAACGTTGCTGGGTCTGTGCAATGTTATTAAAACATATTTCCCTTTTTTAATTCCGTATTGTTCATGAATTTTTGAGCCGGCTACTTTTGGCTTAAAGTAAACCAAGCTATCAATCATTACATGTCCGGTAAAGAAAACTTTATTTTCGGCAACACCTTCTTTCTTTAGATTTTCTAACCCGCTTTTTTCAGTAACAAAAAGCATATCAGAAATTGCATCGGTTAAAACTCTGTTTACCTCTTCGGGCATAAGTCTATCGCCGCTACGCAAGCCAGCTTCAACATGCACAACTTTAATGTGTAATTTAGATGCAGTTAAACTACAGGCAATTGTAGAATTTACGTCACCGACAACAATAATTAAATCGGGTTTTTCTTCGAGTAGAATTTTTTCAAATTTAATCATTACGTTAGCAGTTTGTTCAGCGTGACTACCGCTTCCTACACCAAGATAAAAATCAGGCTGAGGCAGTTCTAATTCTTCAAAAAATACTTTAGACATTTTTTCATCGTAATGCTGCCCTGTATGACAAATTAAATGTTGAACTTTATCGGAATATTTTTGGAAAGCTCTGTGAATTGGAGCAATTTTCATAAAATTTGGTCGTGCACCAACAACTGAAATAATTTTTTTCATTTTTTACTCGATTTTTTATAAAGCCGGAGTAGACAAACTCCGGCTAAATTTGAAATGTATTTAAGATTTTTTAATATGTTCTGCTTTTACACCGTTCTTTTCAAAAGCATTTCTTGTATCAAGAATTAATTTTGAATTATCGGCAATAAATTGATAATCATAATCTGAATGATCTGTACTGAGAATAACCAAATCATATGCTTTAAGATTTTCTTCCGTTAACTCAACCGATTCCATTGTGTAATCGTATTTTCTCATTTTATAAAGTTTTGGAACGTAAGGATCATTAAAATCAACTTCAGCACCTTCTCTTTCCAATAATTCAATCAATCTTAAAGACGGTGATTCTCGCATATCATCAATATCTTTTTTGTAAGCCGCACCAAGCAATAAAACTTTTGAACCGTTTAGTGCTTTCTTTTCATTATTCAAAAACTTTGCAGCATTATCAACAACGTAGTAAGGCATAAATGTATTTATCTCGCCGGCAAGTTCAATAAATCTTGTATTTACTTCAAACTCTCTGGCTTTCCAAGTTAAATAGAAAGGATCGATTGGAATACAGTGCCCTCCAAGTCCGGGACCTGGATAAAATGCGTTATACCCGAATGGTTTTGTTGAAGCTGCAGTAATAACTTCCCATACATCTATTCCCATCCTATCAAAAACCATTTTAAGTTCGTTTACCAAAGCAATATTTACCGAACGATAAATATTTTCTACTAATTTAGTTGCTTCGGCAACTTTTGGTGCTGAAACGGGAACTGTTTTTACAATTACATTATTATAAAGTTCTGTTGCTATTTTAACACATTTTTCGGTTACACCGCCAACAACTTTAGGAATTGTAGAGGTATTGAAATCAGGATTATTAGGATCTTCTCTTTCGGGAGAAAATGCAAGATAAAAATCTTCACCAACTTTGAATTCTTCATTACTCACACCTTGAGTAACAGGTGCTTTCTCAAATAACGGCTGAAGGATTTCTTCCGTTGTACCTGGATATGTTGTTGATTCAAGAGTAACCAACTGTCCCTTTCTTAGATATTTAGATATTGTTTTGGCTGTATTAACAACATAAGACATATCGGGTTCCCTATGTTTATTAAGCGGCGTTGGAACACAAATAATAATTGCATCAACCTCAGGAAGTTTATCAAATTTACTTACAGCGGTAAATTTACCTGAATCAACGGCTTTTTTTATTTTTTCTTCAGGAATATGTTTAATATAGCTTTTGCCTTCCATAAGTAAAGGAATTTTTTTCTCATCAACATCAAAACCTATTACATCAAATCCTTTAAACGCAAATTCCAAACCGAGTGGTAAGCCTACATAACCAAGACCGATAATACCTACTTTGGCAGTTTTATTTTTAATCTTATCTAAAAAATCCATTAATCACCTTTTTATTTTATATATTTTCAATATTTAATATAATATCACAATAAAAAATTATGACATAAACAATAATCGAAATTATGCCCAATGAATTAAGTTTAATTCAAATTTATTTTGTAATAATTCATGTTTAGGTAAAACTCTTAAGGTATAACCGAATTTACCAGTATTGTTGCATTTAATTTTACCTGAAAATTTATGAACTCCAGTATCTTTGTTTGTTTCTTGGTAGTTCATAACAACATAACTATTTGCATTGGAATTAAATCTATCATCAACTTTACCGTAATAAATTTGTACTTCTACATCTTTAGGAGATAGTTTCCCCAAATCAATTTCAGTTATTAATTTGTATGTAGAGTCAACCTTTATTTCCGTGTTTTCATCTTCCTCAGTTATACTTACAAACTTAATATCTTTCCAGTTTTTTGTTATGATCGACTTCCAATTAGAGAATGTCTTAGCTTCACTCCATTCATTTTCGGAAATAAATTTTCTTCTTTCCAAAGATTTCATGTAATATTTGTCGGAGTATTGTGCCACCATTCTTCCAGTATTAAATACAGGTCCTAGGTTTTTCATAGAGTCTTTCATCATTCTGATCCATTTTCTAGGAAGTTTACCTTCGCCACGATCATAAAAAGTTGTGATAATCTCTTTTTCGAGAGTTTCATAAATTAAGCTTGATTCAACTTCATCTTGGTAATCTAAATTTTTATAATCTTCTCCGTTACCGATTTTCCATCCATATTCTCTTTGGTAAGCTTCGTCCCACCAGCCGTCAAGAATACTAAAGTTTAATCCGCCGTTTGCTATTACTTTCATACCGCTTGTACCGCTTGCTTCGTATGGTCTTCTCGGATTATTCAACCAAACATCACAACCTTCAACCATATATCTTGCAATGTTCATATCATAGTTTTCCAAGAAAACTATTTTTTTTCTGAATTCCGGATCTTTCGATATAGAAACAATTTCTTGAATCAATTTTTTTCCTTCTTCATCTTGCGGATGTGCTTTACCGGCAATAATAAATTGTACGGGGGTTTCGGGATTGCTGATTAAAAGTAACAGTCTTTCAATATCTTTTAAGAATAGGTTGGCTCTTTTGTATGTTGCAAATCTTCTTGCAAAACCAATTGTTAGTGCATAAGGGTTTAAGGCCTCTTTGGCATGATCTATTTCTAATGCAGATGCACCGCGAGCAATCAGTTGTTGTTTTAATCTTTTCCTTGCAAATGAAACCAAACGGATTCTTCTTTTTTCATGTGTGTTCCAAAGTTCTTCGTCCGGAATTTCTTCTACAGCGTTCCATATTTCTTGTCCGGAGGTATCCGATGCAAATTCATCACCTAAATATCTCACCAGCAATTCTGCCATATCTGTAGATATATGAGACTTAGTATGGATTCCGTTTGTAATATAATCAATAGGAATTTCATTGAATGGAATATTCGGGAAACCATTCACCCACATTTTCCTGGATACTTCGCCGTGTAATTTACTTACTCCATTTACCATTCCCGCCATATTCATAGCGAGATGCGCCATATTAAAATTAGGTGCCGGTTTATCTTTTGTTAAAGTTCCGAGTTGGTAAAACTCTTTATCCCTTATTTTTAATTCTTCTCTGTAATATTTGCCGAAATATTTTTCAACTAATTCGTTACTAAAAACATCTATTCCGGCAGGAACCGGAGTATGTGTAGTAAAAACATTTGAAAAGATTCCTATATCTTTAGCTTGTTTGAAAGTTAATCCTTTTTGAATAAGCAATCTTATTCGTTCCAATGCCAAAAATGCAGAATGTCCTTCATTCATGTGGCAAACACGAGGTTTTATGTTTAGTTTGTGCAGTGCTCTAATACCACCTATTCCAAGAATTATTTCTTGTTGAATTCTGGTTTCCTTATCACCGCCGTAAAGTACTCGTGTTATTTTTTTATCTTCTTCAGAATTTTCAGATACGTTTGTATCCAATAAGTATAAAGGTACACGACCAACTTGTATTTTCCAGATTTGAAAATAAACTTCTCTACCAGGAAATGTTAAGGATATTTTTATTGCTTTGTTATCTTCATCTTTTACCAAAGTCATAGGTAAATTATGAAAATCAGAAATTTGATATTGTTCTTGCTGCCAACCTTCAGCATTGAGATATTGTTGAAAATAGCCTTCTTTGTAGCAGAGACCAATTCCAACCAGAGGAATCCCTAAATCACTTGCTGATTTGAGATGATCGCCGGCAAGAACTCCAAGACCTCCAGAATAAATTTGTAAACATTCCGTTAAACCGAACTCTGCAGAAAAGTAAGCTATAAATGGCTTTTCGGCATGTTCATATTTTTTCTCAAACCAAGTTGTATCTTCCAAGTAGATATTTAATTGTAAGTACACTCTATTCATGTGGGATACAAAACCATCGTCATCTGCTATTTCGTTTAGTTTTTCTTGTTCTATTTTTCCCAGCATCATAACAGGATTGTGACTTGTACTTTCCCATAAATCTCTGTCTAACCGCCAAAACAATTCATGTGCATCTTGGTTCCAAGTCCAGAAAAGATTATAAGCTATTTCTCTTAATGGTTCTAATTTTTTAGGTAAAGATGGTATAACACTAAAATTACCAATAAAGTTTATCATCGTAACTCCATATTTATGTCTTATTAAATTATTAACTTAGCTAACAAATTATAAAAAATGTATATTCTAATTCTCAAAATAATTGATTATTAAAAAATAACAAAATCAAAATTTAATCATAATAATTTTCTAAAATGGAACTTTTTTTAGTTGTAATTTTTTCTTACTTAATTGGTTCGCTGCCAACAGCATATCTTACAGTAAAATCTTTTATAAAAAAGGATATTACAAAAGAAGGTTCGGGTAATGTTGGAACTTACAATACTTTTGATGTAACAAAATCAAAAGAAATTGCTGCTTTGGTTTTAATAATTGATTTGCTAAAAGGATTGTTTCCCGTAATAATAACAAAATATTTATTCGGATTAAATTTTCAACACACCGTTTTATCATTGGTTTTTGCAGTAATTGGTCATTGCTTTTCAATTTGGTTAAAATTTAAAGGAGGCAGAGGACTTGCCACGGCTGCGGGCGGATTGTTACTACTTTCTCCTTTTGTATTATTCGAGTGGTTATTAATTTGGTTTATAAGTTACAAGATAAAAAAAGATATTGTTTGGGCAAATATTTTTACATCAGTTATCGTTTTTTTTAGTATTATAATAATTCCCGATTTCTTTAATAATTTTACCTTTCCAAAAGCAGTAAACAAATTTATTTTTAGTTTTTATTTATCTTTACTGTTACTAATAATTTTAATTAAACATCGGCAGCCTTTCATAGAGTTGATACAAATACAAAGAGAAAAAAATGAATAAACTCAAAACAATACTTCTAACATCATTCATAACGTTACTTGTAGTTTCCGTATTATTTGCATTTTTTTATTACAGAAATGATAATACAGCAAATCAAGAAGATTTAATATCAGACAAAGATACAAACAATACTAAAGTTGTTGAACAAAGTTCAATTATGCCTGTAAGCCAACGGAATAAAATAAATCAAGACATTAACTTTTCCAGAAAAAATATAATTACTGCAACCGTTAAAAATGTTAGTCCTGCTGTTGTTGGAATTAATGTTACCGAAACAAGATACTACAGAGATCAACTAAGTATGGATCCTTTTTGGAGACATTTTTTTGGGGATAGAATTTATCCTCAAGAAGTTAAAAGCCTCGGTTCGGGTGCAATAATTTCACCTGACGGGTATATTTTAACAAACGATCACGTAGCAGGTAACGCATCTAAAATAATTGTTACTATGACAAATGGAACACGCTACGATGCCGAACTTGTTGGCAGTGATCTTGCTTCGGATATTTGCCTGTTAAAAATAAAAGCTAAAAAAGCTTTACCGCATTTAAGCTTTGGTAATTCAGATGATATCCTTATTGGTGAGTGGGCAATTGCTCTCGGTAATCCTTTCGGACTTTTTGAACTAAATGATAAACCAACTGTAACAGTTGGAGTTGTTAGTGCTTTAGGAATGAACTTGGGGGTAATCAGAGAAAGATACTATCTAAACATGATTCAAACGGATGCTTCAATTAATACGGGAAATAGCGGCGGACCTTTGGTTAACAGTGTTGGTGAAATGATTGGAATGAATACAATAATTTGGTCGGAAGGTGCAGGAAGTGTAGGCGTTGGTTTTGCAATTCCAATAAACACAATAAAAAATATTGTTACTGAATTGAAAAATAACGGAAAAGTAAAAAGAGATTTTTGGACAGGCATAAGCATTCATTCCATAGATGAAGGAATTGCCAAATATTATAATCTCTCAAATACATTCGGAGTTATAATAACAAAAGTAGCTAAAAATTCTCCAGCTTCCACAGCAGGCTTGAAAGTTGGAGATGTAATACTGGAAATAAATGATTTGAAAATTGCAAACGAAAATACTGTGGTTTACATTCTTCATCAAGCAAGAACAAACGACAGCTTAAAACTTAAAGTACTTAGAGACAATAAACCGATTTATTTAAACTTAAAATTAGAGTCTAAAATATGATTGAACGTTATACACGCCCGGAAATAGGAAAAATTTGGGAAGATGAATTTAAATATTCCACTTGGTTAAAAATTGAAATACTTGCTTGCGAAGCAAGAGCTGAAATGGGAGAAATTTCAAAAGAAGATGTTGAAGTAATAAAAAATAAAGCTGATTTTGAAGTAAAAAGAATTCTTGAAATTGAAGAAGAAACTAAACATGATGTAATTGCTTTTTTAACAAACGTTGCAGAATATGTAGGACTGGAATCTCGCCATATTCATTATGGGATGACTTCTTCCGATATTTTAGACACAACTCTCTCCTACCAAATGAAAACCGCAGGAGAACTTCTCGTGCAAGATTTGCTAAACTTAAAAGATGCTCTAAAAAAACGAGCAATTGAACATAAAAAAACTATTTGTGTTGGCAGAAGCCACGGAATTCACGCAGAACCAACAACATATGGACTAAAGTTTGCACTTTGGTACGAAGAAATTAAAAGAAATATAAAAAGATTAGAAGCTGCAATAGAAACAATAAGTGTAGGACAAATCTCCGGTGCAGTTGGAACTTTCGATCATCTTTCACCTAAGGTTGAGGAATATGTTTGTGAAAAAATGGGTTTAAAACCGGCATCTGTTTCCACGCAGGTAATTCAAAGAGACAGACACGCTGAATTTCTTTCTACTATTGCAGTAATCGGGGCAACTTTAGAAAAAATTGCCGTAGAAATAAGACATTTACAAAGGACCGAAGTTCTTGAAGCAGAAGAATTTTTCTCAAAAGGTCAGAAAGGTTCATCTGCAATGCCTCACAAGAGAAATCCTATTGTTTCTGAGAGAGTTACAGGTTTAGCAAGATTACTTAGAAGCAATGCAATGGCCGCTTTAGAAAATGTGGCTCTTTGGCACGAACGAGATATCTCGCATTCATCTGTTGAAAGAGTTATTGTTCCCGATAGTACAATAATTCTGAATTATATGCTTCACCTAATGATAAACTTAATAGATAATTTATTGATTTATCCCGAAAATGCAATAGAGAATTTGAACAAAACGAGAGGCTTAGTCTTTTCGCAAAAAGTTCTGTTAAAACTTGTGGAAAAAGGAGCCACGCGAGAAGATGCTTACAAAATGGTTCAAACTCCGGCAATGAAAGTTTGGCAAGATAAATCAATAAATCTTGAAAATGAATTATTAAATTCAGAAGAAGCTGCAAAATATTTAACAAAAGAAGAAATCAAAAATATTTTTGATACTTCAGAAATGGTTAAGAATGTTGATTATATTTTTGCCAGATCTGTAGAGAAAGATTAGAAAATTATTTTGATGCTGGACGGTTACTGAGCATAGTCTCGAAGTGTAGTTCAGCATCACACTTTTTAGATTTTTGAGCTATATCTCAACTCCGCTCGGCATGAATTAAAAAAACAGTTTCATTCAACAAGGAATCTCAATGGAAAATTATAAACTCAAATACCCAATCGGAGAATTTGTTGCTCCAAAAGTAATAACATCAGAAAATATTAATATTTATATCGAAGATATTTCAACATTTCCGGAAAGACTGAGAAAAGAAGTTGAACATTTAACCAAAGAACAACTTGAAAGAACTTTTGTACACCCTGAATACTATAAAGAATTTCGCTTAGACGAAAATATTGGCATTTATGCGTGGCATTGTAATCATCACTTGGCACATATTACAACTTTGAAAGAAAGAAAAAATTGGTAATTGTAACACAAATTTTTTAGTGTATGGACAAAAAAAGTCTGTGTCCCAGCAAACATTCATAATCGAAAAAACTACTTTCATATTTGATAGACATTTTATTCATTTTCTTTTCTGAAGATAAAACAAACTTTAAAAACCTTGTTTTTATTCGTTATTTTGTATAAAAATATTGAGATATTCTTAAAATTAAGAGCTAAACATTTACTTTTCTAATTAATAAGAGAGTAAGCCTATGATTTTAATCAAAAATGCATATTTTCTTATTGGTACGATTTTGGCTTAACAATTAAGATTTTTAATTATAGAACATAAGGAAATAAAGGAATATTATGGAAAGAAAAAAAATAACTATAGATGGCAACGAAGCTGCCGCTTATGTAGCTTATCAAACCAGTGAGGTAATTGCCATTTACCCCATTACTCCATCATCCGGTATGGGTGAAATGTCAGACTTATGGGCTGCCCGCGGAAGAAAAAATATTTGGGGAAGTGTTCCTCATGTTTCAGAACTTCAGAGTGAAGGCGGAGCATCGGGTGCCGTTCATGGGGCACTTCAAAGCGGAGCATTAACAACAACTTTTACCGCATCACAAGGTTTACTTTTAATGATTCCCAACATGTATAAGATTGCAGGTGAATTAACACCTACAGTCTTTCATGTTTCGGCAAGATCTATTGCAGCATCTGCCTTATCTATTTTTGGAGATCACAGCGATGTTATGGCTACAAGAGAAACCGGATGGGGACTTTTATCATCGGGTTCGATTCAAGAAGTAATGGATTTAGCAGCAATTACTCACAAAGCTACTCTTGAATCAAAAATTCCTTTCATTCACTTTTTTGATGGTTTTAGATCTTCACATGAAATTAATAAAATTGAACAATTAACTCCGGAAGATATTAAATCTTTAATTGACGATAAGTATGTAAGAGAACACAGAAAACGAGCTTTAACTCCGGATAATCCGTTTATCCGCGGTACAGCTCAAAATCCGGATGTTTATTTCCAAGGAAGAGAAGCCGTAAACAAATATTACAATGCTTGTCCGGAAATAGTTCAAAATGCCATGGACGAATTTGCAAAACTTACTGGAAGACAATATCATTTATTCGATTATATTGGTGCTCCCGATGCAAAAAGAGTAATAATTATGATGGGTTCAGGAAGCGAAGCTGCTCTCGAGGCAATTGATTACTTGTCAGGAAAAAATGAGGAAAAAGTTGGATTGCTGAAAGTTAGACTTTATAGACCATTTGCTCCCGAAAAACTTCTTGAAGCTTTACCCGATACTGTTGAAAAAATTGCTGTTCTGGATAGAACAAAAGAACCGGGTGCCCTCGGAGAACCTCTTTATCTTGATGTTGTTACTGCTATTATGGAAAATCAAGCTTCGAATAATCCTAAATTCAAAAATGTACCAAAAATTGTTGGCGGAAGATACGGACTTTCATCAAAAGAATTTACACCTGCAATGGTTAAAGCGGTTCTTGATGAATTAAAAAATGATAAACCTAAAAACCATTTTACAATCGGTATTAATGATGATGTTACAAATACAAGTCTTGAATTTGATAAAGAATTTGTAACTGAAGGCGATGACGTTGTAAGAGCAATGTTCTATGGACTTGGTTCCGATGGTACAGTTGGTGCAAACAAAAACTCAATTAAAATTATTGGTGAAGAAACAGAAAACTTTGCACAAGGTTATTTTGTTTACGATTCAAAAAAATCAGGTTCAACAACTGTTTCTCACTTACGATTTGGTAAAAACGAAATCCATTCAACTTACTTAATCCAAACAGCTAATTTTATTGGTTGTCATCAATTTACATTATTAGAAAATTTTGATGTTTTGGAAAACATAGTTGAAGGCGGAACTTTCTTGTTAAACAGTCCATATCCAAAAGATGAAGTGTGGAATGTTCTTCCAAAAAAATTACAAAAACAAATTATAGATAAAAAACTTAAATTTTATGTAATTGATGCTTACTCGGTGGCAAAAGAAACCGGAATGGGAGCAAGAATAAACACAATTATGCAAACATGCTTCTTTGCTATTTCAGGTGTACTCCCAAAAGATGAAGCAATTCAACAAATTAAAAATGCAATTAAGAAAACTTACGGAAACAAAGGTGAAATAATAGTGCAAAAGAACTTTCAAGCTGTTGATGGAACATTAGATAACTTGCATCAAATTGAAGTTCCAAGTGAAGTTACAAGCGAAATTACATTGCCTCCAATTGTTTCTGATGATGCTCCGGAATATGTAAGAGAAACCTTAGCAATGATGATGAAAGGTAAAGGGGATGACGTTCCCGTTAGCCAAATGCCCGTTGACGGAACTTTCCCTTCCGCTACAACTCAATGGGAAAAAAGAAATATTGCTCTCGAAGTTCCCGCTTGGGATGACCAAGTTTGTATTCAATGCGGTAAATGTGCTATGGTTTGTCCTCATGCTGCAATCAGAATAAAAGCATACGATAAATCATTAACAGAAAAGAAACCTGAAACTTTTAAATGGACTAATGCAAGAGGTAAAGAGTATGACGGACTTGCTTACACAATTCAAGTTGCGGTAGAAGATTGTACGGGATGTGCTCTATGTGTGGAAGTTTGTCCTGCTAAAAACAAAAGAGAAACCGGTAAAAAAGCTATCAATATGGTTCCTCAAATTCCATTAAGAAAAACAGAAAAAGAAAACTACGATTTCTTCTTGGATATTCCTGAAATTGACAGAAGTAAAGTTAAAATTGATTCAATAAAAGGAAGCCAGTTGTTACAACCATTGTTTGAATACTCCGGTGCATGTTCCGGTTGCGGCGAAACGCCTTACGTTAAATTAGTTTCACAGCTATTTGGCGATAGAGCAATAATTGCAAACGCAACAGGTTGTTCATCTATCTATGGTGGTAATTTACCAACAACACCTTGGGCGATTAATCACGAAGGAAGAGGCCCAGCTTGGTCTAATTCTCTCTTTGAAGATAACGCCGAATTTGGTTTTGGTATGAGACTTTCAATCGATAAACAAAAAGAATTTGCTGAAGAACTTCTGAAAGAACTAAGTGAAGAAATTGGAAGTGACCTTGTCAGCTCAATTATCGATTCACCACAAAATACGGAAGCCGATATTTATGAACAAAGACAAAGAATTGCAAAACTTAAAGAAAAATTAAAAACTATTAGAAATGACAAAGCTGAAAATCTACTAATGATTGCAGATTATCTTGTGAAAAAATCTGTATGGATTATGGGAGGAGACGGCTGGGCTTATGATATAGGCTACGGTGGTTTAGATCATGTTATTGCACAAGGAAAAAATGTAAATATTCTTGTATTAGATACAGAAGTTTATTCTAATACAGGCGGTCAAATGTCTAAAGCTACAGGACTTGGAGCCGTTGCTAAATTTGCTGCAAACGGAAGAGCCAACCCTAAGAAAGATCTTGGCATGATAGCAATGAGCTATGGAAATGTTTATGTTGCACAAATAGCAATGGGTGCTAACGATACTCAAACACTTAGAGCAATTCTTGAAGCCGAAGCCTATGATGGACCATCAATAATTATTGCTTACAGTCATTGTATCGCACACGGTTATGATTTGTCGAAAGGTATGGAACATCAAAAGCTGGCTGTAGAATGTGGACACTGGCCTCTTTACAGATTTAATCCTGAAAATGTTAAAGAAGGAAAGAATCCATTGAAACTTGATTCTAAGGCTCCGAAAATAAAAGTCGGTGAGTATCTTTATACAGAAACAAGATATAGAATGCTTCAAAAAATTGATAGAAACCGAGCAAAATATCTACTCGGTTTGGCACAAGAAGAAGTTAATAAAAAATGGAATCATTACGAACAACTTGCAAGTTTGGATTATTCCGATTCTAAGAAAGAAGCGTAAATATTTGCCTCCAAAATAATTTTTGGAGGCTTAACTTAATTTTTATAAACATTGGAGAAAAAATGGATTTAACAACAAAATATATGGGATTAAAATTAAAAAACCCGATTGTTCCATCAGCATCCCCATTATCTCAATCGGTTGATTCTGTAAAAGCTTTGGAAGATGCAGGTGCTGCAGCGGTTATAGTTTATTCCTTATTCGAAGAACAAATTACTCACGAATCCGGTGAATTAGATCACTTTTTATCTTACGGAACAGAAAGTTTTGCTGAAGCAACTTCTTACTATCCTGAACAAGATGATTACAATATGGGACCTTATGAATATTTGGATCATATTGCTAACTTAAAAAAAGATACGGATATTCCAATCATTGGAAGTTTGAACGGAGTCAGCAGCGGTGGTTGGGTTAAATACGCTAAAAATATTGAGCAAGCCGGAGCAGATGGATTGGAATTAAATATTTATTATATTCCTACAAATCCTAACTTGACCGGAACCGAAATTGAGAATATGTACGTTGATACTTTAACCGAAGTAAAAGCTCAATTAAACATTCCTGTTGCTATTAAACTTAGTCCGTTCTTTACATCGATGTCTAATGTGGCAAAAAAACTTGATAACGCCGGGGCTGATGCTTTGGTTATGTTCAATAGATTTTACCAACCTGATTTTGATTTGGATAAACTTGAAGTTGTACCTAATCTTATGTTAAGTACAAATTGGGAATTACGTTTACCATTACGCTGGATTGCAATACTTTACGGACATATAAAAGCAAACATGGCTGCTACAAGTGGTGTGCACGGTTATGAAGATATTCTAAAAGTTATGATGGCAGGTGGAAATATTGCAATGGTCTGCTCGGAACTTCTTAAAAACGGAATTGGCAGAATAACTGATATGCTTAAAAACTTAGAACAATGGATGGAAGAAAATGAATACGAATCCATTGAAATGATGCAAGGAAGTATGAGCCAAAAAGCAGTACACGAACCTGCCGCTTTCGAAAGAGCAAATTATATGAAAGCTCTACAATCTTATAGAGAACATTTAACATAATATTTTCTAAATTATCTTTTGCCTGTATTCCAACTTATTTGGGATACAGATTTTTGTTAAATTACAATTATAATCTGATATGTTTTTACTGATGTTTGAAAATTTTTTCTGCTTATTTGTTGCAATCTTTAACAAAAAAAGTGTTATGTTCATATTGGCTTCACCTTAGCAAATTTAAGTTGCTGAAGTGAAGCTTTTTTTTATTTTAACTCAGAAAATCACTTTGCTTTGCTGGTGGTAATGTTCTTTTGGCTATAACTATGTTTGTGCTATAAGCAAATATAAGAAACTTAGTCATGTGATTTATAAGTTTGATTTTTAGCACAAGCCTTAAAGTTCCTTTTAGGGGTAAGTCAAAGCTACCTTCTCAGAAGGGATGATTTTTACTTATATATTTATCGTTGTAAATAAAATCTTTATTCCCAGTATTTTAAGGCGGGTCAATATAAATTATGTCAATTTTTCCTTTGTGTGTATAATTTAAAACTGTAAGAGCGTGATAGTTATTGCCTTCAATAATAATGTTATCTTTACCATTGTTTGTTCTTATTTCTTTTCCTTTTAAGTTCTTTCTCTTATTTTGTTATAATTTGTAGTAATTCTGTTTTTGAAAAATTTGTATATTCGTTCATTATCTCTAAAAATTTTGACATAATAATATACAAAAATATTGTAAGTTGCATTCGCACTTAATTATCTATTTTTATAAACTAACCCCTTATAATATAATGCAAATAAAAATTTTTTTTTCTTTACTTTTAATTACTCTTACCTTTAATTTATCTCTTTACTCACAGCATAAAAATATTTTATGGTATAATAAACCTGCTGAACATTTTGAAGAGAGTTTAGTACTTGGTAACGGTAAAATGGGAGCTTCAATATTTGGTGGAGTTACTTCCGATAAGATTTACTTAAATGATATTACGCTTTGGACAGGAGAACCTGTTGATGTAAATATGAATCCCGATGCTCATAAATACATTCCGGAAGTTAGAGAAGCATTGTTTAATGAAGATTATAAAGTAGCTGATTCTCTTAACAAATTCTTACAAGGCTCTTACTCACAGTCTTATGCACCACTCGGTACAATGTTTATCGAGTTTTATAATTCAGATAAGTTTAAAGATTATTATAGAGAGTTGAATATTGAAAATGCAATTTCCAAAACAACTTATAAACTTGGTAATATAGAATATGAACGTGAATATTTTATTTCGAATCCCGATAAAGTTATGGCAATCAAGCTTACGGCAAGCAAGGATAAAGAAATAAATTGTTCTATCGGTTTTGAGAGTTTGTTAAAGATTAAAACAAAATCAAATAATAATATTTTTGAAATAAACGGATATGCTCCTTATTACGCTGCTCCAAAT